>Ga0209639_1000549_pt1 | contig 51033 bp, 40 predicted proteins | sample EPASupsiteHSE605_FD_187268 | JGI IMG/M metagenome (GOLD analysis project Ga0209639, IMG submission 187268) | Bioremediated contaminated groundwater from EPA Superfund site, New Mexico - Sample HSE6-05 (SPAdes) (version 2) | ecosystem: Environmental > Aquatic > Deep subsurface > Groundwater >... | reverse complement strand
TTTTTGCAATCTCAGTGTCCCCTTTTCCCTGATTTGCCAGTAGTAGAATACGTGCTCTGGTAAGAGATCTTGCATTTTTCAGTCCTTTTTTTATAAAGTTTGTAAGGAATTTCACTTCACTATTTTTAAGATTAATATTTAACATAAGATATAAAATGAACTTAAAGTATATAAGTGGCTCACAACTAAGTTGTCATGGTACTAGTTACTTGAAACCACAAGCTATAGTATGGCTCTCAAATTTCCCCAGTGCGGAGATGTGTTCATTTTTTGAAATGGATTTTGGAACCAGCTTAACCAAATGTCAAAATTTTGTCAGATTCTTCAACTATATGAATCATGTCACGCATAGTGGAGATCGGGCAAACTTCGCTTCCCTCCATTTGCCTCATTTTCAGACAAGTTCCACATGCGAAGATTTTGCCATTATTCTCCACAAAAAGCTTTATTTGTTCTTGAACATCGAACTTTTCATTCCCAATATTCTCGGACTCCACTCCTCTTCCCAGAAGGAAGATTTTCACTTTGTGGTCATTAAGCAATGAAGTTGTCCCGAATCTAAAGGCATTCCACACTGTTTCTGGTTCGTTAGTATTTATTATTATTCCAATTTTCATAGTATTCTCTTTAACTTTCCATTTATATGAGCGTTTGTCATTATTTTAAGCGTAATTATTTCTACAGAATAAAATAACAAAATATCTGGAAAAGTATAAAAATGAAATTGACTATATACGTTTGTTTAAATATCTTGCATTACGAACAGCCATTGGACTTACTTAACGCGGCTCATTATGGGTTGGTGTTTGCAAAAAACGTAAAGGAGAATTTCTTATGAAAGTCGGTCTAATCAGATGTATGCAAACAGAAGATATGTGTCCTGCTACTACTTGCTTCAAAGTGATGAAAGAAAAAAAACTGGCTTTTGACGGGATCATAGAGGACATCGAAGTAATTGGTGTCAATACTTGTGGCGGTTGCCCAGGAAAAAAGGCTGTAACAAGAGCGGCAGAAATGGTAAAAAGGGGCGCTGACACAATCGTATTAGCCTCCTGCATATTTAAGGGCACTCCTATAGGCTTTCCGTGTCCTCATGCACAAGCAATGAAAGATTCCATCGTTAGGAAACTTGGCGATAACGTAAAGATCATTGATTACACACATTAATCTTTTTCATATGACAGCTACATTCGATCCTTCTATAACTGGTATATTCATATTTGGACTAATCGCAGGCATCTGTCCATGTAATAGTGTGCTATGCCTTGGGTTGATAGGTTACCTTACAAGCGGAAAAACGAACTTATCGCCCATTAATATCCTCAAGCTAGTCATCTCGTTTTCAATAGGCACTGTGCTAGTACTGTTGCCACTCGGTATTATTGCCGGATTCGTAGGCAAATACATATTGTTTTTGAACAGTACTATTGCTTGGATGATTGGCGGAATACTAATGATTGCAATGGGATTACAATTATTACACGTTTACAAGCCGCCTATAAGAAGCATATTCAACTTTTTCAAATTACCTAATTCTTATACCATAATGGGAGCGTTTTTACTCGGACTCTCATTCGGGGCAATTACAATAGGTAGAGGAGCTCCGATGCTAATAATTGTATTAACATATATAGCATTATATCAAACACCGCTCCAAGGGTTACTTACTATGTTAACATATGCAGTAGGTCTAAGTATCCCTCTAATTGTAATCAGCTCAATCGGTGGTTCAATCGGTAAAAAGATTAAAGACACTACAAAGATAAGCGGCGATCTAACCGATAGAATAATAGGAGTATCAATTATAATGCTCGGCATATATTTCCTATATCTAGCCATAAAATAGAACAACAGTCCATTAATAGCATAATAGTATTTTTGGAATATTCATACACCTACATTTTGTCTCTTTTTTACATATTGTGTACGTTTGGATTGGTGAAGGTTTTGAAAGGCTCTATGAGCCTCAAAATAAGTACGGTTTAGGTAGTTGGTATTATAACCAACTCTCACTACGAAACCATATTGTTCTAAGTTGCTCTGCAGGCATTTCAACAACTTTCGGAGCAAAATCTCCATTATTTCTATAGCACTGCGAAGCTCTTCTTGGATACTAAACAAAAGTATTAGGATCCCCCTAAATTATTTCAAACCATGTAATCCCTTTTCTTATTTTTTGCATTTCAAATCTCAGAAATGCTCTTATTGCCATCATAATATGTGCTCTCTGTGCACTATTTCTTCTTGCCTGACAGCGTTCTACTCCACAAAACTGTTTTATTCCTCTATGATACTCTTCAATCTTCCAAGCTTTCTTTGCTAGCTCTTTCGTTTATTTTTCATTTAAAATTGGATTCGATAGGTTCCGGCCGTGCCCCAACACGGAGTAAGAATAATCGGAAGATATCTAGGGTTGCCCCGGAATAGTATTAACTGCTTTTCCACGGGTCATCGCCCTTTTTCAACCTTTTCCAAATAGATTTTGGTCGCGGTCTCTTTTTTCTTGAAGGAAACTCATTCTTCATCGATAATTTTATAAAATACCTGTTTATATATTTAGGGCGCAATAGTTCTGTCTTCCGTTTTTATAGATATGTTGCACTTTACATATCTGGAAGCTGCAGAGTTTCGGCTGGTGGTTCTTTCAGATACGCCGGTCAATTAAGAGAAATTTAATCCCTCAAATTGAGAGGTTTCATCAATCTGAATCATGCTAATATCGAGAAATTTCTGCCAAAAAGTTAACCTATAAATACAGTGTATCCTTCTGCGTTATGTTGGAATTTACATAATTTATCTCCTCCAAATAACCCGGCTATCTGACATTTACCTGTCCGAGCCTCCTTATCTCCACCGTTATGTTCAAGAAAACATAACGCTGAAACCCGTGGTGGTGTATACATTGCATAAAAATTCAGACTTAGAGAAAGACCATATGGAAACAATCATGAAGCAGATAAAGGACCCTGAGCTGCTTTTACAGATTGAAAAGGTAGTTCCCTTTCACGGCTTCCTTACCTCCGGGGCATTAATCGGTATCCAGATGCTTAATATTGCAAAAAGGGTGCTCGATGTCCGGGACGGGGAGCGTATATACGTGACCTGCGAAACGAAAAGCTGCATGCCTGATCCGTTCCAGATCCTTGCAGCCGCTACCATTGGAAACAATGGATTGAAGATCAATAACCTGGGGAAAATGGCGGTCACGGTAAACAAACAGGCGCCTGAAGGAGTACACAGCATAAAAGGTGTCCGAATCATCCTCGATCCCGAGAAGGCAAAGGATTACCCAAAACTCCACGCATGGTACCTGAACACTGAAAAACTTCCCCATGAAGAGGTTGTACCCATCCTTCTGGCTGCAGGAGAAAAGGTGTATTCCTGGAAACCCGTGGACTTAGAAGTTCCGGTTCGGAAGAAAAAGCGAATACAGTGTTGTAAAAGTTGCGGTGAAATGTTCATTCAGCATGATAATGAGCTGCTGTGCGGCGGATGCACAGAATAACGTTGAGAGGTAAACAAAATGCAAGATGATATGCGATTGTCTGTTTTTGCCGAAAAAAAAGACAGGCAGCTGGTCTATTTACCTGAAAAATGCATTGGCTGCGGGACCTGCGTACAGGCATGCCCTAAAGGCAACCTGGCTGTGGGGGCCGTGGGAGCTATAGCAAGAGGGCTCCTGGATGCTGATTTCCTGGAAATAAAGGAGAGTGAAGAGTGCATCGTCTGTGGAATTTGTGCGAAAGTCTGCCCCACAGGCGCTCTTGAGTTGAGGCAGGAAGGGAAAACCCTCAATGATAAGTCCTATATTTTCGAGGCAATGAAACCAACAACAGTAAATGAAAACTGTGTCCACTGCGGGCTTTGTGAGGATATCTGCCCCAGAGCCTGTATTCAGGTAACCCGAGAGATTTCAGAGGACGGAAGCCTGAAACTGGTCGGAAAGACTCTTATTGATACTGAGTGCTGTGTCCACTGCGGCTGGTGTGCCGCAGTCTGTCCTGTGAATGCTATTTCCGTGGAAAAGCCCTTTGAAGGCCGCTGGACCAGGGATGAGAATGTCTGTCAGACCTGCCATACCTGTGTGGAAGTTTGTCCTGCAAATGCCATTTTCAATAAAAAGGCTAAACCCGGAGAAAGAGTCGAAAAGATTAGTCACCGTCCGGATGCCTGCATTTACTGTGGAGCCTGTGCTGTTTCCTGTCCTGTGGACGCCATTGATGTCAGAAAAACTTCGATTCTGCCGGATGTGGAGAAAAAGGGCCTTCTTGAGAAAAAGCTCTTTGAAGCCCCTGTTCCGGAGGCTCTGCTCCGCACCTGCTTGGAAACGGATGAAGCCACATGTCTGGGCTGCGGAAACTGTGTGATTGTCTGTCCGGTAAATGCTCTCGAGAACCGTGAACTTGCTGCAGGGTACCTGAACGACATGGACGAAAAAGCTCTCCTTGAGGTTAAGAACGGAAAAATTTCGGTCGTAAACCAGGACCGCTGCGGAGCAGACGGAGCTTGCGCCCTTATCTGCCCTGTTAATGCGATCTGGCTTGTGAAAAGAGAGGTGGAATGAATGGCAGGAACAATTGCAATCAAGAACGGATACATCTTTGACCCCCTCAACGAAATAAAAGGGGAAATTATGGATATCTTCGTCAGGGACGGAAAAGTTGTAAAAGAGCTTTCTGCGGCCGAACTGAAAAACTCAAAGGTTATTGATGCCTCAGGTATGACGGTCATGCCCGGAGGAGTCGACTCCCACTCTCACGTTGCAGGTGCAAAGGTCAATGCCGGCAGGATGATGCGCCCGGAAGATCACTATAAAGCAAATCTCCAGAAAACTTCACTCACCCATTCAGGTTCGGGTTACACTGTTCCCTCAGTCTACAAACAGGGATACGATTACGCAGCAATGGGTTATACAACTGTTTTTGAAGCTGCGGTTCCTCCTCTTGAAGCCCGCCACACCCATGAAGAGATGCGTGCAACTCCGCTTCTTGACATGGGCGGGTACCTGGTGCTCGGAAACAACTTCTTTTTGATGCGCTACCTCAAAGAAGGAGACATGGAAAAGGCAGCTGCTTATGTGGCCTGGATGATGAAGACTCATAAGACCTATGGGATCAAATGTGTCAACCCTGCAGGAGTCGAAAACTGGGCCTGGGGTAAAAACGTAAGTTCTCTTGATGAAACTAACATCCATTTCGAGATTACCCCGAGAGAGGTCATCAAGGGGCTTACCGAGATCAACGAAAGCCTCGGCATGCCAATGCCAGTCCACCTACATGCAAACAACCTGGGTCACCCTGGCTGCTATGCAATTACCAAAGATTCCCTCAAAATCCCTGATGGAGTAAAGACCAGGCAGAACATGGACGTGGAATGGGCAGAAACCAAAATGGACCCCTCAAGGGACCGTTCCGTATACCTGACCCACCTGATGTTTAACAGTTTTGCAGGCACCACATGGGCAGACTGTGAATCCGGGGTAAAAGATATTACAGACTACATCAACAACAAAGACCACGTAGTAATCGACAGTGGATGCACGCCTTTCGGAGAAGCCACTGTTATGACCGGAGACGGGCCTGCTATTCACGATCTTTACACACTTACAGGAAACAAGTGGTCAAATACCGACGTTGAGATGGAATGCGGTTCAGGTGTCCTTCCTTTTACCTATCTCAAGTCTAACCCCGTACACAGCTTGCAGTGGGCAATGGGGCTTGAATGTCTCCTGCTTATCAACGACCCATGGAAGACCATCATGACTACGGACAGTCCTAACGGCGGGCCGTTTACGAAATATCCTGAGGTAATGACCTGGCTCATGTCTGAAGCTTTCAGGAAGCAGACTTTCAGTGAATGCCACAAGTGGGCCAATGACAGGACAGAACTCGGAGGCGTAAACCGGGAACTTTCCCTCTATGACCTCGCGATCCTTACAAGGGCCAACCCTGCACGAACAATTGGCATGGTGCACAGGAAAGGCTCTCTTGGAGTGGGTGCGGACGGGGATGTTACAGTCTACAATATAAACCCGCAACAGCTTGACCCGAACAACTACGAGACTCTCCTCAGGACCTTCAGAAAGGCAGAATACACCGTGAAGGAAGGCGAAATTGTGGCTATTAAAGGAGAGATTGTCTCCTTACCTGAGAAACGGACTTACTATTCCGAAGTGCACGTAGAAAATGAGCGGGAAAAGGAGATGCTGGCCGACGTGAAGGAGTGGTTCAGGTACTACACCCTGGGCTTTGCAAACTATCCGACTCCCGAGAAATACCTGGCAAACCCGACTCCCATACGGGTTAACGGTGAGAGGTGAAGTCATGTCAGAAGTAATCCTTATTCCTAAGAGAACGATCGACATTAAACTGGAGGCAGATGTAATAACTCCTGACTCCTTTGCAGGCAAAAGTGCAGACGAAATCGGAAAACTGTCTGTCTGGCAGGGGCCAAAGACCTATCCTCTTTCCGATTTTTTCGAAGTGAAAGGCAACGGAGGCAGTTCTGCAGCTGAGACTCTGATCCGCATAAAAGGTGATGCAATGAGAGTCAAAAGGATCGGAGAAGGCATGAGTGCAGGAAAAATCGAAATTGAGGGTTCCGCAGGCATGCATGTAGGATCCGGGATGAAGGGAGGCGAGATCCTCGTTTTCGGAGATGCGGATTCCTGGGCAGGCATGGAAATGACAGGGGGACTCCTGTACATTAAAGGCAATGCAGGAGACCACGTGGGCTGTGCTTACAGAGGTAAGTGGCATGGCATGAAAGGCGGGCGCATCGTGATCGAAGGCTCTGCCAGGCACCAGCTCGGAGGCGGCATGGACGGCGGAGAAATTCTTGTGGAAGGCAATGTTGAAGGCTTCTGCGGGATCCGCCAGAACGGCGGGCTCATCGTTGTGAAAGGTAAAGCTCTTAGAGGGGTAGGCGCTGAAATGGCAGCCGGCACCATAGTTATCGGGGGCAAAATCGAGCGTTTCTCTCCGGGTTTCGAATATATAAGTATGGAAAACGGACTCATCCTTGGTAGGATTGAGCTAACAGGCAAATTCAGGAAGTTTACAGGAGATTATGCGATCAGCAAGCGGGCAAAAGGAGTGCTCTACGTGGCTGCAGACGCAAATCCGGAACTCTGAGGTGAAAGGCATGGAAGTATTACTCATTACCGGAAGTACGATTGATGAAGGCAGGCTTGCCAAAGGTGGGGACAAGTTCACGGATGATTACACTATGGAGTGTGCATCCTGCTGGATTTCTCCTGTGGATTTCGCGTCACTCTGCTCCCCTGACAAAGTGAAGGTAACAAGCAGGGACGGAAAACATTCAGTCGTGGTTTATACGAAATGTACAAATTCAGTCCAGCCAGGGCATGTTTTCATGCCGAGGGCTATCTGGTCGAATGTTGTCATCGACCCTGATACCCTTTCTACGGGTTCTCCCCTCTACAAAGGTGCACCTGTGAACATCGAGCCAACAGACGAAGAGGTCCTTAGTGCCGAAGATGTAGTATTGAAAGTTTATATCGGAGGGCAGTGAGTATGGTTTTCAAAAACATAATCTGTCCGGTCTGCGGGGCTGCCTGTGATGACATTCAGGTTGAATTCGGGGACGGAAAGATTGAAGCTAAAAATGCATGCAAAATGGGAAATGCCAAGTTCAAGGAAGTTGTAAGTTCCCACAGGCTCAGGCAGCCCTTTATAAAGACCGGGGGAAAACTGGCACCTTCAGCCTGGGACGAAGCTCTTGAAAAAGCTGCCGATATCCTTCTTTCGGCAAAGCGCCCCCTGCTTTTCATGGGCAGTGAAACCTCCTGTGAAGCGCATGAAGTAGGGCTTAAGATAGGTGAATACCTTGGTGCGATTGTTGACTCCAATGCCACGATCTGCCACGGACCAACAGCTATGGGAATCCAGGAATCCGGAAAAGTCGGTGCAACAGAAGGGCAGAAGAAAAACAGGGGAGACCTCATAGTTTACTGGGGTACAAACCCTCTCGAATCCATGCCCAGGCAGATGTCAAGGTACGGGGTTTTCCCAAGAGGCTACTGGACCAAACGCGGACGTTTTGACAGGACGGTCATTACAGTTGACCCGAGAAAAACTCCAACCACTGAAGCTTCCGACCTGCACGTACAGCTCAAACCCAACTCCGATTATGAACTGATAAGTGCGCTTCTTACCCTGCTCCACGGGAAAACTCCTCATCCGTCAGTAGAAGAGATCACAGGAGTTCCCATCGATGTGATGGAAGAGATGCTCGATATGATGAAGAACTGCAACTTCGGAGCTATTTCAGTAGGTCTTGGCCTTTCCTCATCTATCGGAAAGCACAGGAACGCCGAAATTGCCATGAACCTTGTAAAGGAGCTGAACAATTATGCCAAGTTCACCCTTGGAGCTCTTCGCGGCCACTGTAATGTTGCAGGCTTTAACCAGGTAGCTTCCTACATGTACGGCTATCCTTTCGGGCTTGACTTCACGCGCGGGTATCCCCGTTACAATCCAGGGGAATTCACAACCGTGGACGTACTTCGAGAAAAAGATGTGGATGCAGCTTTTGTGATGTGTGCTGATCTTGTCTGCCACATTCCTGCAGACTGTGCGGCCTACCTTGCCGAAATTCCCATGGTCTGCCTGGACATCGCTCCCTGCCCGACCACAGTTGCCTCGGACGTAGTACTCCCAGGAGTCATTGACGCCATGGAATGTGACGGAACCTTCTACAGGCTCGATGATGTGCCAGTACACTTCGAACCTTTCACGAGTTCGCCCTTCGAGTTCACGCAGAGCAACGAAGATACCTTAAAACAGCTCTTTGAAAAGATTAAAGCAAGGAAGTAACCTAAGTCGGTTTTCATCGGATTCTCAGCCAAGAATAATGCAAAACAAATAGATGACGTGAGAGTGATTATAACTCTCACTTCTTTTCTCTTTTCAGGTTCCTGTGGGCAATTTTTCCATAGGGCCCTTTTTTCATCTTTCAACCCTTTCCTCCTTCCGTGACTTTGCGTATATTTTTCTTTCAATGTCGTATGACTATCATAACTGCGGCCTTAATTGAAGTTTAAGCAATTCTTTAATATGTGCGGGTAAATCTATGACTTGCTAGAATTGGCTGAATCGCCAGTCAACAAAGATCTAAAAAGGAGTATGTGAAAAATGTCACAGGAAAATAAAAACGATAAATCTTATTATGTTATCATTGCGCTGTCAGTTGTTTTGGTGCTGATGTCAGCAACGATATACGCCATTTCACAGAGTGGAGCCGAAAAGGATACGGAAAATACTATTTCCATGAGTGGGTATGCTGAACAGAAAGTTGTCCCTGACACAGCAACATTGAACATAGGTGTTATAGTCCAAGCTGCAACTGCAAAGGAAGCATCTAATGAAAATGCAGCCCTTATGAGCGCTGTAATAGCAGAACTCAAAGCAATGGGATTGCAGGACAAGGAAATAAAGACATCCTATGTTTCCATGTCTCCCACATATAATTATAATACGAATGATACGGCACAAACAATCGTGGGATACTCTGCGTCCAACAGCGTGCAGATCACAACCACGAAGCTCGACAACCTCAGTGAAATCATTGACAGGTCCACAGCCGCCGGAGCCAATGATATTGGAAGCATTTCTTTTTCAGTATCTGATGACAAGCAAAAGCAGCTTCGTGAAGACCTGGTGAATGAAGCAGTAGCTGATGCATCATCAAAAGCCGATACGCTTGCTAAGAGCCTAGGTGTTGAGATAACTGGCGTGCGGACCTCATCTATAAGTGAAAGCAGCGATTCCAGGGTATATTACGAATATGACATGGCGACAGTAGCAAAAGGTTCAGGGGCAGTTTCCACTCCTATTCAGCCAGGCGAGTCTACCGTTTCAATGTCAGTACAGGTCACCTACTACATTGAGTAAGAAATTTGGACTAAAGTAGTTTGGACGCTGAGATATACAAATGATCAGGAGTTGCAGATGACGAATGTTGTTTGCAACTTCTCAGGCCAATTTTTGACAGACTCATAGCCAAATTAGGCAGAAAAAGTATTTTTAAAGATTCTCTTTTTAAGCACGTAACTATATAATTCTAAAAATTTAAAAAGTATTTTCTGCTATGTCAACATATCATCTCAAAAAACTTGTGTAATTGAACTCTGGCGCCAGCAGCATAAAACGCCCACCTATCTATTATGCTGTTTTGCAAAGATGTGCAGATGCTTCATTTCGAGATTAACTTTAATCAATAGTGGAGTTAGAATTCTAAAATAACAACCTGGTCTGATTAAAATGCTCAAAAGAAGGAATATTGGCAAATGGCTGATACTTATATTATTCGTTTGTTTTTTATCATCTGGTTTTGCAAGTGCAGATGATAACGAATCGAACGGTTTTGAATCTGATGATATCTCTGATTCTATTAAGGAATTTGCAAATGATCCCTCGTTCATAGCCTACAGGGGAACCATACCGGAAACAATTGATCAGGAATGGGAAAACTCAATTTCAGATTGCTGGCTAAATCTTACCCTCATGGGGCCATCATATTCCGAATTTGACAGCTCTATAAAAAGTGTTGCTGCCAGTGATATAATAATTATTGAATTGGGGTCTGCCTATAAAGGAAAAGTAAATGACTCTAGAATTGATGAGATATATCAGAAAATTGAGGATTATTGCGAAGAGCAGGAAGGCATAAGTGAGGTCCCTGTGGTCTTTATGTGGGCACAGGATGAAGAGGATCTCCCACTACCGGACTATGGGCCTGAGTCTTTTGAAAAAGCTAAAAATGAGACAGGGTTCATAACTACTCGAGGAACAATGCCTGTAATCACAGATGCTGATGAAAAAGTGGAATGGGAAGAGACAGCAGGGGATTGTATTCATAGTTTCAGAGACGAACTTGATGTTTACATGCTAGAAAATGGTGGCCCACTGGTTGGTTATGGTTATGACTATAGAGGATACATATTTGTAGAATTTGATAAAAAATCTCCCGAAAGCGTTAATGACTCTATAATTGATGAAATATATCTAATAATTGAGACCCATTGTGAACAAGAAGGCGTAAGTGAAGCACCAGTAGTTTTTGAGTGGGGAGAAGTGCCAATTGTAGATGAGGGAGTAGTTGACGGATCAGATGCAGATGAAGCTAGCGATGCCAACTTATCAGATAACAAAGAAAAGCTTGCTGGCAACGAAACAACCAATCAAACACCCGGTTTTACTTCAGTAATGGTCATTTTGGGGCTTTTATCATTGCTAATCGTCAAGCACCCGTAACGTTTTTCAAGTTTCGTGCATGTTATCCAAATATACACTGTAAGTATGGTTATTTTCAACCCAGAAAGTAATCGATTTATCCTGCTCTCGTGTATAATTCAAGGATTCATTTAATGTACTGTCATAAGCCTGTGAATGGTTTCCGGCAGTTACGTTTACATTTATGAAAGCTTTGACACCGTTTGTGTGTGCATCGAATGTGATCAGGCTTTCATTGTACTCCAGATCATCAAAATATGCATCGTATGGATTACGGTTTACCTGGCTATACTCGTAAAAAGATACTATGGAAACATTGTTTGAACGATAGTTATCTACCCAGTTACTGAATTTTGAACAGCTAATCGAATATTTTATAGCCGGTTCTTGATCAAGTTCATGGGTAAAAACCGGGTATACCATGCCTGCTCCGGATACGATTTCCCACCATTCCCAGGTGTCATCATCCAGATTTCCAACTTCTTTTTCCGCATTAACTCCCGAGTCTCCATTTCTCCAGAACATCCCTAATTTTTCATACGCATAAATTGCGTGGGTAATATTATCTCTATTTCTCATAGAGCACCAGGTTGTTGGTTTTCTCCCAATTTTCTCATAAACGTATAAATACTCTTCATCCATTACTTTATACGCCTGTTCAAGTGGAAGACTATTTAATTCCTTAGAGTAATGTACGCCCACATCCCAGGAGTCATTGGCAACCAGATTGCGTAAATATTCAAGATCTGTTTCGTTGTACTTCTCAAGATAATCTCTATCAAACCATATAGTCCCTTTATCGTTTTTGCTTTTAAGATAACTTATCCCCTGTTCCGTTGTGTTTCTGGCATGAGGTCCGTCAAGCCCGAAGGGCAAAATTTTGTTATCTCCGATCGGAGTTATGAGCTTTCTATCTGCTTTCTGGTTTATACTGTACATATCGACGTCCAGGTACGTTCCTTCTCCCATTATGAAAGTTGTAAACTTGAGGTACCCATTTGAAAAATCTAAATACGGTAGTCTTTGCCTTTCGAGGTCATAAAAAGGAGTCACAATATAGTTGCCGTCTTTTGCATAGATGGTATTTGTCTTGTTGTGCCCGTCAAACAGAATCTCAAAATCCGATTTTCCTGTGGCATTCCCAATGCATATGGTTTCGGATTTAATGTCTCCAGAAGAATTTTCGAAATAACTCGTCAACAAAGTGTTATTATTTCTTTCTTGAATTATCAACTTAGAACCCGGGCTGTTAAGCTCAACACAACTGTGAAGATCATCCGTGTTTACATCCATTGAAACTTGATAGGTACATTTAACCATTGGTGTAAGATTACAGATATAAAGAGATCCTGTTTGCCTTGGTTGTTCTCTATAGTGAACCAGTGGAATAGAAGTTACTTCACAGAACCCCTCAGTCTCTGAAGATTTCATTAAATTTCCTGGAAATGCTTTTATTCCTAAATCCAAAAAAGTGTCAGCAACTGGAAGTAAACTGTAAGGGGATAAACAGGAATATCTTATGGTTCTATACTTTAATCCTTTTGAGGTACTGTTAAGTATAATCTGTGGTTTCAATGTCCCGTAAATTGTTGAATATACGCTGTCACAAATATTATCTCTTTGAAATTTTGCGATAAAAACGTTGTGTGAAACGCTGTTAGTTTCAGAGTAGTTTTGTGAAAACAAGATGATAATACCCTGATCGGTATTATTATGCATTTCCAGGTTACCTGTATCAGGGAAAGCTATTGCTTCTCCAATACACAGATAACTTAACATAAACAATGTAAGAAAAAATGTTTTTAGATGAATCGGGGTCTTCACTAAACCACCAGATAAATTTTATAGATCTCTATTTTTCTTTTGACTCTATCCTTCGATTCGGTACACATCTGATGTTTTTTAATCCCGAAATATTATTGCATGATATTTATATTCGTAATACATTGATTGTACACAGGTCATTTCAAAGCCATGCTTATTTGCAATTTTTTCAATTTTATAGGGATTATGGGAATACCCTAGAATATCTTTTGGACGATTTTTCAAGCTTGCCGATATTATAGTTTTAAACTCAAAACCTACTTTATGGAAAATTTTCCAGAATCCAGCATCCTGTGAGAACAGTCCCATTTTCCATAATGGATATAAGCGGGAGTCTAATAAGTCAAACAATACTATTTTACCCCCTTTGTTAAGATAGTTTGATGCGTTAAAGATAAATTCATCAATTTCTTGATATGTCAAATACTGAAATACTCCAGCTGCAGTTATTCGATCGAAGGAAGAGTCCAGCTTCTCCCAGACGGTTTTGTCATCAGCCAGGATAAAAGTTACATTCTCAAACTTTTTTTCCCTGATTCTTTTGCTTGCTTCATCAAGCATGGACGGGGAAAAGTCAACTCCTGTCGTCCTTTCATATTCTGGCGCGTAGTACACCAGGAGTTCTCCGGCACCGCACCCAAAGTCAAGTAGGGTTTTGCCGCCGTCCAGATGGAATAATTTTTCCCTTGCCTCCATAGCAAGAAATTCTTCAGCTGAAGATCTGTGGCCACCGCATCTCTTATCTGAAAAAAACTCTGCCCAGACATTTTTTGGTTTCGACATGTTTTTTCATATCCCTAATATGTTTTTTTCATGCCTCAAAATTTTGATATTTTATGCCTCTCTTTATCGATTTGGATCTCATATTCTCAACTTTTAGTTATCAATCAAAATGATTTGTAATTGTAAGAAAAACAAAGGAATTCCTCTTTTCTCTCATATGTGCATAAATATTTATATCTTTTCTAGTCGAAATATTTTCTAATGAGATTTTTAATTTTTGTAATACTTAGTACATTTCCATTACTATTAGAAAATATTAATATCAGTCAAAAAGGAAACTTTTTATCTAAGCAACTATCCCCATCTATTAAAAACAGCAAAGAGTCAAAATATATGGAAGTATCGAGAATTTGCCGTAAGCTCAAAGTCAAATTTTTATATGCTGTATACAATTTGATTTTTCTGATATGGAATTTCTTCCCCACTAATTTTTTGAGAGTTATTATTTCACAGAAAAATCGGCACACTGCCTCTTAAGGGGTTTGGGTTACCTGTGCCAGGGAATCTCTAGTTCCTCCAATAATAGGTAACTTAACATAAATAATGCAGAAAAAATGTTTTTAGACGACCCCGGCTTTTCACTAAACCATCAAATCAATTTTACATCTCTATTTTTTATTTGGACTTTACAACCTTTGATTTATGCCCATCTGAACAATTATTTAAGTCCGAAATATTATCGCATGATATTTGTATTCATAATACATTGATTGTACACAAATCATTTCAAAGCCATTTTTATTTGCAATTTTTTTAATTATATTGGGATTATGGGAATACCCAAGAATATCTCTTGGACGATTTTTCAAGCTTGATGATATTGTATTTTTAAACCCACAAACTACTTTGCATAAAAATTTCCAGTATATTTTATCTTGTGAAAACAGCCCTATTTTCCACAATGGGTACAAGCGAGGGTCCAACATGTCAAATAATACTATTTTACCCCCTTCATTAAGATAGTTTGATGCGTTAGAGATAAACTCATCAATTTCCTGATATGTCAAGTACTGAAATACCCCAGCTGCAGTTATTCGATCAAAGGGAGAGTCCAGTTTCTCCCAAACAGTTTTATCATCAGCCAGGATTAAAGTTATATTTTCACACTTTCTTTCCTTTATTCTTTTGCTTGCTTCATCAAGCATGGATGGGGAAAAGTCAACTCCTATCGTCCTTTCATATTCTGGCGCGTAATAAACCAGGAGTTCTCCGGCACCGCACCCAAAGTCAAGAAGTGTTTTCCCACCGTCCAGATGGAATAATTTTTCCCTTGCCTCCATAGCAAGAAATTCTTCAACTGAAGATCTGTGGCCACCGCTTCTCTTATCTGAAAAAAATTCTGCCCAGACATTTCTTGGTTTCGATATATTTTTTTCATACAACCCAGACACGTTTTTTTCATATACCCCAGACACGTTTTTTTCATGCCCCCCCGACATGTTTTCTTGATACCCCCAAATCTTGCTTTCTTCTATACCTCTCCCTATGCAATCTGAATTTGCTATATTATAGTTATTTTAGTTATGACCCAAGATGGCTTGCAACTGCAAAAAGGTACGAACGAATTTTATCCTTGCATATATAAATACTATTACTGCTGAAGTTTCTTCAAATTAGTTTTTTAATTTTCGTGACTTTACAATTCTGTTTTTTCTGATTGTTCAAAGTGTGAATCTCTCCTCAACTTGTTATAAACTTGAATCCATATATCTTAGGTTAATTGAGGAATCCTGATGAATTGAACTTATTCTCTCTAAATAAGTAAAACAAGGTCAAATAGAGGGAATTTCCGTGGAGCTCAATGAAATAAGGCTTCTGTGCTCCAAAAATAGTTTCTATTTTTTAATCCGATTTCTCTCCGTTTCAAAAAAATAGTGTAGTTTTTAAGATACCTGGATAGTTGCTCGACCTCGGTGTTACTTCGAGCTTGTAATGGGAGTTAGCTGACCCCCATCAGCCAAAGTATAGGTTTTGCCTTCAAGCCAGTTGTTTGCGCTGGAATTTGAGTCATAGTAGATGGTATTTCCATTGTCTTTGATATTAGCCAGTGTGGAATCCTCATCTATCAAGCTTGTCAGGTATGAAGTTCCTGTCACATTCCAAGTACTTGTTGAATCCAGGGTCAGAGCTATCGAGCTTGCCGTATTGTCCGTATTAATGGCCCCGGTCATAATGCTGTTTTGCAGTGTGGCTGTGATAGAGCTGACATTATCACAGATAATATTACCGGTAAGAGTTTCACTATCTGCCTTAAAGGTCACAACACCACCATTTGATCCTGTATTGCCCCACCTATCAGCGCTGGCTGTCAAAAGAGTGCCCGATGTGGCAGTTAAATCCGCACCTTTTAGCTCGATTACGGATTGGGTGTTTGTAATATAGAACAGAGGACCAACCGCCGCCTTTAGTGAGCCGCCGTTCATCGTAAAACTGCTGGTGCCTACTTCGGCATCGCCAGAGAAGCTTTGATACAACATAGTTCCACATTTTTTCGCGCCCGAAAGGATGACGTTCGTCATGGATATGGAGTTCTTTCCTTCTATTACGGCTGCTTCTGACCCGGTAGCTGTGATTATAGCGTCAGAGACCGTAATGTTGCCTGTTGAATAAATTCCTGGAGAGCCCTCTCCGGCTGTGGTCATGGTCCCACCTGTGAAAGTCACAGTTCCACTTCCACGGTCCGTTGCAATGGCTGCGCAATGTTGTCCGGCGGTGGTGACATCTACATCCGTACAGGTTATGGTACCGGTTTGGGTTGCATCTACACCTCGTGAGCCATCGGCTGTGGTTTTAATCTTGACATTGGACAGGGTTACCGAAGACTCCGAACCCGTAGCAAAGACTCCATTGGCACCATTAGCATTTGTGGATACCGTACAGTTGGTGAGCTCTATTGTACTGCCTGACTCTGCCAGTACGCCAGCGTTGAGGCCGTAAAAATCGCTGTTTTCATTCGAGGAAGTGTTCCCTGTCTTTGTCACAGTCGAATCCGATAGAATGAAAGTACCGCCATCAGCAACTTTGATCCCGCTCTCATCGGTACTAGATGCAGTAAAAGCCTCGTTTGATCTGGTCCCAGTTCCTCCGCTCTGTTTGTACGCTTCACTTGCCTTAGAGGCCGCATCGGTCGCAGCATTGCTTGAGCTGTCAGATTCGGATATGCACCCACAGCTGGTCAAAGTAATCATACTGGCGACCAGAACCAGTGTGACTATACCCAGAGATCCAAGTCGAGATCTAAGGTGTTTGTTCATTTTCTGATCTCCTTATCGATATTGATTTCTTGCTAACTGCTCAAAGTTTCTAAAGTATTTTTGACACGATTCTTTCTAACTTCTCCACAGTTACTTCTTTTATTTTCTCACTTTTATAACAAAATTCAGACTTATATAGAACTATAGAACTTCTAGGGTTGAATTGAGAAATTAATAGGTTGAATTGAGAAATTAATAGGGTTGAATTGAGAAATTAATAGAGTTGAATTGAGAAATTAATAGGGTTGAATTGAGAAATTAATGGGATTAAACCTTTTACTGCATATGTTTTTTAGCTTATCGCTGTGCACCCCTTAAATTGTCAGACAAAGAGATAAAGATACTTGCAGAATCGGAGTTAAAAAAGATTTATTCTAAGTTTAAAAGTTCATAAAGTATTTTTTTGGAAAATAAAGCTTGATTACTCCTTTTAATTCTTAATATATTTGTTTTAAAGCTTTATTTTTCCAAATATTGCCAGAAACTTCATTGATTATTTGAAATCCCTGGTTGCACTTCCCGAATTGCACTTCAGGAATACGCCCCGAATTGCGCCTCGGGAGTACGCCCCGAATTGCACTTCAGGAGTACGCCCCGAATTGCGCCTCGGGAGTACGCTGTCCGTTTCGCTGCGCTCAAGCGGACTAATTTATGAGCAAGTAACAGTGTTTTTTTCTTCGCTGCCCGAGTTTCGCTTCGGGAGCACGATGTCTGTTTCGTTCCACTTCGTTTCCTCAAGCAGATTTATCATTGTTTTATTTGTTTTTTCTAAAAGCCACTTTTTGCCCACAGCACTGATGCAGTTTTTTCGTTCCTCCGGCTTCGCTGACCACTGTAAGCATTGTCAAGGGGTTGAGTATTCGGGTACCCATTACTGCAGTAACCCCTTGTTCGAAGAAAGGTTTTGGGTAGAGTGGGGAGCTTGGACCGAGAAGGATAACTTCTCTTGCTCCTCCTCGGAGAGCAAGAAGTTCATTGAATGTTCGGTTAGCAAGGGTGCTTGCACTGAGGATAATTACATCAGAGCAGGGAAGGATTTCTCTGGCCTTTTCGGAGGGCAGGGTTCTGGTTTTTGCGGCTTCGATTTCACGTTTTTCGAGGACTGTGAGTTTATCGGTTATTTTCAGGATTTTCGGGATAAGAGGGCTGAAGTAACCTACCATTGCAACGCTGTCTTCAGGTTTTATAAGGTCAAGTATATCTATGTCTGAGGCTGGGAAGTTTTCAGGCTCAAGGTCTCCGAGCATGTGAGAAAGAGCGTTTACAGTTGCAATTCCGACTGCTGCTTCAAGAGGGTTTTCTGACGGGGTCAGTTCAAGTATCTCATCCGCACTTTTGCCTTTCAATGTGTCTGTAAAACCCAAGGATGGACAACCGGAAAACTCGTAGAGAGGAGTACAGGCAACGCCTCCGTAATCTTCGGATAGCAGGACTCCTGTATAGGCAAGCCCTATTCTTACATCTTTAATCTCGATTTCTTCAAGGGCAGGGCCGAAATCGTTTTTTATTTCATGCACAAGAGCAGATAATATACCGTTTTCTTTTTCTTTGGTCTGTCTTTTATCTTCAAGCTCTTCTTTCTTTTCGAGGTTTTCAATTCCCTGCATTTTACGGCCGCCTTTTAGATCAATGCTTCTTTTTTGTCTTCTGTTTCTCAGATATCTTCTGTTTCTCAGATCTTTTCTATTTTTGTTGTCAGATCAAGGGGATTTGCGTAATATGGAGCACTTATGACAATAATATCTACAAAAGGAGCGTACTCAGGAATCTTCTTCGCTTCGATTCCTCCAACTGCAAGCTCAAGTTTGGGATTGAGCTGCTTAAGTTCGGGTCCGATCTTCTGTAACTCTGCAGGGGACAGGTGGTCAAGAAGCATTATATCTGCGTCTGCTGCGTATCTGAGGGCTTCTTCTCTTGATCTGGGCTCGATTTCTATTTTCTTCATTGCTCTTAGTTTTTTCAGATCTCCAACAACTTCCAGATGGTTCTGGCTTATCTGAATAGAATCGCTAAGGGAGTGGCGGTGGATGTCTCCCCCTCCTGCCCGGACGGCTTTAAGTTCAAACCTTCTGGCTCCCGGATGTGTTTTTCGGCTTGTTGCAATAATAAGGTCGGGGTTTTCTTTTTTGCCCGCATTCACAAGTGATGCGGTTTTTCCGGCAATTGCGCACATCAGCGAAAGAAAAGTCTGGGAGACCCTCCATAGCTTGAACAGGAGTTTCAAGTCACCTTCAGCCTCTAAAATTTTGTCTCCGGGTTCGAACTTTCTGCCGTCTTCCAGGTAATTCAGGACTTTTATTCCTTTTTTCTCATAATACTCAGCCAGTTCGCCTGCGCAGGCGCAAACTCCTGCCTCCCTGGAAACAATCCTCAGTGTACCTTTTCCCCTTATTCCCAGCAATTCAGCACTTTCATCTTCATAAGGACAATCTTCGTAAAAGTACAATTCAAACAGGTCTATCATACTAAGTCTCCTGAGTTTATGTCTCCTGAATTCATGGTTTTTAGTTCAATTTCTATACTGAGGGCTCGTTACCCCGTCTCCGGCATAAACAATGAGCTGGCTTTCCACAAAGCTGTCTTCGGATTTTCAGCAACAGATGCCGAAGATTCCTTCTCAGAAACATTCTGATTTCAATAGGCTGAGATCATAACAAGAATAAGATCGGCAGATGTTTTTTTCGTAGAGGTTCCTTTTCAGTATAGAGTTTAACTGTTATGTTTGAACATACATAACGGTTAATAAAGGTTTTTATAAAAATAAAGTGTATAAATATTATTATGATGTATTATTGAGTTCAAGCGGTTTTCATCCTTTAATTTCCAAAAAAAGAAATGTAAGTATTTTTTTGTCCTGAATCAAAGTTCAAGCAACTGTTTTTTGTATTTTTCCAGTTCTTCAGCCCCTCTTTCTCTGGACATTCCGCTAGCCTCGTAGATTATGTGGGAAGGCAGCACTTTCATTCCCATAAATTCAAAGATACAGTGAGTTACGGATTCCAGATGTTTGTTAAGGTCTCCATGCGCTCCTTCTTCAGAATACATTTCTTTCGGAGCTCCGGTGGTTGTAACAAGCATTGCGGACTTGCCTTTGAAGAGGCCGGTGTCGTAGGCACTGTTTGTGATTGGATTAAAACCGAATCCCGGAGCCAGAACGCGGTCTATCCAGCCTTTCATAATGGCCGGCATGGCTGTGAAGTAAATCGGGAACTGAAAGATCAGCAGGTCAGCCCATTTCACTTTTTCCATCTCTTCTTTGATATCCGGAGCAAAAGCCCCTGTCTTTGAGGCCTTAATAGCTTCGAAGAAGGGATTGAATACCTCCGGGTTTTTCCTTTCTGGAAAATCCGAGGCTGTCAGAACAGGGTTAAATTTCATTGCATAAAGGTCAGAGAGCTTTATTTCGTGTCCTTTTTCCTTCAGGGCAGCGAGAGCTGTATCTTTCAGGGCAGAATTAAAGGATTTCGGTTCCTGGTGTGCGTAAATATATAAAATTCTCATTTTATTCCCCTCAGATTCTATCTATGAAATTCATTTTATGAAATTCGTTTCCCTGAATAAAAAAGTAAGGTTGCCTCCTTTTTAAGGCAGAAGTATGTAAAAAGTTATTCGCTGAATTAAAATTTGACTCTCTGAACAATTAAAGTTATTCATTGAGATAAACATTGAGATAAACATTGAGATAAACATTGAGATAAATTATGAGTCAAAAAATTAGGCATTGAGCTTCTTCAAAAGCCAGGCCATATTCTGACCCAGAATCTTCATTGTCCGGATTCCTTCTTCATCTTTTTCAACGTCCCCTTCGGCGAGCCCTATCCCCATGTTCCAATAACTGGAACCCGGGATTATCATCTGGGAGATTGTGAAGAAATGGTTTATGGAGTCAAAGACATGAATCGATCCGGCCCTTCTTACGGCAACAACGGCTGCTCCCGTCTTTCTTCTGAAAAGCTCACCGTTGGCTTTGGCAACAAAACCGGCTCTGTCTATAAGGGCTTTGAGTTCAGGAGTCAGGTCTGCAAAATAGGTAGGAGAGGCAAGAATAATGCCGTCGGCTTCAAGCATCTTTTCTATGCATTCGTTGACGATGTCTTTGTCAATTACGCATTTTTTGTCTTTGTTTTCAAGACATTTCCCACAGACAGTGCAGCCGTGTATACTCTTTCCTCCTATCTGCACGGTTTCTGTTTCTATTCCTTCCTTTTCAAGTTCGGCAAGGACATACCGGATCAGGGTGGCTGTGTTTCCGTCCCTTCTAGGGCTTCCGTTGAATGCAACAACTTTCATTTTTCCGCTCCTCCAATTCACTATTTTTCTCCATTTTTCTCCATTCTTATCCATCTTATCCATCTTATCCATTCTTTCTCTTATTCGTTCCCTTTAAGGTTTTTTCCGATCTTCCAGGCGGCTCCAGCATAGTCTCCCACAGCCCAGTAGCTGTTGTCAGGCACGGTAAGGAGCAGAGGTTCCATCTTCTTGATGTCGGGCTTCCCCTGAGTCAGGTACTGCTCTTCGGAATAAGCGGCAATAATTTCTCCCACAAAAAAGTAATTCGTTGGAAACTCTAAGGTTTCGACCAGCCTGCATTCAAGGTTTAGAGTACACTCTTTGATCATGGGGGCTGTTTCTATCTCCCCGTAAAATACTTCAAATAGGCCGGATTTGTCAATCTCTTCTCTGGAGACGAGCCCACAGTAATCGGTTTCTCTAATCATCTCCGCACCGGGAAAATTGACGCTGAAGCTCCTGTTCTCCTTTATACCCTCTGGTGTATAGTGGGATTTGTGTACACCCACTCCAATCATCGGAGGGTTTGCATTCACACGACTTACCCAGCCCAGGGCCATGAAATTGGCTTTTCCTTTTACATTTGCCCCGAGGAGAGTTACTGGCATAGGATAAACGAATATGTTGCTATTGATCTTGATTTTCTCTGACATACACTTCCTCCATAATTCGCCTCTATCCCGAGGTCAGTTCCGGTTTTCAGGAAATCTCGGAGATTATTCTCTCTTTTTCCCGTATCTGTTGTAGTAAACTCTCTCTTCCCTGTACCGGTCCTGAAGTACGGGTTTCTGGGCAGGATAACCTATAGGTACAAAAGCTAGAGGAATTACGTGTTCAGGCAGCCCAAAAGTTTTCCGAAAACCCTCTATCCGGTCCTCCATAGGGTAAATCCCGGTCCAGACTGCTCCAAGCCCGCAAGCATGAGCTGCAAGCAGGAGGTTCTGAGTGGCTGCCGAACAGTCCTGCACCCAGTATCCGGGAACTTTTTCCTGAGTTGTGTCTCCACAGATAAGGATTGCAAGGGGAGCTTCCATGCACATACTGGCATAAGGACTGAATGTGGGAATTTCTTCGAGGAGCTTTCGGTCATCGATAAGAATGAAGACCCAGGGCTGGGAATTGACCGCCGACGGAGCGCTCATAGCAGCCCGGAGCAGTTCAGTAGCAAGCTCCCGCGGAACTGGCCTGTCTGTGTATTTTCGAATGCTTCTCCGAGTGTGAATTGCTTCAAGAGTATCCATACTAATGCTTCATCTCCTTTTTCTAAACAGAAATAGGCGTGGAAGCCCTGATGTATGGACTTCCTTTCATCGCTGAATTTTTTTCTTTATTTCTCCATTACTTGAGCAGATTAAGGCCTGTGTTCTTTGCTTTTTCCATTAGTTCGGCATTACCTTTGACTTCTCCTGGGGAGTGGTACCCGGCTGCAACAAGAGTATCTTTTACGTCCATGCCCAGGAAGCGGGAAATTTCCCCTCCGAATTCCCCATAGACCCCTTTATAAGCTGCAGGATCAGGCATGCCCTGGGCTCCCACAATCACGGCTTTTTTTCCGACTGGAAGGCGGGAGGAATAATCCGGGTTTACCAGGGAGTAGCAGCGGTCAAGGAAGAGCCTCATCTGGCCTGAAAACTGGGCAAAATAGATCGGAGCTCCGAAAACCACTCCATCGGCCGCTGCCATTTCTTCAAAGAGTTCTGCAAGGTCATCTTCAAACTTGCACTTCTCATGAACCTTACAGTAGTTACAGGCCTGGCAACCTCTGTAGTTCATCTCATTGAGGATGAAGTTCCTGGTTTCGGCTCCTGCTTCGGTTGCTCCTTCGAGGACCTGCTGGACAACAGCGTTTGTATTTCCGTTTTTGCGGGGACTTCCTACAATACCTATTACTTTCATTCTACTCATGCCTCTCTTTCCTTTTTTAAGCAATCTATGCTTGTTGATATCTAATTTACAGTAACTATACTTATATACTATACATACAATCCGGGTACTAACTAACAAAATGGATACTATGAGAGCTTATGGTAAGTGAGAGAAAAAATAACAGACATTATCATTGTCCTGTGGAAGCGACTCTGGAGGTAATCGGAGGCAAATGGAAGCCTATTATCCTCTGGCAGTTGAGGGCGGAAAAGCTGCGTTTTTCAGGGCTCCAGCAAAGCATGCAGGGCATTTCCCCCAAAATGCTTACGAAACAGCTTCGGGAGCTTGAAGAAGATGGGCTTGTTCTCAGGGAGATTTATCCTGAAATCCCTCCTAAAGTTGAATATTCTCTGACAGAATTCGGAAAAACAGTGCTTCCGGTTCTGTATGCACTCTGCAGGTGGGGAAATGAGTACCTTGGAAGAGAATGCATCCTGGATAAACAGTAATTGTTCTCAGTTTGTTTTCAGTTGACTACTTTTATTTCTCTGGATTCTTTGAGAAGTTTGTTTCTGGTTAATTGTAAGAAGGCTAAAAATAACAAATACCCACGCAACAAGTAAAACTAAATACTATCCCTGTATGTTGATGTCAGTATTGGATCCTGCTTTTACTCGATTCAGAGATATCACGAATTTAAAATATATACTCATACAGGTTTGGTTTTCAGAATTATATTGGGTTATTGATTTGCAATTTGAGGTAAAAATTCCAAATTCTAAAGCTGGATGAGTATATTTAACAATATTCAGAAACAGTTAAAAATTTTGAAAGTTTAATTACTAATTATCAAAAGGTCCGAAAGTCACCAGGTTGCGAAAATCGGAGAGATACCAGGGTTAAGCATATGACGCAAAAGAATGGATACATGCGGTATTTTACAAAACAAAGTTGCTACCCGAATCAGGCAGAAGCTATGGAGAAAATTAACTCGGCTCTCCTGCAGGAAAAAATCGTGCTTTTTGAGGGGGCATGCGGGACAGGTAAGACTCTGAGTGCACTTGCTCCTGCATTGAGTGTGGGAAAGAAACTTAATAAAATCGTCATCATAGTTACGAATGTCCACCAGCAGATGGTCCAGTTCATAACCGAGGCAAGAGAGATCTCCCGAGATAACAGCATAAAAACAATTGTTTTTAAGGGCAAGACTTCTATGTGTCCTGAAAATCTCGACTACGAGGAATGCAAACTAAAAGGGGAAAACACCTATGACCTCCTTGAGTTTGAGAGGGAAGTTGTTTCAAAGGAAAAAGAGCTCAAAGACGCCTATGAAAAGTATAAACGAACAAAAGATCCTTCCCTTTACGCCCTAAGGAATGAGCTTGAAAAGGAAGTCGAAGAAGCCCGGAAAAAGGCTCAGTCCTTGAGGAACCATTCTTGTCCTAAGCTTTACGAGGTCCTGAAATTCGAAGGAAACGAGTTTTCCTCCTGGCTTTTTTCGGATGTAAGGAGTCCGGAAGACGTAATGGAGTACGCCGAAGATCGGGATATGTGCGGATACGAGCTACTTAAAAAAGAACTCAAAAATACCGAACTTCTTATCTGCAATTTCCATCATGTGCTAAGTGCCGAAATTTTTATGACTCTCCTTAAATGGCTTGAGAAGGATCCCGAAGATATTATCCTTATCTTTGACGAGGCACATAATATTGAAGCGTCTGCTCGTTCTCATTCTTCCATAATGCTCTCGGAACTGACTATTGAAAAAGCTCTTTCGGAAGTAGGAGAAGTCCCTGATTCCGATAGCTCTCCGGCATTCGGGATGGGGGCTGGTTCAGGAAACGGTATCCCTCTTGACCAGGACTATGCAGTCCGCCTCTATGCGAAAAGACTTTTTTCCTGTCTGCTGACCGCTCTCAAGGACACGTACGACTCAAAGTTGAAGTTCGGAGAAAGAAACAGGCTTGGGAAAAACTGGCAGGATATTCAGATCAGTGATCCTTATGAGCGCCTTGACATCCTGAAAGCCCGTTTTTTGCGGGATGCAAAGAAAGAAGGATTTGCAGATGAAGAACAGGTACTAACCCGGCTGCGGGAAATCGGCGAGTTCGGAGGCAGGCTGGAAGAGATTTATGCTGAAAATTACAAAAAAGGGCTTCTTTCCGTCCCTAAACGTTCTCAGATCAGGTATGTTGCCGATTTTCTATCCTCTTACCTTGTACTCTCGGACAGGCAAAACTATTATCCCATTGTGAACTTGCGCAGGGACTTCAAAAGCGACAGGGTAGTCGGCAGGATCGAGCTCTTCACATGCATCCCTAAAAATGTGACTCAGCCTTTGCTTGATTCCGTTTATTCTGCAGTGCTCATGTCGGCTACACTTCGCCCCTTCGAGATGGTTAAATCCACTCTTGGAATTTCACGAGAAGTGGAAGAAATCGCCTACGCAACTACGTTTCCCCAGGAGAGAAGGCTTACTCTTGCGGTTTCAATTCCTCCTCTTTTCTCAAAAAATAGGGACAGTCACGAGACTCTGGAAAGTTTGAAAGAGGCCCTTCTTGCAGCCACTGTTGCATCGTCCGGGAACGTGATTATTTACTTCCAGAGCTATGCGGAAGCACTCCGCTATACCAAACTTCTTGAACCTGAGCTCTCGATCCCTGTTTTTCTTGACGAAGTAGGAGTTTCAGCCCAGGAAATCCGACAGGAATTTTTTAAAATAGGAGAGCAGGGAGGAAAAGCCGTACTTGTAACCTACCTCTGGGGGACGTTAAGTGAAGGTGTTGATTTCAGAGACAATCGTGGCAGGACGGTTATCGTTGTAGGAGTGGGATATCCGGCTCTAAACGACAGAATCAAGGCTGTCGAGTCTGCATATGATACGGTTTTCGGCTGTGGAGAAGGCTGGGAATTCGCAGTTCAGGTGCCGACGATCAGAAAAGTCAGGCAGGCAATGGGAAGAGTAGTCCGTTCTCCGGATGATTTTGGAGTAAGGATCCTCCTTGATTCCCGCTATCAGGGTTCCCAGATGCGTAAACTCGGCAAATTCTCTGTCTTTGAATACTTCCCTCCGGAAGAAAGGAGAGAATTTATTGATGTAGCTCCCAGGGACGTGGGAAGCTTTGTGGAAGAGTTTTTTGCACATACAACAAGTAATCCGGAAAAAAAGGAGCCGGAATCTCCGACTTCAAGTCGACTGGAGTTTGGGAGCCTTGCTGAAAAGCTCTGAAGTGCTTTGAAACTCAGACGGCTCCCTCTTAGATTCTCCAGCTTTTTATTCATTCTGTTTTTTACTTTCTTTTGTAACAAGAGTTACATCAAAGGTGCTTTTTCTGGGACCGGAGATCCCAGAAATTTGCAACCTGTGTTTATGGAGCTCTTACTTTGTTATCTTTATATAATTGGTTCTTGTCTTTGTTCCACTTCCGGCTGCATTGCTTGCTGTAAGTGTAATCGTATAGGTCCCTGCTTTTGCGTAAGTATGCCTTGGATTCTTGAGTGTTGAATATGTTCCGTCTCCAAAACTCCATTTCCATGAAGTGGGGGACCCTGTACTTGCATCGGTAAAACCGAGAGTCAGAGGAGCCTTTCCTGATGTTCGTGATGCCCAGAAGCTTACAACCGGGGGTTTTAGTGTTGTGGGTGTTGTCGCTTTTATATAATTGGAGTTTGTTGCCGTATTACTACCTGCAGCATTGGTTGCCGTAAGTGTCACTGTGTAGTTTCCTGCAGCAGAGTAAGTGTGTGTTGGATTCTTGACTGTTGAATTTGCTGTTCCATCTCCAAAACTCCAGTTCCATGCAGTTGGTGTTCTTGTACTTGTATCGGTAAATGCAACATTCAAAGGTGCGGTTCCCGAGGTCACATTGCTACTGAAACTTGCAACCGGTGGAATTGGTGTTGGTGTTATCACTTTTATATAATCAGGTTTTATTGTCGTATTACTACCTGTTGAATTGATTACTGTAAGTGTCACTGTGTAGTTTCCTGCAGCAGAGTAAGTGTGTGTTGGATTCTTGACTGTTGAATTTGCTGTTCCATCTCCAAAACTCCAGTTCCATGCAGTTGGTGTTCCTGTACTAGTGTCAGTAAAAGCTACATTCAAGGGTGCATTTCCTGAGGTCACATTGCTGCTGAAACTTGCAACCGGTAGTATTGGTGTTGTGGGTGCTGTGACTGTTACATAATTGGGTTTTGTTGTCGTATTACTACCTGTTGAATTGCTTGCTGTAAGCATTACCGTGTAATTTCCTGCAGTTGAATATGTGTGCGTTGGGTTCTGAACTGTTGAATTTGCCGTTCCATCTCCAAAACTCCAGTTCCATGCAGTAGGCGATCCTGTGCTCGTATCGGTAAATGCTATGTTCAGTGGTGCGTTTCCTGAGGTCACATTGCTGCTGAAACTTGCGACTGGTGGTATTGGTGTTATGGGTGCTGTCACTGTTATGTAATTGGTTTTTGTTTTCGTATTACTGCCTGTTGAATTGCTTACTGTAAGTGTTACCGTGTAACTTCCTGCTGCCGAATAGTTATGTGTTGGGTTCTGAACTGTTGAATTTGCCGTTCCATCTCCAAAACTCCAGTTCCATGCAGTAGGCGATCCTGTGCTCGTATCGGTAAATGCTATGTTCAGTGGTGCGTTTCCTGAGGTCACATTGCTGCTGAAGTCTACAACAGGGAGCTGTGGATCAGGCGGAATGGAAGTAATTACCAGAGGAAGGTTGTCCGAATTGGTGCTACCTTCTATGTTTTTATATGCGGAATCGGAAATTCCGTCTCCATCGTTATCCACTGCGGTCTGTGAAAACCCTGTACCATCAGGTTTTCCCCAGAAGTTGCCTCCGATATACGGTCCACCGACAATATTAGCACCTGCTGTTTTTGTGGTGCTGTAGGAGTTTCCTATTCCGTTTCGGATGGTCATAATGGTGTTATTAAAGTAATTGTTGTAAACGCTGTTTCTGTCGCTTAGGCCGCAAAGAAAGATACCGAAAACACTGTTGTTTTGAACGGTGTTGCTTGAGAGTACATTATCGTCAGAGGTACCAAAATAAACTCCCCGCTGGTTGTCAGAAGCTGTATTTTCTGAGATGGTATTGCCTGTTGAACCTTGAAGTGCAATCCCGTATTCTACACTACTGGCAGCACTATTCTTTGACACCGTAATCCCATTGGACTTCAGGAGATAGATCCCACGCGCGTTATTCAAAAGTTTGTTGTTCTCAATTATACAGTTACTGCATGAAGACAGATTAATTCCTGCGTAGGGGGATCTGCTTGAGCCAGTAATCTTGAATCCGCTGATTTTTATGTTGTTTCCTTGCAGAAGGAGCACATTGGCGGGTGCACTCTTGTATTTAATTATTGTGTTATCGGGGTTTCCGGATTCGGACCTGATTGTAATGTTACTTTTACTTACTATGAGATTTTCGGTATAAGTACCGGGTTTTACGGTTATTATATCACCAGGACTTGCATTATTCACGACGGTTTGTATTGAACCTCCTGGCTGGACGAAAATCTCAGCTGCTGTTCCAATACCTGATATTAATGCTAAAATAAGAAAAGTGAATAGTACAGTGGTTAATTTATTTATTTTAATTCCTCCATCATCGGTTCAAAAAATTACGTGTAATTTTTATAACGGGATGTATATTTTTATTCTATGCCCATATGAACTTAACAGTGTTAACAAGTGTTTATTCAAAGAATTCAATCATTCGTCGTAAATTCCTTTGAGTAGATCATTTTAATTGAGCAAGGATGAATATAAACCAATATAAACATTCGGATTTTAAATGATGTGTATATATAATAACCAGTTCATAAAAAAAATAGTAAAGCAGTAATTTATTTCGAAACGAATGAATCTGTTTATTTGACTTGAGAAGATCCGAGAAGGAAGAAAATATGTAGAATATTTGACTCACCAAATATGTAGGAGGTGAAGGAATAAAAACCTTCATCTACTATCTTTCTTTAATCTTTCTTTATCAAAACCTGATACTTAACTTTTTTTATTTTCTTTCTTTTGTCTTCTTTTAAATTTTCTACTTTCTTTTATACAGGTAATGGGCAAGCAAGCAGGCCATTCCATATACTATTTCAAATCCTGGAGCCTTCGTACTTTCCCCCTTTTTTAAGTTCTGTGCAATTTTCGATTCGATATCTTTTGTGCTATCTTTTTTGATGGAAGGAATTCCAGATTTTGGCTCTACTTTTGTTACATTTTCCGAAGTGCTTTTTGCTTTACCTGTTATTACAAAGGAAGTGAACCCCGGAACATTGGCCGTGAAATACAGGAATTTACTGTCTTCTTTTAACAGGCTGACTGAGAGTTGCTCCCATTTTTTCTCACTGTACCTGTTAAGGGCGATTGAGTCCAGGTTTATGCTTTTATTCTGCATCCATGCTTTTTCCACTTTGAAGCATATAACCGGATTTTCGATGTTCTTTGAAGTTGCAAATCCGCTGTTTCCAACCCATACATTAAAAGATTTGTAGACCTCGCCTGAAGGAAGTTCAGGGACCAGTAAGGATTTTCCTTCCAGCATTTCAGCAATAGCTGTAGTCTTGCCAAAGGTCTTCTTTGCATCGAAACTTACATACACGACGCAGGTTGCATTCTTTGTGAAATCAAACTCTACCTTTTTGCCGCTTGTAACGAATTTCTGTGAAATTTCTTTGACCTCAACGTTTTTTGAAGGTTCAGGAGAACCTCCGGCACCTCCGCCACCACTACTGCCTCCACTGCTGCTGTGACTACTTCCTCCACTGCTTCCACTATCTTCTTCACCATCTCCACTGCTGCTTTCACCATCTCCTCCACCGTCCCCACCGTTTACGTTGTCACCTGTGTTCCCATTATCGCCGGTGCTTCCATTATCTACAGTATTCTGCGTAACAGTTATTGTGGCAAGTTTTGAAGCCGTACCATTTTCATTGGCTACGGTAAGTTCTGCTGTATAAGTTCCCGGAACTGTGTACACATGAACCGGATTTACATCTATCGAGTCTACCTTTCCGTCGTTTTCGAAGTCCCAGTTTCTTTTGGTTGCATTTTGGGAAGAATCAGTAAACAGAACGGCAAGAGGAGCAGAACCCTGAGTGATATTTATTTTGAAATTTGCGACAGGTAATACAGGCACTGGCTTTTCAGAAACAACTATCAGAGGCAAATAGTCAACATTTACTCCATCGAGAGAATATGGTTCTTCGGCTATACCATCTCCATTGGCATCAGAATGCGTTTGTGAAAAACCATCTCCTGCAGGCGTTGCCCAGTAGTTTCCACCACTGTAAGGCCCGTTTATAATATTTTTCGCTGTGGTTCTGGTGGTATTCCATATACCCGGCTGTTTGTTAGAATCCACATTTGCAGTGTTAGAAAAATAGTTATTGTAAATACGATTCTCAGAAGTTGAATCCCCTATGTACGTCCCTGTTATTTGTAACCCGGCTTTTTTATTAGACTTTAAAGTATTTTTAGTCAGTGTGTTATGATCTGATTCATCTGCAAGAGAAATTCCATACTCATTTTCTGTGACAATATTATTTTCCAGAGTATTTGACATAGACCCTAGAAGACCGATTCCCAAGTTGCAACTTGAAATTGCGTTGTTATTCAATGTATTGGAATGAGAGCCTGTCCCAAGATAAATTCCACTACCACAATTTGAAATTGTATTATTACTCAGCGTATTAAAACTGCCTTCACTAAGACTAATTCCTTCATTACAATTTGAAACTTCATTATTCCTCACTATATTACCCATACTGAACAGAAATATATCGATGCCTGATGCGAAACTTGAAAATTTATTATTTTCAATATGGCAATTGCCGAGTCCATAATTAATGTAGATTCCAGCGGAATCCCCTTTTCCTTTTATACTAAAACCCTTAATGCTTACTTCATTTGCCAATACATTGAAAACATAGGAACTATCGGCTGCCTGAACGATGGTATTATCCGGATTTCCGGATTCGGAAACGACAGTCAAATCGCTCACAGTTACTTCTATATATTCCTTGTAAGTTCCGGGTTTGACAATTATCTGATCTCCAGAAGCTGCATTATTTATTGCAGCCTGTATTGTCGTATAATTTCCAGATCCGTCGTCATCAACATAAATTGTTGCAGCTACTGCGCTGCCGACAGTCGCCTGAAATGAAAAAAATACTGCAAATAATATTACTACATTTTTTGCTACACTTTTCTTTATCTGCCACATGACAAAACCCACTAAAGTATATTTTAGTATATGTACTTCAACTAATCCTCAAAATCTCTCACCTTTGAATAATCTCGATTTCTTAATCAAGCTTTGACGCTTTTTGAATGGATAAAAATACTTTAAGCTCAGACTCCTTGAATTTATCATCTTACTTTCTATTTTTCAAACCTGCTTCTATTATATAATGTTAGCTAAATTATTCTATATTTCTTCTTTGAGGAAGTAGGGCTCTTTATAATGGTACATGCTTTCCAATAAAAAGTAATCAATTTTCATCGAGAGTGATCAGACGAATGCCTGATTAAGAAGGGACAGACGTAAATTCTACAGAGACTGAAAGGAGCAGGAAAAATTTATTTTCGAGATAATTCTCTCTTTTTCTGCATTAAAAATTATGAAACATGTAGCTTCTACTTTTGAAAGTTGGAGAATAAAAAAGAAAAAGAAGAAAGAATAAAAATGCTACAGGCGGAAAGGTTATCTTCTGAGTGATCTTCTTCCGGCTAACTGCCAGTGATTATTAACATTCTTTTTATAAAAGAAAAGCTCCCCGTCATTCATATTTGAACTCCAGGCAGGTTTCCAGATAGTCGGGATTCGGAAGATTCCCTTATTTTCTCTTGTTTAGTTTTTCTCATTATTTGTTGTTAGCTCTTCAACCTTGAAGTTTTTTGTTTTTTGATTCAACATACTCATTTTTTGGAGACTATTATATGTTTAAACTTTGTTTCCGTGTCCATCCCATTGGCATTTTTTACCTTCAGGGTAACGGTATATCTTCCGGATTTATTGTATGTATGTACAGGGTTTTTGGCTGTTGAGTAAGTTCCATCGCCAAAATTCCATTTCCATGAAGTTGGAGACCCTGTGCTTTTGTCAGTAAACTGCACTTTCAAGGGCACTTTTCCTGAGCTTGGGCATGCAGAGAAAGCTGCAACAGGCTTTTTTTGTTCTTTGGATTTCAGTTCAACTGTTTTTTCTACATTTCCGATCTTTATATTGAATTTACCTGCCGGCATTGAGGAGGTGTCATAACTGTATTCAAATTTCCCTTTTGAGTCCGCTTTAAGTGTCTGAGATGCCGTAACTCTGAGACACACATAAGATTTTTTGCTCAGGGCATCGCCGTCAATCAGAATCTTGTAAGTCAAAGGGGGGACATGTGACTGGGATATGGTTGCGACTCCATTAGAGGCTTCCGAATTCAGGTTGAACCATATTACTTTTTTCACTCCCACGTGCAGGTTCTCCACTCCATCTGCTCTGACAGTAAAAAGGTTATCTTTGCCTTCCGGAACTTTTATATTTTCAAGTAAATATTGATATCTGCTCCCGCAAACCGGAATCTTCTCTTCAAAAGAGACCTCGGCTTTTATTTTCTCTCCCGGGGAAGCCGTACCTTTTATTTTCAGTGTATCTCCCACAGTCGTGCAGGACGGCGAAATCTTCCATTCGACTGCTGCAGCTGCTGGAGAAATAAGTAAGCTGAGTAAAAGAAATGTAGATAGCAAACAAAATACAATCCCTTCTTTTTTTGATCTTGCAGGTCTTATTCTGCTTGCCTGATTAATATTTCTCAATTTCGTTTTCACAAAAAATCCTCCGTTTTAATAATTTGGGTGTAAATATCAAAATAAAAATTCGATTTTCAAACAAATTTTCATTTTTCAACCTTCATAGAGGTTCCAACATGAATTATTGCTGAATTCAAACATGCTCTATTTGTAAAGAATGTTCTTATGATTAACATTATCTTTTCTTTATATATATTTTTATTTAATCTATGATGGAATTTCGTAATTTTTTATTTGTATTGCATGTCCACATATTAATTTTTATTTCCTTGTCGGGTTTGCTTTTATTCACTCTTTTGTCAATCATTCTTTGTATCAACCGTTAATTTGGAGACGTTCTCCTTATTTTTCCTTTTGAATCTTTAATACGTTTCAATTTTCTCTTTTATTGCCTGATAAAACTTTTATTGAGGTTTATTTTTGGTTATTTTTGTAATTTTCTGACAAAAAGGGACACCTACCTAAACTCCTAATTATGAAAATTCGTCAACTCCGGCTTCCTGAAAAACGATACTTTTTATATTCTGCCTTCCATAAATACTTGAAAATGTTTAGGTTCCAATTTCATTCTACTTTTATTATAAATGTTCCCGCACCGTTTGCTATGAGTATGGGTACTTTTCCTCTCAAAACAATAGAAAAATTATATGATGTTCTTTCCTTACTCACTTATTATGGAATTTTTTTGAAACTGGTTAGAATTATCTTGTTTTACGGAATTCTACTCAATAAGAACACGTTCCGTTTCCGGCAGTGGGTTTAACATCAAAATTTGATTCGATTAATATAAAAATATACTAAACATATGTAAAATATTACTTTTAATAAATATCGAAGATCCTCTATTAACATAAAATATCGCATCACTTGAAATAATGACCATAGGATCACTTAAATATAATTAAGTTAAAATTTAAGGAGAATTTCGATAAACCTCTGATTTATTTCGATAAACCTCTGATTTCAACAAATTGCTTATATACTTTATAAACAGCCAGCCAAAAATTGGGGTTTTTCGAAGTCCTCTAAGGAAAGTATACTGAAAATAAAAAATATAGAAAACTGAAAATAAAAAACATAGAAAACCTTTATTATCCTACAGACGAAACCATATAGCAAAACAAGGGGACGGAAAAGATGGGTGTAGAAGCAACTATCAAAGAAATTGCAGGTGAACTTGAGAGAATCGCGACCACCAAGACTGTTGTCGGAGAGCCTATTACTGCTGCCGGAAAAACAATTATTCCCATTTCAAGAATTACCATGGGCTTTGGAGCGGGGGGTGGGGAAGGCAAGAAGGATAACGAATCCGGATATGGAGGAGGCGGGGGTGCAGGTGCGAAGATCGAGCCTGTGGCTTTCATTATGATTTCTGAAGAAGAAGCCAAAATCTTCAGGATCTCTGAGAAAAGCGATGTCGGATCAATCCTTAGTGCCATTCCGGATGTCGTGCCTGATATCATGGATAAGCTAAAAGGTATGAAAGGTAAACATAAAAAAGAAGAGAAACCGGAAGAAAAGAAAGAAAGGGAAGTTCAGGGGAAGGAAACTGCAGAATCTACTGAAGCCCACGTTGAGGGAGGATGCTTCCAGTAAATTTCGGGAAGATAAACCTTAAGAGATTTTTCCATGAATTGAAACTAAAAGGTTAGATTTTCAGAAATCAGGTTTTTCAGGATAGTTAGAACTATCCTTTTTCTCTGAACTTGTTTAGTATGCCGATCGTCATTTATCTCTTCCTTCTGGTTTTTCTGTTGGTTTTATTTATACTTTTTACAACAATAGGCCTCACTTTCAAGCTCAAGGTTCTAAGTATGGGGGAAAAGAAAGAATTTGGAGGCATATTTACTGTAAAATGGCTGCTTTTTTCCCATACTTTTTTAATCGAAGAGTCAAAGGTAAAAAAAATTCTTTTTGAAGAACCGGAAAAGTTGAAAACGGAAAAAGTATCAACAAGGGAGACTAGAGATTGGCAGGATGAAGACGGGTTTGAACAGAGTCAATACAGAGCAGAAGATCTTCTAAAAGCAGAACGCCAAATGCAGGCAGAAAAAAGCAGGGAGATTGGGGAAAAGAAACCTGATGAGAAAATAGTAATTATTGAGGATAAAGAAAAAACTAAGGATAAAGAGAAAATCGAGATTAAAGAAAAAACTGAGGATAAAGAGAAAATTGATATTAAAGAGAAAACTGAGGATAAAGAGAAAACCGGACTGATTGATAAAATAAGAGGAAAGAAAAGAGTCAAAAAGGAAGATAAGGTGAAGTCTGAAGAGGGGATGACCACCAGAGAAATGCTTCACTGGGGTCTTGAAGCATTTAAATCTCTCAGAAAACCTTTATTTCGTCTATTTTCCGATTTGCTTAGTGGGATAAAAATTAAGCGCCTGGAATCTTGCATGACTTTTGGGCTTTCCGATCCGGCAGATACGGGTATACTTTGCGGGTTTATACATTCTATTGCAGGATTGGTCTACAGCCGTTGCAGGTATTGCAGTTTTTCCATTAATCCGGTATTCATGAACCCAATACTGGATTTTCGAGGAAACGCGGAGATCCGTGTAAAAATATATTCTCTGATTTTCCCGTTCATTAAATTTATATTAAACGGGAAAACTTTATCTTTTACTTACTCGATTGTTAAGGAGATACTTAAGCGGAAATGGAAGTCCAAATGGAAGTCTAACTCCTAAGCTTTATGAATAGGTAATGAGGATACAGATGAGTATGATTAAGGTAGTGTCTCCATCCAGACTGCATCTTACCCTGATAGACCTCAATGCAGAGCTTGGCAGGGTCGATGGGGGAGCAGGAATCACCCTGGAATCTCCCGGCCTGGAACTTTCGGCAACTGAAGCGGATACTGTCGAAGTCTTCGGGGATTCTCTTCTCGCAAGCAGGATGCGAAAAGCTGCACAAGCTTTGCTTCCTGCGGGGAAAGGTATTAGGCTCCATATCAAAGATAATCTTCCTGATCATGTAGGGCTCGGTTCCGGGACTCAGGCTGCACTTTCGGCAGCTGCAGCCGTAAATAAAATTTACGGGCTTGGGAAAAGCGTTCGAGAGCTTGCAGTTGCCGTGGGTAGAGGTGGGACCTCCGGAATAGGGGTTGCTGCCTTTGAAAATGGTGGTTTCATTCTGGATGGAGGACACAAGTTCAAGGATAAACGTGCGTTTTCTCCTTCTGCGGCCAGCCATGTACCGCCTGGTCCCGTGCTCTTCAGAAGGGATTTTCCGGATTGGCCTATTGTCCTTGCAATCCCTAATACAAAAGGAGTTCATGACGCAGAAGAAGTGGATATTTTCAAAAAATTTTGCCCCATCCCTCTTGCAGAAGTTCAGGAAATTTCCCATGTAATCCTCATGCAGATGCTCCCGGCACTTGTGGAAGAAGACCTGGAAAGTTTCGGCAAGGCAATTAACCATTTCCAAATTGCAGGTTTTAAGAGGCGAGAAGTGGAACTTCAGCCAAAGCCTGTTCTGGATATCATGGAATATATGCGGGACAACGGAGCAAGCGGCTCAGGCATCAGTTCATTCGGGCCAGTAGTTTACGGGATTGTTGGCAGTGTTGGAGAAGGCAAAAGACTCCAGCAAGAAGCCCAGCGGATGCTTGATGAGTCCCTTGGCGGAAAAGTATTGCTCACAAAGGCGAAGAACCGGGGTGCGGACATCTTCGGGGGTCCGGATTGAAAATCAATACCTGGTTTGGAGTGCTTGAAATAGGCGGGACAGGAGAAATTCTAGAATCCGAACTTTTTCCAAAAGACATCCGGGAGCTTGCGCGCCGTTCTCTTGTTATGAGAGAAAACAAGCAGAATCTCCCGCCGGCTGGCTTTGACCTGAAAACTGCAGCTCTTGAGTGCAGGTTTGTAAGTTCTTCTGCCGAATATTACTCCCTTTTACACGAAGTCACTCTGGAAACTGTAAAAATGCAGGTTTCAGGGGCTCTTACTCCTGATCAGCGTATCATCCAGGCAGTAGAAGCCCTTGACGATATTAATGAAACCACAAACTCCCTTTCGGAAAGGCTTTCCGAGTGGTACGGAGGTCATTTTCCCGAAAGTGGGCTAAGCGGAGAATCTCTTGCACTTTTTATCACAAAATATGGTTCTCGTGAAAATCTGGAACCTGAAAATCCTCTTTATTCAAAGACAGTAAATTCCATGGGAGCAAAACTCGAAGCTGCAGATGAAATTCTTCTCAAAGGCTTTGCAGAAAGCGTCTGCAGCCTGTATGAGCGGAAGAGACAAATCGAGGCTTATATTGAGAACAGCATGGAGTCGATTGCACCGAACCTGAATCTTATTGCAGGCCCGATGCTCGGGGCAAGATTAATAAGCATTTCAGGGAGTCTCGAAAAACTTGCTACTTTTCCTTCCAGCACCATTCAGGTTATAGGAGCCAGCAAGGCTCTCTTCAAGCACCTTCGATCCAGGGCTCCATCTCCGAAGCACGGCATCATTTACAGTCATCCTCTGATAAATACCGCACCCTGGTGGGTAAGGGGAAAGATCGCAAGAGCCCTTGCGGCAAAGCTTTCTCTTGCTGCGAGAATCGACTTTTATTCCGGAAAAATAGATCCTTCCCTTGTAGAGAAACTTGAAACGAAGATCCGGCAGATCAGAGCTTCAAACCCTAAACCTCCTCAAAAAAAGCAGGAAAGCGGGATAAAACCAAAGAAAAAGAGGAGGAAGTAAATGTCTGAAGTAAGGAAAATTTCGGATGGAATTTTCGAAGTTATAAAAGACAAAAAACAACTTGCTACAAGGAATCTTGACCCTGGCAAGGTAGTCTACGGAGAAAAGCTAATTCCGGTTGAAGGGGTTGAATACAGAACCTGGGACCCGCGCCGAAGCAAACTTGGAGCGATGATCCTCAAAAAATTCAATATTTCTCTGAAGGAGGATTCGAAGGTTCTCTACCTTGGGGCGGCTTCAGGCACAACTGTCAGCCATGTATCTGACATCGTTTCGGAAGGTGCGGTCTATGCCGTTGAGTTTGCCCCGCGAAGTATGAGAGATCTAATAGGACTTGCATCGAGAAGGAAAAACATCTATCCTATCCTGGCAGATGCAGGAAAACCGGATAGTTACGCCCATATTGTTGAGCCTGTGGATCTTATTTTCCAGGATGTTGCCCAACCCAATCAGGCAGAAATAGCTTCAAGGAATGCTTCCCGTTTTTTAAAAGGAGACGGATATCTCCTGCTTTCTATCAAGGCCCGGAGTATTGACACTGTAGCCAATCCTAAAGAGGTATTTAAGGAAGAAGTGAAAAAACTAGAACAGGCTTTTGAACCTAAATTCGAGATACTCAATGCAAAGGACCTGATGCCCTATCATGAAGACCACTTGGGAGTTCTGGCAAAGTTAAGATAACGGATCTATATTTTTAAGATAACGGATCTATATTTTTCAGGAATTTTCGGGCTATTTCAAGGAAGTATCTTTGATTTTTTGGGATCTTTTTTCTTCCTAAAAAGCCCACTAACAGGGAGCTTCAAAAGCTTCTTGCTTTGTAAGGTTTTTACCTCCTTACGTTTACCATCAATCTTTTTTTCGTTACGGGGACTAATTTTTTCCATTCCACTACCGCATCTTCGTAAAAAACATATTCATCCACGGTCTTATCAGAGAATTTGCCGTCCACTTCATATATATAAAAGCCCTCCTCCCCATCCGTAGAGACAACTTTGACCCGGTCTCCCATTTTCCTTACCTCTACAGCAGCCACGCTTTTAAGTGCTTCAAGAAGGGTCGTGCCCTGTTCAACCTCAAGCTTTCTGTTTTCCGCAAAGTGGTCCAGAAAAGAATAGACATTGTTCATTTTGATGCCTATCATATGAGTATTTCCGAACTTTTTTCTTTCTATAAGTTCGGCTTTTTCCAGGACTTTCACATGTTTAGCCGTCACAGGCACGGAAATCCCTATTTCCCTGGCAAGGCCGGATATATGCTTATCCCCTTCACTCAGACGTTCAAGAATCAAGAGGCGTGTGTCGCTTGAGATCGCTTTAAAGAGGTTTTCTCCACCACCGTTCATTCCTGAATCCTTCATAACACTTACTACCATGATGACCTCTATTTTATCTCAAATACTTATAATTATTGCCTCATATTAAAACAAGTAAACTGTATTATTCTACCTTATACTTGCTTTTTTTAATCTCTATTTTGACAAATTTACTTTACTTTTGCATTTTTCGCTTTTCTTTCTTCAAAAATATATCCTGGTTAACAGAGTGAATTGTTGCATAATTTTTGTTAAATTTTGCTTTTCATTTGCTATCAGCACCAAACGACCTTTTTTTAAAAGTGATAATATATTAATTTCTTCCCATGTATATTTTTAACTTCTTTTAATTATTTCTACCGATCTACGGTCGGCTACAGCCGAGGAATTAAATCCTTATTCGAGAAAATGTCATCAATGGCACTTGTTACCCAAAAAGATAACGAACGTTACCCAAAAACCAGTTTTTATTTAATTCTACTATAGATGCTCAGAAGGTATTATGGACTCTGCGGCGCTAACTGTTATTGGTATTTTGATAGGTATCCTTATCTTCGGGATTAAAACTGGAATAGGTTGTGGATTTTCAAACATCACTACGCGAGAAATTTTGACAATTGGAGGCAGTTATTTTTTTCTGGCCCTTTTATTCGGAAGCGTTGCTGATAGCATAAGCCTGGAAGCCTTTGAGAAGTTTTCTTCAATGGGTATGGGGATCCATGTACTTGTTTCCCTGCTCCTTATAGTGACCGGAATTTACACCCAGAAAAAGTGGAATTCAGGAAAGGATGTTTCCAGACACACTTTCCTGGCTATATCCATGCCCTGTCCGGTCTGTCTGGGGGCCCTTGCAGTATCCTGCATGCTGCTTTCGGAAAGTCTCAACCTTTCCGGGATAAAAATAGGGCTTCTTGTAGGGGTTTCTTTTTTTATATCAGTGGTGGCTTCTTCTTTCCTTTTCAGATTTGGGAAGACCAGGCTGGGAAAAACCCCCGAAACTATGGGAAGTGCCATGATGCTTATCGGGATTTATTATCTTTTAGGGGCTCTGCTAATCCCGGCGTATATACAAACAAAAAAGATGAACCTTGTTTCAACCGGTGGGGGAGAGACAGGAATCGTGCCTCTCATGGCTTTTGGGGTCATTGTCCTTGCAGGTTTTTTCCTGGATCGCATCAGGAGGCATGACCAGTGAGCATGATGAATTTGTTATCTGACATGATGAATGTCTTCTCCTCGGCTTTGCTGATCCCTGTAATGCTGCTTCTGACCCTCCTTGTATTTCTTTCCTTGATTCAACTAGGAGAATTCCTCTCCGAATATACAAAAAGGCACAGGGATTGGAATAATCTGGAGACCAACTGCAAAAAAATTGAGTATGATCTCCGGAATTCGGATTTTTCGGAAGCATCCAGAGCCCTTGAGAACATCAAACAAAACTACATGGTCACTTCCTTTGCAAGAGATGCTGCAAAATACTTGAAAGAGCGACATTTTCCGGCAATTGAGAGACTCTCGCAGGAATATGAGATCAAAATGTCAAAGCGCCTTGAGCATACAAAGATAACTTCAACTATTGGCCCTATGCTCGGGCTTATGGGGACCCTTATTCCATTAGGTCCTGCTCTGATAGGGCTTTCGAAAGGAGACCTCGAAACCCTTGCACAAAATCTGATGATTGCCTTTGCGACAACCGTTGTAGGGCTTTTTGCGGCCGGAATAGGCTACGTGCTTACACAGGTCAGAAGGCGCTGGTACTGGGAAGACATGTCGGATATCGATTACATCCTGGATACAATTGAGGAAAAAAGCTGAGGAAGAGTATCTCTTAATAAAGAGGAAAAAACATGCGAAAATCCCGAAGATACAGGCGGACAGGGCTTTTAAATGACCAGGATGAGCAAAACCCCATGACCAACGTTGCCAATGTTTTTGATGTGGCAATGGTCTTTTCTGTGGCTCTCCTGGTTGCTCTTGTTATGTCCTATCATCTCCCTGAACTTCTGAGCTCTAGCGAGGATTTCACCATCGTGAAAAATCCGGGAGCTCAGGACATGAAGATAATCATCAAAGAAGAAGGGAAACCCATTGAAGTCATGAACATGACCGATAGTATCGGAGGGGGAACAGGAGAGGCCCTTGGAACGGCTTATAGACTTGCCGACGGCAGGGTAATCTACGTGCCTGAAGATGCTGAGAGTAATACATCCGCTTCAACTGATACATCCGTTTCGGATTAATTTTTTTTCAATGATTTAGACAAGTTTTGTTAGTTGTATTTATGGAATCTATCTGGGATTCCGGAATAAGAAGCTTTAAATTTGTATTTGAGAATCGGCGCAAAATAATAAGCGCCATTTTTTCTTTTTTCGGGTTAAAAGTATCATTTTTTTAGAAATTCGGTTTATTTATGGTTTCTTTATATAATTTGAGCATAATTCTGCCCCTATTTATTTAAAAACGTTATCTATCAATCTTTTTACCCGAATAGCTAATAATTGTGAGCTAAAAACCTTGTTTTATGTATTTTGTTCCCTACTCTCTGAATGTTGAAGATATCTTACAGAATCAGCTGTTTATTAGTTTTAGAAGTTTCTGGTTTTAGAATTAAGAGTCAGAATCGAGAGCTTTCAATTTCACTTTTAAAATCTGACGGCTGTTTCCTTGTAAGTTCCTGAGAAGTTCCTGAAATTAGAAGCTTTAGACTAAAATAGTCTGGTGGACCGGGCATCCTGATTATTTTTTTTCTCTCAGGTTTTCCATGGTTCATGACAGATTGTCCGGGGATAAAAATGCAAGAAAAATCTATAATGATATCGGTTTTAGTTCTATTGTTGTTGACATCGTTATCAACTATTCTATATTGGTGGAACCTGTCCTGTGTTCAGGAAAAGAGGTTTTAGGTTAGTAGTTGAAAGTTGGTGCAAAATAATAAGCACCTTATTTTTTTCTTTTTTCCAGAGTGAGAGTATCACTTTTTTGGAAACTTTGCTTTTTCCCTCTTTTTTTACACTGAGGACATATTTCTTATAGGGTTTAAACGGTCAGGTTTTTAAAGAGTAACAACTCTCATTTTCAGGATTAAGTAATGTTTTAGCATTACTTCCTTAAAAGTGTAGACTGTTAACAGGTTAGCTGTTATTTGAAAGATTAAAAATATTTAATTACAGCCGTTAAAGCTTTTTTAACCCTTATCTTGGGCATTCAATTAACTCTAACTAAAAAATGGCTCGAGTGCCTGATTCTAATTTAATATTATTTGTTTATATATTAAGCATTTATTTAACTCTATTGCAGCTTTTAGCAATAAATGTGGTTTATTTTTTCTAAATCTGGTTTTTTAATGCATTTTTTACTTCAATACTCTGTATGCTCGTTTATTTTTAAAAATAAGTACTTTTAATCCTTGATTTATATACCTATTTTTGAGGATTCTCTCGTTATATATTATATAATAAACACTATTTGTTGGCCTTTTTACCCGAATAGCTAATAATTGTGAGCCAAAAACCGTGTTTTATGTATTTTATTCCCTAATGCTCCGAATGTTGAAGATATAATACGGAATCGGCTGCTCATTAGTTTTAGTAAGTTCTGGGTTTGAATTGCAAGTCCGAATCGAGAGCTTCCAATTTCATTTTAAAAACTTGACGGCTGTTTCATCATAAGTTCCGAATATTCGCAAACTTTTAAAATTAAATAGTCTGGTAATCCCGGCATCCTGGTTATTTTTCTCCCAGGGTGCCCCAAGATTCATGATATATTGTCTGGGGATAAGATGCGTACGGCACAAAGTAGGTTATTGGTTTTATGTGCGGTGGTTCTTCTACTGCTGGCACAGAATGTATCGGCTGATGGAAATCAGGTAAATATTACTTTTATCTGTTATGATGGAAGCGCCCTTACTGCGGCAGAGCAGTCCAATCCATACAATGCAAGTATAAATGTAACGTATATTTCGGGGTATTCCAACTTTACTAATATCACCTTTGAAAACCAGGATGTGATATTTTCCTACATGCTCTGGTCTCAGTTCGAAGATATCGGGGACGACCTTGAAAGTGCTCATGAAAACGGAACTGCCCTCATAGACATTACATCTATGATGGATCCGACATATATCAACACTTCAAGTTATGACAAGATTTTTGCCGGGACTAGCCCATATAATTCAACCGAAGAGAAATTCTTCTACAATATGGGTTCAAGAGGAGTCCTGCGAAAAAACGCTGAAAACTTCCTTATCTATCTCGCAAAAACTTACGGAAATAAACCTGAGCTTACGGACAGCTGGGTTTACCAGGACCCTATAGAGTTCCCTGAAGCCGGGCTTTACCATCCGGATGCTCGCTCTTCTACGAACGAATCTCAGTCCGATTGGTTTGAAAACACCACTGATTATCTTGAATGGTACTCTAACGCAACTAATACAAGCGGGTCACAACATATTTACGATAAGAGCAAACCCACCATAGGGATATGGTTCCATGCTTCCGATTATACAGGTGACAACCTTGAAGTCATAGATGCTCTCATCCGTGACCTGGAAGGAAAGGGCTGCAACGTAATTGCAGGTTTTGATACCTTCAATGATATCCACAAGTTTTACTTTGACGAAAACGGAGAGCCTCTTGTCCAGTGCGTAATTTCTCTTAAGAGTTTCCGTCTGAATTACGAAGATCCTGATAAAGGTGTACAGGAGCTTGAGGACCTTGACGTTCCTGTCCTCACGGGATTGGTTGTTACAAACCCTGCCAATTCTACTGATGTGGCTGACAGTAACAGGGGTATTCCCAACAGCGAAATTGTGTACAAGACCCTGCTTCCGAGCATTGATGGGATTTTCGAGTACATTGTGATAGGAATCGATAATTACGATACCGAAACCGGTGAAAGCAACTACGAACCTATGCCCTCTCAGATTGACTGGATGGCAAACAGATCAATTAACTGGGCAGAGCTGAAGTTAAAGGATAATGAAGAAAAGAAAATAGCTGTCATCTATTACAACTACCCTTCAGGAAAGGACAATATAGTAGCAAATTATCTCAACACCACTCAGAGCATGCTTGACCTCCTAAATGCAATGAATGAAAGTGAGTACCAGGTCTCCGGAATTCCGGAAAACAGCAGTGTACTCATGGAGATGCTTCAGGCTCAGGGTATCAATGTCGGTTCCTGGGCTCCGGGGGTTCTGAATGAAATGGTAGAAAACAGGACTGAGTGGGGCCTGCAACTCATACCTATGGAGACCTACAAAGAGTGGTTTGAGTCTGAAATTCCGGAAAATCTGAGAGCCAATGTAACAGCTGAATGGGGAGAACCCTGGTCTGAAGATCTGCCTCAAGATAAGAGCGTTATGATCTATGAGAATGAAACCGGAAAGTATATTGTAATTCCTACGGTGCGTTTCGGGAATGTCTGGCTCATGCCTCAGCCTGCCAGGGGAACAGGGCAAAATAATGACACCCTTTACCACAGCAATGTTGTACCCCCCACACACCAGTACATAGCTTTCTACCTCTGGCTAAACCATGACTGGCAGCCTGATGCGCTTATTCATATGGGTACTCACGGTACGCATGAATGGCTCCCGGGTTCTACTTACGGCATGAATCGGACTTCCGATTGGTCTCCTCTACTGCTGCAGGACATTCCGAATATCTATCCCTATATAGTTGCCAACGTGGGAGAAGGAATAACTGCGGAGTACAGGGGTAATGCCCTGATTATTGACCATCTGACTCCAACCCTTGAACGCAGCGGGCTTTATGGAGGTTTACTAAACCTCTCAATTGATGTTCAGCAGTACTACGATCCAGGTATTTCTTCTCAGACCCGGGCAGGGTACCAGCAAGCCATAGTCGACGAGATAATAGCCCTCAACCTTAGTGTCGATTTGGGAATAGAGAACGTAACCGCTCTTCAGAATTACAATGAAGAGGAATTTGAGGGTTTTGTCAAAGATATCCTTCATGAATATCTGGAAGATATAGGAAATGAAAATATCCCATATGGAATGCATATTCTCAGCCATGTTCCTGCAACAAACATGACAGACCCTGAAAAAGACGAACTTTCCGCAATGGTAAGGGCTATGCTTGGAGGAAGCTTTGAGGATAATGTTACCGCTGCCTTCTATCCTGAATCTGTTTATCCTCTTGGGATTCCGTTAAATGATACAAAAGTTACCAGACTTGTTTGGGAGGTCGTAACCAATAATACGAATGTTTCCAGTGCACAGATTGAAGTTTATGGGAAAACCAACAGTTCGGTTACACTCGATCTTGAACAAGGGCTGGATTATAAGGACCGGCTTCTTGACTGTGATGTGGAAATTGACAGAATTCTTTCAGCTTTGAACGGAGGCTTTATTCCACCAGGCTCAGGACTGGATCCCATTATGAATCCGGATGCAGTACCTACAGGGCGCAATTATTATAGCATAAATTCGAAGCTCTATCCTTCAAAGGCAACGTGGGAGGTTGGAAAATCTCTTGCAATCCAGTTGCTTGAGGACTACTATAATGAGCATGGGGAATACCCTGAAAAAGTTTCATTCTCAAGGTTCGGGGTAGAGTTTATCGGCGACCACGGAACCCTGGAAGCAGAAGTACTTTACATGCTCGGAGTGCAGCCCGTCTGGGATGAGTACGGATATGTGACCGGAGTTGAGGCTATCCCTGAAGAGGAACTATTGCCGAATTATGATACTTCAAAGCCTGGGAGGCCGCGTATTGATATTGTCTACACTACCGCAGGAATGAGGGATGCTTTCCCGGATAAAATCAAAATGGTAGATAGCGCTGTGAAACTTGCAAGTTCTCTTCCTGGCGTAAACTATCCCAACTACGTTAATCAGAGCTCCCTTACACTCTACGATTCCCTGGTCGCTGCAGGATATGACAATGAAACTGCAACAAAACTCTCTACAATGCGCTGCTTTGCGGTAATGGACGGTACTTATGATATAGGGGTTTCAGACGCTGTCAGTGCAAGCGGGACCTGGGAAAACGATGAAGCTATTGCAAACGTATACCTGGACAAAATGGGATATGCTTACGGGGAAGATTTCTGGGGCATACAGTCCAGAGAACTCCTTGAAGGCAACCTGAAAAGCGTTGAAGCTTCCGTACATTCAGCCTCTTCAAACCTGTACGACTCCCTTGATAATGATGACTTTTTCCAGTACTTCGGCGGCCTGAACCTGGCAACAAGGTACGTAAAGGGTGACGGTACAACTCCGGAGATGTATGTTTCGGATACTAGTGACCCTAACGGGGCTCAGATGATTGGAATGCAGGAATATCTTAGCAAGGATCTGAGGGCTAGATATTTCAATGACAAGTGGATCGAAGGGATGCAGAGTTCCGGATACTCAGGCGGCAGCATGATGTCCGATTTTGTGAACAACCTTTTCGGCTGGGAGGTAAGTGCCCCTGACCTTGTGGACGACACCGTCTGGCAAAATGTATATGAAACCTATGTTAATGACCCTTCCATGAGAGAATGGTTCAAGCAGAATAATCCCGATGCTTACCAGTCTGTAACAGCCAGAATGCTTGAAGCTGTCAGGCATAACTACTGGACACCGTCAGAAGATGTTATCGAAAGTCTTGCAACGGAATATGAACAATCTGTGGCCGAGAATGGGGCTTCATGCTGTCACCATACCTGCGGAAATCCCCTGCTTCATGAATTCGTAAGTGGAACGGTGTCTGTTCCAGGCTACGCTGAGCAAATAGAAGCTGCAACTAAAGCCGAAACTCTGGAGACCGCAGAAGAGGCCCAGAGTAGTGGTGGCAGTAGCAGTCATCACAGTCACAGTACTGGAAATGCTACTGTAGTATCAAAAGACAATACATCCAGCAACCAGACTTCTAAAGCGACCTCTGGAGAGTCGGATAGCAATAAGACTTCTCAGGATTCAGATGCAGGATACGGAACCGATTCATCGGAACCTGCTCCTGAGATTCAGAAATCCGCAGATTCCAATTATGTAGAAGGCTATGAGATGCAGAAGGATTCCGCCGAAGAACCAGATAATAGTGGTTTCTCGTTCTCGGGTTCTGATATTTTCGGAATTCTCTTCGTGGTAGTAGCAGTTGGTGGAATCTATCTCGGGTTCTATAAAAAGAAGATGTAATACTTTAATGGAAGAAGGGAGCTTTCATTTTATGCTCTTTTCTTCATTTTCCCCTTTTTGTTCTCTTCCTTTTCTCAACTGTTTTTTCCTTAAACAGATAACCTTTTCACATTGGCAGGCTGCTGCGAGGCAGGACCCTATTGTTGGCGCATCCAATAATTATAGTAAACTCATGAATTAATTACATTGGTAAAAACAGTTTATAGTTTATATGAACTACACATTGCATTTAAATTATTAAATTTTTATAGTTGTCGAAAAATACGGGCAGGGAAGACTCAATCAGGGCACAGGAACCACGGAAGACACGGAAGGCACGGAAGACTCTGTGCCCTTTCTTCCGTGTTTTCCGTGCTTTCAGTGGTTTTAACTCACTTTATTTTTTTGGCTCTTCGCTATTTTGTGTGGATAACTTATATTTCGCTCCTAAATGTTGAAGTAGTATGTATAAAATGTCGGAACAGTTGTTGTTGAAAATCACATTCAGACGTGATGTTTCTTTATTTAATCTGAATACTTTCTAACTAAGCAATTATTTTCAACCAATACAAAACAGCGAAGAGCCATTTTCCTTTAAAAGGGCAGGGAAGAACTCAAGCAAGAAACGAGAACCACGGAAGACACGGAAGACACGGAAAACTCTGTGCCCTTACTTCTTTTTTCCGCGTTTTCCGCGTTTTCCATGTTTTTTTTGTTTGTTTTTTTTTGTTTATATGTCAAGGAATTTCGAGATGAGACTATAAATTCATATTTCTTAACTTATATAGTGTCAATTTTTAATGTGGAGAACTATAAGTGCGCCTTATAAATTAGTTCTATACTATTAACAGTTTCTTTGTGCCATATTTCTTCATTTGTTACCTTCTTAGCTAATGATTATTATCTAAAATCGCAGGTTTTTATGCAAATAAAGTAAACTTGAGTTCAAATCACTCAATGTATCTGCTATTTCGATGTGAACAATTGATGATTTTTTAAGGCTATTGTTCCTTAAAACATCTTTCAATAATTCATATTTGAATGATGTTTTTCTTTGAACTATTAAGTAAAGTTTACTTTATTTATTTGTTCAATGTGAAATTTTATTTTCCTTATTAAATCTGAGCTTTCGCATCGGCTGGTGGAAAATTTCAAGCTGAAATTTTAAGAGTTCCCTTGTAAACAACATGCGGTATCAAGATCATATTCAAATGTTCTAACGCGATGGAACTTAAATTATTTTGGAGAAGAGGTTATGAAAAAAAAGTTGGATAAAGGAACACACCCTTTGAATAAAAAAATTAAAATTTACGGATTAATTTTCTTGATGCTTTTTGTACTGGTTTCGACTGCTCAGGCATCTGAAAATGAAGGTACGCAGTATGAACTGGTTGCAAATACAATTTGTGATGAGAATGGATATTATATTTTTAACAATATTCCCAGCGGTAACTATACTCTTGTTGCAACAAATTATTCTGATGATAAAAATAAATGGTACACAGCTTCATTAAATATCGCGGTAAATAGTGACCTGACTGATCAGAACCTTCAGATGAACAGCAGTAATAACATTGATCCTTACTGGGTACAGGATTTACTGAATAATTCTTCTAATTCTTCACTTTCCGAATCTTCTGTTACGGGTTTTTCCGTTTCTGGAATTTCTTATGTTATGAAACTTGAATATCCGAAAATGAGTACTGTTGTTTTACTAAAGAATAAGTCCGGCGACGGATTTGTAGACCTTCCCACTCTATCTGATTCTTCAGATTCTAATTCTTCAGATTCTAATTCTTCAGATTCTGATGGTCCTGATCAAAATGATACGGAATCTCAGGACTCGGAAGAAAACCAGAGCTCCACATCCGAATATCTATTCGAGTTCTTCGGCAACACTACAAGCAATGAGAATGGAGATTATATCTTCTCAGACATTCCAAATGGAGAATACAGGCTCATGGCTGCAGTATACAGTTCTTCCATGGGTGGAATGTGGCTTACCAATGAGAGTGAATTCAGTATTGAAAATGGTCAGCCTGTAAATATCACTTTTACAATGAGAAGTGATGAGAGTATCGATTATGAAGAGATACTCGGTTATCTGAACAGGACCACTATCTCCGGTAAAACAATAAGCAAGACTGGAGACAACAAGGCTGGAACAGACCTTGTCCTTACAACTCAGGCTGGAGAATTCGTTGCCAACACTACAAGTGATGAAAATGGGGAATATATTTTCACAGGCATCCCAAACGGAGAATACAACTTTTTTGCTGTAATATACAGTTCTTCCATGGGCGGGATGTGGCTTACCAATAAGAGTGAATTCATAATTGAAGATGGTCAGCCTGTAAATGTCACTTTTACTATGAGAAGTGATGAAAGTATCGATTACGAAAAGATACTTGGTTATCTCAATAGGACCACTATCTCGGGTAAGACAATAAGCAAGACAGGAGACAACAAAGCTGGAACGGATCTGGTACTTCTTACTCAAGATAAAGAATTTGTTGCCAATACTACAAGCAATGAGAATGGAGACTATATCTTCTCAGACATCCCAAATGGAGAATACAGGCTCATGGCTGCAGTATACAGTTCTTCTATGGGCGGGATGTGGCTTATCAATCAGAGTGAATTCAGCATTGAAAATGGTCAGCCTGTAAATATCACTTTTACAATGAGAAGCGATGAAAGTATAGACTATGAAGAGATACTTGGTTATCTCAATAGGACCACTATCTCGGGTAAGACAATAAGCAAGACAGGAGACAACAGGGCTGGAACGGATCTGGTACTTCTAAAAAAGAATTATAACTCTTCGGGCCAGACTTCCGATTCTTCACATTCCAGTAATAATTCCCATCTCAATATTGCCATAATTACGGGATATGCAAATTATGATCTTAAATTAAATGCTCTTGCAGAGAGGATCAACGGCAATTCTTCCCTTAATATGACTGTTTCTTATTACCTCCCTGCCACAAGCGGAGAAAATGTCGACCTTAGCAACATGGACATAATTTATATCAACATGTTTACCGACAGTGCCAGTAAACTTGAAAACACTGTCAATCAGGCGATAACAAACGGGGCCGTTGTTATAGGCTATAATACATATTTACCTGACAGTATAGACAATTCTTCTCTTCCTTCTTCGTTTACGAATGTGAGCGATTTCAAGGACTATCTTCAGGAGTACTGGGTATACGGGGCTACGAATGACTCAAACTTTGATAATCTGGTCTTCTATTTAGCTCAGGAGTTCTATGGCCGGGAAGATCTTCGGGTCTCAGCCCCTGCAGGTGCTGCCAGTGCTATTTATCATCCCGGTATGGCCAACAGTTCTTATTTCACGTCCAATGCAAGTGAATACTTTGACTGGTATCGCAATAGAAACGAAGGCGAGCATTCTTTCGATGAAAACGCTCCCACTATAGGGATAATGTTCTACCTTTCATATTATCCTGCGGATATGCAGCCTATTGATGCACTTATAAAGGAGTTTGAATCCAGAAACGTGAACGTTATAGCATGTTATGGATCTGACAAAGAATACGTTGACAAATTCTTCAACTATAGCAACGCCACAAAAGTAGACCTGATAGTCTCGACTACGTATCGCAGCCAGTACTTTAACGTTGAGGAACTGGGAGTTCCGGTTATTAACTGCGTTCTCAACGGTTACATGGTGCGACGAGAAGTTATGCTATGGATTGCGGAACAACCCGCCATTCTATCCATTCAGAATGTCCCTATTCTGAAGTGCATTTCTGGCAACGGATCTGTGCTAAGCTCAGAAGACAA
>Ga0209639_1000547_pt1 | contig 51145 bp, 30 predicted proteins | sample EPASupsiteHSE605_FD_187268 | JGI IMG/M metagenome (GOLD analysis project Ga0209639, IMG submission 187268) | Bioremediated contaminated groundwater from EPA Superfund site, New Mexico - Sample HSE6-05 (SPAdes) (version 2) | ecosystem: Environmental > Aquatic > Deep subsurface > Groundwater >... | reverse complement strand
AATATATATGGTTTTCGGAAAAAGATTCTGTGACATCTTTGATAATAACTTGGAAATTTTGATCACAGAATGAGAAAATATAAAATGGAATACCAAGTTCGGATAATACTAATATGCACTCAACAAATCGAAGAAAGAGAATAATTCGACTAGTTGTACTTGATAGATTGCAGTTACTAATCATAATAACAATTGGTTCAATAGGGAATTCCTGTCGGAAACTATTTAAAATGGTTTTTATACTCTCGTGAGCAAATGGAAGAATAAATTCAATTATATTTCTCAAATCAGGATTGTTTCTTGAGGCAATCCTCAGATGACTGGGTTTAACAATATTATCATCACCATACTTGCAAATCTTAAGCAATTTATTTTTCAACATCTGGGCTTTAATTCTTAAAATCTCAACTGGTGTATTCGATTCAGAATTTAATTGGTACTCAAATGACGAATCTATTTCCTCATTCTGAGGTTGATCGTTTACAGGGGGAGATGGGGTTCTATCTTCTTCAATGGTTTTGATTTGCAAATTCAAAGACCTTGATTTTTCAAACCGACTAATAACATATGGCTTTTTGAATTTAATAAAACTCAGAAACATATCATTTCTAAATTCTAACTTTTCGCTATATTCAACATCAAACCCTGATTCTTTCAAAGCATTAATACAAATGCAAAAGTTTTTCAAAAATGTATCATAAAATGAATGGAAAACAGAACCTTCTTTTCTTATTGTTAACAAATAACCATAACAATCATGAAGCATTTTGGAAACTTTGGATTGGGTGGGATTCGTATTTAAACAGGCATATTGACTTAAATATAAAATATTACAATTAGATACAATAATATTAAATATGAAGGCACCTAAATCATTACCTTTATCAAATTCAAGCATAATAGGATCAAATTTTGGAATCATTGATTTCCTTGAAGCATTTACAATCTTAATGTCTTGTTTCTTCTTTAGAATTTGTATATTTTGATATTTCCCTTGAGAAAAATTGAGTTCATAGCAATCCTTATTATAATTCTGAACATGAGAGCATAATTTAATCATATTTTCGATTTCTTTCAATACAATATTTGTTGAAAGTATTACTGGTGTCCTCCCCCTTAATCTATCCGATAGAATAAATACATCTGATATCGATAATGGAACAAATACATGAAAGCCAAATGAACACAACTCATCATATCTCTTTTGTAATGAATCCTCCAGAAAACCATAATAATCATTTTTGTGATTCTCAATATATCTATCAAAAGTTCTCTGTAAAGATGATCCAATAAACCGAACAAAACCACGAACCAGATTCTGGATTCTTTGTCCTTTGAGTGGTTTTATTTGTTCTAAAAAGTCTTTTTGGTATGGAACCCAGTCAATCAATCCCTTTTTTTCAAGTCTCACTACAAGAGGAGATGAGTTATTATCATAAAAGATATCAATATCAGAAAAGCACATAAATGGATTTTTGGATCGATAATCAATTTTATACGCATTGTTCTGGTCTTTTTGAACAACTATAAATGAAATTGGACTGATTTTTATATCATAATACTCATTACTATTATTTACAACTATTGAGTTTTTGTCTTGGAATCCATCCTCAACAATCCTAACCTTAATCTTAATATCATTAAAAGCTTCACTTTTCACTAATACATATGGTGAAGAATGTTGAGGATGTTTCTGAGGCTTATATCTAAGGAAACCAGTTTTCTTTAAAACATTGTTCTCCTTTTTGGAGTCCACTTCAATAGGTTCAATCCCATACTCATCAAAATGATGAAAACTAACTTTAATATCCATTTTCTCTCTTATATCATCTGCGGAAATCATAAAACAATAAGGGATTTCAATTGGGATATTACCTAAATATAATGATTCAACATAAGTTTTGGACAAAAAATTGAAAAACTGAAGAATGGTTACTCTATTAATTACTTGAAGATCATAGAATATGCTAAAACAGTTTCGAGATGAATAATAAACTTCCATGATGAATTTTTGTGATCTATCATCACTCGAAAGTCCAAAAACAATATTTCCATTTTCACATCTGATAATATTTGGGAAACTTTTTAGAATATCATTTTGACTTCTAAAAACAACTGTGGTTTCCATTGGAATGTCATGACCAAGAAGAAATTGATAACTAAACAGATGATCTCTGAATACAATACCTGAGTGTTTCAGGGGAGAGTTAATATCATCATATCTAAATGGTAAAAATAAAGATTTAATAGACATTATAATACTGGCAAATGTTATTGAAACCTTATAATCTTTTAAGATACCACATATACTAATTTGGCCCTCAACAATTTCAAGCAAATTACCATGATATTTAATAGGAACATTTATACAAAATGAATGACTTAACAAGGCAATTTTCGGAATGACATGGCTATCCTTTTTCGGAATCAGACTGATATTTAATAATGATGGGTCAATATTAACGAATACTTCAATCGAAAAATCTTGATAATCCACTGCATTTGATAAATTATTGAGGGAATAATCTATACTAATAAATGAAAACTCGGTCTGATTATTGTTCTTCTTCAAAACATAAAGCATTTTTGATTCATTAAACCTATTCCCTTTGTTTGCTTTTAAAGTGTAATCCGAAACAATCAGCTTACTTAAATCAGTATTATAAAAAGACATAATGTCTTTTGCCATATCTGGAAGAGCAATTTCTTTGTTGAAGTTCATTAATTGATCAAGTAAATTATTCAACAATCCATTAGTTTTGGAAAAATCTATTCCATTGTAACTAATACATAGAGGTGATTCATAACTTATCTTTTGGTTCATAATCAATTTATTATTAATTTCATTAATGAATGAATCAAAGCTCTTAGAATAATTCACCTGAATTTTTTGCAGAAACTGAAAACGATTTTGATATCCTTCATATGTTTGATTAAATCTCCGAAAACTATCCTTCGCTCCATTTGTCCTATTATTCTTTACTATTATTTTTTGGATTCTAAGAATTTTATGACCTCCTTCAACAAAAAACTGTGAGCCGGCTGGAATAAGCCATATAGTTGATTTTTTAATTTCTTTCCTGGATCTATTAAATGTCAAAAAATGATTTCCTTGGCCATCAATAAATAGAAAATCCAAATATTCATTTGAGAAAAGACCTTCTGGAATTCTAGAAAATAATGCTAATACACTATACACCCAATCATTACTAAAAGTACGATCTTCTCCAATTTTTGGAATTTCATGAATATATTTATTAAAATGAATCATAAGATTATTATAATCAAACAATAAATCATCCAATGATACAATGCCAGTGTTAGGATCAGACTCAAGACTATTATAAATTGAGCATGTAAGCTCTGATATAATACTTTTAATGGATTCTTTAATAGAAAGACCTTTCTCACTAATATATACACTATTCTGAAGGAAATCAATAAATTGATGCATTGGAGACATCAATAAATCAACTATTTGTTTTTCCTTTGAAAGAAATTTCAAATCAAATATACTGTCTTTGTTTTTAAACTGGATATTTCCCAATAGATCCATTAAACTTATCACCTTTTTTCTCAAAAAAGAATCATAGAATGACAATACAGTATTATACTCATTCTTGGTTTTTTGATAAATCATTGAAAATGATTGATTAATCAAATATGGAATGGTTGAATAGTTCTCCAAAGGTTTAAATAACATAAATTGCGAAAAAAAGAAACGATGATTCCCGGTTTTCAAAATGGCTTGGAAAATTTCATTCTTTCTGTCATACTCAAGTTTTTTTAATGATTCAAAAAAGTTTGATGTTGAAAAAATTCTCAAGAAATGTAACAACAATGGCAATCGATTCGAAGGACTATCATGATTGATAAATTTCCGAAAAACTATCTTATATTCAGGATATAATTCCAAAAATAGATATAGAATTGGATTTTCGTTTCCAAAAGCAATAGGATTCATTGAGATGTAAGAAACTTCTGGAATACTAAACAACTTTTTGTCATTCGCAAAATCCGGAAGAACAATTTCAATTTCATAAGGAACGTTATTCAAACAATATTCATATTCTTCATTCCATTTAATCGAGACACCTTTGAAATTACAAAAATAGTTATTAATTTTGTTATAAATTGCTTTGGTGTCAAATGACTTAGTGTTGGCTTCAAAAAGATTTCGATTTTCTTCAAGCAAACATTCAATGTTGATTGTCTCAATTGGATTCTGCTTTATCATATTTTTAATTATTGAAGCCATATTCGATTTACTAGAATACTGAATAAACTGCAAAAACTGATATGATTCTTCACTATGATAATTTTTGATCTTTTCGATTAAATATACATTGTATGAAAAGTTGACTACATGCCGAAACCATGATATATCTTCTTTATTATCACTATGTAGGATATATGGAAACTCATTATTATTTTTAGAACTAGACATTCGAATATTCAATTTTTGAATGAACTCATCTTGAAATTCTTGTGAAGAACGTGAATCTTGGAGACACTTATTTATTATTATATTGATTGGAGAATCAATCTGAAATTTTTTAATAGATGGTTCATTTTCAATTTGTTGGTCATTTAAAAATGAAAGTTTGATTGTATATTCACTTCGATGAATAAAGTGGAAAGAACCAATATTAGAAATTGCTCTTTTAACAGCATCTTCAATGAAACACTTAATACTATTTAATTGTTTAGATATAAAAAATGAAAAAAGCTTATTTTCCCACATAAAAAATGATAGATAATACTCTACATCATCCATTAAATATAAATCATAATTAACTTGGTAGAGGCAGTTATAATAGCTATAACAAGGAATCTTTGAGATTCTCTGTTTGTCATACATTAAAACAAAAAGAGCAAATGGATGAAGACTCATATCTAATGAACACAAGTATTCAAATCGTTTGTTATCATCAAAAAGAAGACCAAGATCAATACTCACAAGTTTTTGATATGGAATCTGATTAAATACTCCTTGGATAACTCGAATATTGAATAAGATATGTCTTCTCTTCGCTTGATTAGTGTCATCATTCGAACTACTATCAGAAGCAACATCTGAAACAATGCTTAATTCTTCAAAATATGACAACATAAGATCATAAATGAAAACTTCGAATGAATTAAATGATTTTTCATGTATTTCATAAAACTTTGAAAACATCCGATTATAATCTATATACATTGATGATTTCATCGATAACATAATGTCACAAAGAACAATAATATTGAAATCATAAAAATGTTCAGAATAATAATCAAATGGATTATTCTTATTCTCAACGCACATTTCTTTGGCATATGTAAGAAATTCTTCGTCATCTTCAATTGATTCAAGATACTCATCTGAAATACCCAACGTATTGTATTTATAATCATAAATATCGAAAAAATTATTCTCAAGTTGTTTTGGAATTGAACTAGACATGATAGAAAACCGAATCAATGATCGGAAATTAAACATATTTTCAAATTGTCTACAAATCTCTTTATGTATATACCCCATTTGCTGTGCAAGTTTAGTTTTATCATCAAATCCTAATGATGATTTCTTAGAAAGAATATTAAACGAAATTAATGATGAATCCAAGTGCAAATTATTTGATTCATTAAGATAATACATAATACATCTTGAAAACAAACTTGAAGGAGGAACTGATACAACATCAGTTTTATGTGGATTATAGGTAAGAAAAACTCGAAATGATGGATGAATGAAATGCCCTGATCCACTTTCTTTAGATCTAAAAACATAATGTGTTCCTTTTTCATGAATATCTAATGATGGATTGACTTCAAAAATACTAAGAATTTGATCAAAAAGATCACTAGGACTTGATTCAATTTCATCAAAAAGAACCCAATCACCTTTCTTCATTGCATTAGTTAATACTGAATCAGTTTTTTGAATAAAATTAATTGGATTTAATAGATTCTTAAGAATATTAGAACTAGATTTACATATTTTAACTTTCAGACGTTCATAAATATCACTAAGAAATGCTAGACTCCATTCTCTCTCAGAATCCAAGACTGCTTTATCGCTTTCATCAATCTCATCTAATAATAACGAATAAATCTTTTCTTTCTTACTTGATGAAAGATACTTAGATGCTTTGTACCCACCTAAAAGATTAGAAACATTTGTTTCTCCATTAATCTGAATAATATGCAGATTTCGACCAATTAAACGAGAAAACTCTTGAATAGCATATGTCTTACCTTGACCAGTATCTCCAACAACCATTAATGGGATTCGAAGACGTTCACAATTAGACATAACAAAAAAAAGCTTCCGTTGATTCAATGTTAATGAATTCATTATTAATGGCTGAAGAGAATTATTACGAATAAGATCATATGAACATTGATCAATAACTAACCGAGATGAATATTGAATATTAATCTTCTCGAATTCTGATCTTTCTGATTCGTTAATCATTATATTATCACTTTCTTTCACCATCATACTAGATAATACTAAATAAACAAATTTGTTAATATCTTGTTTGCTATGATTCAATTCTTTCAATAATGAAAGATCTCGTAGAGTTGGTTTATGATATGTATCATTACTTCTATAATAGTAATTAATCAATGAATCAATAGAATTACTATCCCCTAAATCCATAAGAAGGTTTTTACCACATTTATAAAATGATTCTAAACTATAACCTTCCATTCGAACAACTAAACATTTATTAAGAATTGATGAATACTTAAGATCACCTGATAAACTTAAAATTGGAATTATACTACCTTTATCAATCATTTGACCATTAGGTAAAACAATTCGATGTTGATGAATATCAAATAATGGTTCAATACCTGATAACAATGATGAAGATGCTAATTGACTTTGTTCAAATAAAAGAACATGTGTTTCTGTTGATTGAATACATTCTAAAAGTGAAGATGAAACAAAACGATATGAATTGTTAACTTCACTGTCATCAATTTCATTACAACCAAAAAGAGACTCAAGAGTAGTACTTTTCGTTAAAATAATTTTAATAATCTTAATATTAAGAATAGAACAAATATATTCAAGAATACTAGTTTTACCTGTACCTGATGGAGAAATAAATGAAATAGGATGTCGAAGACAAAGACAAATAAACAATTGATCAATAGCTAAGCAATGTGAATGAGTTAAACAAAGATTAATCGATGTTGCTTTAGAATTATAACACTCAAATTCAAAATTACTAATATTGGATCTTATAGAATTACCTTCAATTTCTAATGGAGAAGATTCAATACCTATATCCTTATACTTAGAATTAATCCCATGTTCATATCCATTAATAAGATTAATAGCTATTTCTTTTCGTTTAATTTCATCAATTTTGTCGAATCTAGAAAGTGTTTTACTAATAATATGGAATTTATATTGATTTATAAAATCTTTCTTAGTCAATAATTCATCACTTAAACCAAATAGTCCCTTAATACTATTGTCACTATAAGAATCTGTTCGAATAATGGTTAATCGAGATAACATTGCTTTTGATAGTTTTAATTGATCTCGTGTATTATGACAGAAATAAAACAGTGGATAAATATGATTGAAATAGTGAATTAAAACCTCTGGGTTATTCTCTGGAACAAGAGTATTTGGATAATCTTCGAATAATGTAAGGGTTGGATTAAATGAAAATAATTCATTAAATCGTTCAATAACACTTAATTGTGTTTGACTGATGTTCTTTAATAGAGTAAATCGTTGTGATAGTATCGATCTTAAAATAATACCAGGGAGAAAAACCATAGATACTGATTGACCTGGATTCAAAATACTATGAAGAATTTGTTTCATAATAATTGGATACTCGCTATTTTTCACAAGTAATTCTTCATAAAACTCAACTGTTTCTCTAATACTATGCCGAGATCGATATGAATTAATGTCACTTAAAAGTTGATTTCGTGGTAAAGTATTAATCATAAAATCAAATAATTGTTGTTCTTTTTGTTGTGGTTGTAACATAGATACTTGGCCGATTAATGATGAAATAGATGTTTCGGAATTCAAATAAGCAATATCAAGATTAGAATGAAGATCTCTCAAAAGTTTAGTTTTATAACACGTTGAACCAAGAAGAAGAATGGTTTCATCTGATGAAGCTAATTCAAGTTGAAATCTAGAATTCCAATATTCAAAAACACTTAACTCAGGACATTCTTGAGGTTTATCAATTTGAATTTCTAATTTTCCTTTCTTAAGAATAAGCTGTTTGCCATTAAACACAATATTTATCTTAGATCGCAAATCAATAGAAAATGAATTCTTATCAAATTTAAACACCTCATGAAGAATTCGAATGATCTCTAAAACAATGTTTTCAGATGAACCATATGAACAAATCATTAAAAATCCAGCATGATGATATTCTTCAAAACCACGATATTTGTTTTTGTTACTATAGACTTTCTTATATCGTCGACAATAGCGGCGAATATCTCGAAATGACCATGGGGTTTGCTTCATCAATTCTGATTCTTTAATCTTTTTCAAAAGATCTGATAATGGTTTAGCAAGAAGAATGTCTTTAATATTCTCTTCTTCTAAAATATTTCGAATTAATAAAACTAACTCAGAATCTTCTGGAAATGGATAATCAAGAACTACAACTTTGCTCAATAATGATTCTGGTAATTGACGACGACCCCCCATAGAAACTGGATTCTGACAACCAATAAAAAAGAAATCTTTTGATATACAATACTCATTATTATGAGACTCATTAAATAATGGAAGATGAAGGAATTCACCTTCATTAAGTGATAAAACACTGATCAATCCTTCTAATAATGAGCTTTCTCCGAGATTCATTTCATCGGCTATAAAAATAGCCCCATTTACTGCACTTTCTGATAATGGACCAAGTTTACACATTAATTGTCCATCACAAAGTGAATATGATGAAATCAAATCGGACATCATAGTTTCACAATTAAATGGAACTTTAATACTTTTTTGACCTAGAATTTCGGAAAATGCATATGCAAACGATGTTTTACCAATACCAGTTGCTCCTTCCAAAATAACATGTTGACCAAGAAACTTTAAAACTGAAACACAATACAAAACTTTGGCAATAGGTGATCCTAAAGGAATATGAAAACCATGATTATGACTAAAATCTTTACCGAGAAGAATTCGTGAAATAGAATTCTCAAATGATGAACTAAGTTCAATAATAGGATGATTCCTATAAATACCTGATAGAAAATTAATTAGTTCTATATCTGAGATTTCACTAAATTTGCTTTTTAACTTTAATAAACCTTTAATAAAGCGGATTTTTTCACTAAGACTCTTAAAATCATCTTTAGCTCTTAAATAGTCAATACATCGATTTGTTAATAAATTATCAATATCAATGGTTCGAACAAAATCATGATAGTTTTCCTTACAAATACTAGAAATAGGATCTTCAACATAAATAATTGAAAATCGATTTCGCATAGCGGGTGAAAGATCCTTAATAGATGATTCATCACATGTTGCAATAATTGAAAAACCTTTAGAAATAGAAACACTAAAACCAATTTCTTCAATATAAATACTGTTCTTCTTATCCATAATACAATCAAAAATTGGATTAAGTCGTTCAATAACTTTAGATGGTGCTTCGCTAATACAATCTAAAAACAGACTTTTACCTGATTTCATACACTTAACAACTAATCCATCAAGCCATTTGATTGGAATACTATTATCATTACTATCACTTTTAATTGGAGTATACTTACCAATAAGATCTCCAACAACAGTCTCTGGAGTACAAATAAATCGATTAAAACCATAACTTCCTGATTCTTCACAAATAAGTCGACAAAGATGGCTCTTACCACAACCTTTAGGACCAACAATTAAAATGGGTCGACTAGATTTTTCATACTTTTCATTAATCTCACTAAATATCTTACTAATATGTAAACATGTAGATATAGATTCACTAATATAATGACCTCGTCGAATAGAAAGTGGAAATGATTCATAATTCAATGAAAATGCGGTAAGACAATCTAAAAATTTGGGAAAATGAATTCTTGAAACACTAGATCCATATGAAATATATAGACTCTGACTAATGGAATATCCTCGATGCAACAAATCAACTCCAACAGAAAGATCTCGAATTGTTAAAACAATAGAGGAATCAATACTCTGAACAAATGATCCCCATAGACTATGAAATTCAACAAGAGTTCGTATTGTAGATTCTTCAATATAACCTCCACTTAATTTAATAGCGATCTCTTCTAATTCACTCTTGCAAAACTCAGAAAATTCAACTTCTTTAAACTTACTTAAAAACTTACTAGATAATTGACTTCGATGATTAGAAAATTCCTCTGTTGGTGGATTGCGTGTCGCAATAAGACGAAAATCCTCATGTTGTTTGATAACTCGTTCTTCACACATAGGATCTTCAATGTATAATACATGTGAATCAAGAGAACTTTCAATACACTGCAAAATACTCTCATGTGCAAGATTGATTTCATCAAGAATCAATGAATGACCTTCTTTAAAAGCTGATGAAAAAGCTCCATAACGAAATCGAATACCACTAGATGAGTTAGAATCAATATCAACTTTACCAATAAGTTGATCAATAGTGGTTTCTGCACTCAAGTTAAACTTGATGCATCTATCACCCAAAGCCATTTCGGCACTCTTTGTTTTTGCAGTACCTGTATTACCGGTGAGTAAAACAGGAAATCCAAGATCAATGTACTTGCGAATCAATGAAATTCGCTTATTCGCTTGCTTCGTACGAACAAAGCCGGACATAAAAAAAATTGTCTTCTTGGTTGTCTAGTTGCAAAGGGAGAAATTTGCCACCCGATATAAAAAAACCAACCAGTTTTTAAGATTATTGTTAGAATATGGTTCATTTAAGAGATTTGTGGTTGTTATTGAGCAATTATGAAGATGCTGAAACCGAAGTTAAAAATTGATGTTAATTTAATAAAAATACTCGAACACAAGGATAACAACAAGAATTAACTCTTAGATTTCATCGAATCAAGAAAAAACAACTTTGGGTACGTTTATTATAATGTCTCTTTATGATTCTGATTTAGCTTCCGGACCTAATTCGACACTTCAAAGCATCACAGAAAGCGATTCTAAAGCTATATATGACAAAGAAATAGTGGATAATCTTGAACTTCGTAAAAAGCACCTTCTTCTTGAAACCCAACATTTAGAAGAAGAGATTGCAAGTAAAAACGCTGAAAGCTTTTCGAGAGACCAACTTTCAACTGTTAAAAGTGAGTTAGAACATAATTGCAATGTACAATTTCAAAAAAGAACGAATTCTCTATTGATCAAACTTGAACAAGCTAAAGCTGAGCGATCTAATCTTGAGAAGCAAGTTAAAAGCCTTCAAAAATCTTTGGCAAATGAACAAAGGTTGACAAAGCAACTTGCGGAAGAGCGAGATGCACAAAGACCCCCAAAACCATTAGCGCTTCCTGAAGTTTCTCTTCCTGATATTAACATTTTAAGAGATACATATGTAACTGCATATAGAAAAAGGGCTATTGAAGAAGAAATTAGAGAAGCTGAAAGGCAATTGGCTCAGAGAAAGCAAAGCATTGCAGAAGGTGAAGCAAAACTCCTTCGAATTATTCAAGATAGCAAAACTGCTTCGGCCCAATATGAAGCACAGATACGATCAGAAACATTAGAACTTGCTCAGTTAGAGGAAACAAAAGCTTCTTTGAAAGAAAGACTTGAATCAGCAAGAATTAAACAAAAACAACTTGAGATCGAAAAGAGAAGTCTTCAATCACAAATAGAATCTGCTGAGTTGAACCACAGGGCAAAGATAGATGAAATCAATAGACAATTTTTAGAAGCACAGAGGGAATTTGATGAAAGTAGAGCAAAAAAGAAAGCAGAAATACGAGAACTCACAAGAAGGCTTAAAGAAAACGAAGAGTTGAATAAATCAAAGCTCCATGAAAAAGAACTTCTTCTACAGGAGCTTAAAGAGATTCAAGATAAGCAAGCAAGAGATTCTATTTCAAAATCAGTAGATGGATCACATAACGCGCTCAAAAGATCCCAATCTGGATCATATGAATCATCCCCATCTGTTCAACAGTTGAAAATAGAAATCAATCATCTTGAAGAACAAAAAGCGGAGCTATATAAGAAAAGGGATGATCTCATTAGGAAGATGACATCAAATGAGAAAAAGCTACAAGAAGTTAAAGATAAAGTCAAAAAGAAGATCAAGGAAAATGAAATGCAGAAAACCAGGCAAATTCCTGATCCAAGAAACAAAAACTCTGAAAATGAGTCAGAAAATTAAAATTATGAGTTAAACCTTGTTTATGTAATAGAGATATCTTTCCTTATTCTGAATGTTACTACATCCATCAGCCATATTCTTCAAACATTCAATAATACTCTGTTTAAAGTTTGTATTCTTAGAAGAGCTACCCTGTTTGAAGAGAAGCCATAGAACAAAAAGAAGGTTTTGAGTAATCGGGCTATCAGGATCATGCAATGAAAGAACTGTGATGAAAATGTTTTCGTCAATCCAATTATCAACATTAAGAATAACCAAACTCATTAATTTTTGAATCAAACTCAAGTCTTCAATTCCTTTTTGATAAATAAGAACATTGAAGAATCCATTTCTTGTAGTGAATGTCTTTTTAAAATACACAGCAAGACATTTATCTGATAAAATACTTATCATCAATAAAACGACAGGCTTGACAATATTAAAATCCAAATTAATGAGAAAACACTTCGAAAAAAGAACTCCGAGGTTTTTTGTCATAGTTTCTATTGATTCATAACTTGGTTTGATTCTTGGATTCGCTATTAGTCGTCTAAAAATTGTGCATGCAAAAGAGATGTACTCTTCAGGTGCGGTATCAATGATATAGAAGTAGGGTGGGGTTACAAAAATCTCGCAATGCTCAAGAATACTTAGGGAAATTTTTGAAATAGAATTCAGAGCTGTGAAATATTCTGCATAAATTGAAGAACTCGCCATATTGCTATCAATCTGATTAATAAATAGAAAATCAAGGGCTGACACGGAAATATTTAGCATTTTGGATTTTGATGAAATTAATTTTGCAATTGTCATGATATCAAATTCAGAAACGTCATATGAAGAATAACGATGATCTAGTTTAGATACAATACTTGTAATCAATTTGAGATAAATTTTTGCTACAAAGAAATTTTCGTGTATAAAACATGATTGGCAATGTACACATACACAAGCTAAAATACTTATAATCCGAACATCTGATATCATTTTTGGTCCATTTATAAAATCGAGCAAAAAAACATAAAGAAAAGGATGTAATGATGGAATTTCCATTAAAGTCCTAAAAATTCCTGTTAGATTATGATCATCGATCTTTGAAAAAATCAATTTAAGAGCCATATTTGACTCATTCTCCGAATAAACACTACGCCTACAGATTTCTAAAAGATTGATCACAGACTCAGTATTATAAATCCTATTCAAGGTATCACAGTTCTGAAAAAATAAGATGAGAAGCGATAATCCTACAACATGCTTTGAAACATTATACATTTCAGAGGATGCTAATACAGAAATGGTAGGAGTAAAATATAAAAGTGTCTCGAGAGAAGGAGGATAAATCATGAAATATTTATAGAAATCAAAAAAGTCATTAGCAGACATATACAATTTTTTAACATACATATGATTACCAATAATACGAGAAACTTTATCTCTATGAATCCATAATCCATAATCCTGAAGTAATGCATGGGCATCCAAATATAAAGATTGATCTAAACAACATTCCAAAATTAAATCAAAGGAATCATATAATCTTTTTGAGTCAGAATATGTGGATGGGAAAATCCTACAAAAAATATTTTTAACTTTTCTGATTATGTCAGGATGTGATGAAGAAAGTAAAATAGAAATCCATTGAATTTCCAGTTCCAAAGATTCCGATTTATCAAGAACATCAAAAAGTTCTTGATAATATACATTAGGATATACTCTTAGAATAACTTTTGCCAAAAATAATATTTGTTTTTTCTCCTTGGCAAGTAAAACTAATCGATCTAACTTTGAAAACTTCAGAATTAATGATGGATAATCAGGACTAAAGTCATAAAGATCACTAAGTTGTTCCTGTGATGCTAATGGGATAATGACTTTAGCAATACTTTCGCTTTTAATAATTGAAGAGAAACAATTGTTGCTAGAAAGAACGTTAGAAATAATAGTGGTCAATGATATATCATTTAGACACTGTGGATGATGCTGGTTTAGATACAAAATATAATTAAACATGGAATTGGTGTCAACATTAAGTAATGAAATTATTCTAGTTGATAAGTTTGTATGAATCCTTTCACTAATACAAAATTGATATAAAGTTGCCATATCACCATAGGCGTTTACCAGATTATGAATAGATTGCGAATCGATAAGCGAACTAATGGAATTCAGATATGAAGTGTTGAAGTCAAATAAAAACCTACTAAATTCGTTTTCTGTAGATAACAGTTTAAAAAGCTCAAAATATTGAAACTGAGTTACTAAAACAATAGAGGCCTCAAAAGTATCCTTTGAAACTAATATATTATCTTTAATAGGCTTATACTTATGCAAAATTCTAAAAAATGAATTTGATCTATTATCCAAAGCATCGAAGTAATCATCCGATCTGATAGACCGCCATAAACTGAGAGAAGAATATTTCGGGGCTTCTTCTTCATAACAAATATATGATACTCTATGATTATCCGGAAATTCATTTAGAAATTGGGTTTTCTCATTTCCAATTAAATAATAACCATCATCCTGAGGGATAACAGTATATTCGATTGAGGATAACAAAATAATATAGCTTTTAACAATGTATTGGCATTTTCTATCCAAAAATGGTAAATTAAAAAGTTCTGGGAAATGATCTATTGGCAAATTGCTCCTGACCTTGAATATAACCATTGTTGGCTTGTTTAAAACATTAATACCTTTAAAATACTCATTTAAAAACTTCTCAAAAGGATCTTCGTTACTTATCTCGATGGAATTAATGATATACTCTTCATGGAAGATCCTATTTTCTTTAAACATATTTTTACAAACTTGCATTCCAATAGTTTTTTGGATAGACAAGGGGAATTTTGAGAATATTGAATCAAGTGGATCATCAAACCCTTTAATCGAATTATAATCAAAAATATCTTTTCCATTAATAAGACTATCATTTGATAATGCAACTGAAGTTAAAAATCCTCCAAGTTTTTGACACCAATGATCTCCAGATTGATTCAAATGAATCAGAAATGAGTTTATTCTTGAAAGTGCCATTATTAAAGGAGATAACTTCTTAGATAGAGATAACAAAGGAAACAATGGAACAGAAACAACTTTTGATAGTTTTAAAACATAATCAATTAGCTCATTAGGATTTTTGAACAACTCATCCATGGCATTCTTCGAAAACGGATCCTGTTGATAAAACTTTGGAAATTTTTTATCTGTCATAGTATTAATCCATTTCTTTGAGGTTAAAACATTGAATTCTTGTTCAGAGACAGAATGTAAAACATCCACTATTGTTTTATCATCATCTGACCCTCTAAACATATTAAACAAATCACTATAATTAATGGGTGAGATATTAGATATGTTTGTATCAATATGATTTGCTTTTTCGAATATATGATCTGGTTCTACCCCATATGAGTAAAACCCCCCTCTACTTAATAAAGTATGAAACTGCATTTGAGCAGAAACAGGATATGTAACTCTATAACTCTCAAACTCATCAATAATCTCAGAACGAAGAACCATGTTTCCACTCATTTTGTTGGCAGAAAAATAAGAATACCAAATTAATTGGGGCAACTTGATTTCATTACAATTTTTGTTATGAAATCTGTATGCTCTCAAAAGAAAAGAACAATAATAGCTTTCGTGGGAAAAATTCGCAATTATATCATCTAAATACTCATCAATCCTTTCAATATAATTATTTTCCAAAAACTCATAAAGTTTTTCATTTATCTCACAATAATGAAAAAGATCTGAAACATTATTCAAAATAATATAGGGGAAAAGTTGGAAAAACTCAATAATATGGGCACTTTCAAGACAATCCAAACATTTATCACCTAATTCTTCCTTATTCACAAAAATAAAATGATGAGGATTTGATTCTAAAACCCTCATTAAAAAGATGATTTGTGGATAATTTAGGGATCCCTGATCGAGAAGATCAATGTATTCATTGAAAAACAATTCATCAAATATATCCTTCGGTATAATTTGAATGATATTCTCAATATGGCTTATTTTGGCAGATCGTATTAATTTCATTATGATGCTCCGTAAATTATTGCTCCTAATTTGATTAAATTGTATCATATTGAACATAAGTGTGGCTATACTTGGAGACATAGGTTTTTGTATTATTGATTCATTAATTTTCTTTAAATAATCTAAATTCTTTGACAGTAACATCTGTATTAAATCATCCCTGTCAGGAAAATCATCTAAACATTGCTCAAATGAATACATGTTCTCGTTGATCAACAAATTTAAAATCATGTAAACATCATCAATTGGGAAATATGCTAATACATTAATAATTTTGGAAATAAAAAGTGATACAATATATCCTGACACTGAAGTTATTTTCATTGATTTAATTAAACAAAGAAGTTCTTGAACAGTCTCGAAGGCATTCTTCTCACCCAAACTGCTAGTATATTCATCAATTGCGAGATCAGGCTTTGGTGAGATTAGCAAAGAACACCGAAAATGTCTCAAAGTTGCATTTTTAAAAGACTTAAGAATACCTGCGCAATGATAATTCACTCTATCAGAAACTAAATCGGATGTTTGTTCAAAAAAATTGCAAAAATCATCAATTAACTCACTTTTTGCGATAAATAATGAGTTTAAGAGTAAATCATATCCCTTTTTTGAGCCGAAATATTGGAGAAGAAGTTGAGTATATGTACTTACACTACTCTTGGTCCAAATATTACTAGATTCTTGGTTCTCAAGAGTACCACGCTTCACATCACTTTCAATTGGAAATGCAAAAGTGGACTCGCGCTTATAGTCAAATAAAAACAGTCTCATAAGACAAAATACTGCACCTTGTTGTTGCTCCTCCACCATCTTCACCATAAAAAACATTAAGGTCTTTATCAAATCGTCAAATGGCTCGTGTTTCTTTATCAATAACGTTGATTCAAGTATTGAATCAATATGCTTGAACACATTTGACGATTTAACGTTATCCTCAATAATGGAATGCTTTTGATGACAAAGATTCTTTAAAAAACACTTTAGATTATGAACAGCTTCATCAGTTCCACCTTTTATCATATTAATCCAAGACACAAGTTCATTTTCGGAAATCATTAATTGGCATTTTTCAGATCACATTACAATGTTACTTCGGAACACCATATTAAAGAGTCCAAATGGTGTTCAATATGTGATTTTGAATCAAATCCACGAGAGTAAATCTTCCATAATATATGAGGCTGTGGTTAAAGTAGAAATTCCAGGGGAATCTATGAAAAAACAGTACGCTATTAAAGTTTCTAAACCTGGTAAAGTATTCGGCGACATAATTAAAGCTGAAGCTAATAAGATGAAATATATTAAAGAGCAATTGGGAGAAATTCCGAAAAATAACCTTGTGGCCTATCAGCAGCATTTTATTTTGGAGGATTCAGTCTATATTGTAATGGAATTATTATCAAATTGTTTATACGATTTTATGAAAAAGCATTTATCAAACAAAGTTGGGTTTCCCCTGAAACTTGTAAGATTTGCAGCCCGAAATATTTTAGATTCTCTTATTTGTTTCCAAAGTTTAAATCTGGTGCATGGGGATATCTCACCAACTAATATACTCTTCGATCTGGTCTCTCAAGAACTCAAATTAATTGATTTTAAGTCATGTCATTCCTTTATTGAGGTTCAGTATGAGACTTTTCAGTATATTTACTATAGAGCACCTGAAGTTGTTTTGAGAATTCATCATGATTCAAGAGTTGATATATGGTCCTTAGGGTGTCTTTTATTAGAGATGTTTTTGTTTTTCCCGTTTTTTATTGCAAATGATGAATCACAACTTCTTCACCAGATTGTCAGGATGATTGGAGAGTTTCCAAAGTCTATGATTGATAGAACCAATTACAGGAAGTCTTTCTTTGACGATAATGGGCATCTTCTTTCCATTGAAGCTCTCTATCATGAATCATATCCAACTGTTTCTGTTGCCTCTTCCATATTCACAACTGCTTCAATAAGAGAAACTATTATGAAATACAGTCCCAGACTCAATAATGAAAATGAAATTGATACCAGAGAGTCTTTTGCCGATTTCATTGAACACTGCTTGATACTTGATCCAGAACAGAGGTTTCATGCCACAGATGCTATCAAGCATCCATTTATTGTTTCAGAAATATAATTAAATGTTAGTTGAATACTTTAATTACTTGATTCATCTGTAGAACTATGCTTCCTATGTCTTGAATGGCGGGAGGATTTTTTATGATGCTTCTTTGGTTTCTCTTCCTTCTCAGATTCTTCAGATGACGAGGAATCTGATGATTGGTGGTGTCTTTTCCTTTTATGGTGCCTTTTCTCCTTCCTTTCTTCGAGTTTTCCAACCCTTGGAGCTTCACGATTATCGCGATCAATAATTCGCTTCTTCCTTTCATAGAAACTAACTTCAAGATATCTATTATCTAAATAGGATTCGTGCAATTCTAGTGCTTTTTCGGCGCTTTTAGGATCTTTGAAAGCAACAATACAAGCTCCAGATTTCCCTTCCCTTTTCTCAAACCTGGTAATGTTTTCAATCTCGCCGACTTTGGAAAAATGAGTCTTGATATCTTCATCTTTTGTTTCAAAATTCAAATTCTGGACGAAAATAAGTCGGGTTTTTCTTGTTTCTTCCATTAAATGGCAAATTTTCCCCTTTCACCCATTTTGTTTTATTGTCCATAGTGTCACATTAAACTAGTTAAATAGATTTAAAACACTATTTTTAAGACAATATATTGGATTTGGTTTGGGAAAAAAATGGGGCACTTTTTGACGTTAAAATATGAAAGGCGTTATTGATTCTTTAGAATTAGAACCGGAGAGGGATGAAAGATTCGTTATGAATTGTCCCTGGGTTTCTGTAATAAAAAAAAATGCAGAAGTAAATACAGTGTTTGAAAGACCTTGTGGTGATATCGGATTTGGTTGTAACTTTGATGACCCTGAAGATTATTACCCCCAAACTACTCTTCCCCGAGGAGGAGATTTTGTTAAGAAATGTGACTTTGTTTATATACCCGGGAAACTATTCAACAAAGTTATTCGATAAATATTATTTTCTTATTTATGTTGGCCATTTTAGAGTTATGAATACTGCGGAACTGGAATGAAGAATCTGGCAAAATATGAATGTGTTGATTGTATCATACAAATCTTGATTGATCCGAGAGAAGACTATATCAGAGAACACTATTGATGATGATGCAAAAAGGACATAAACTGTATGGTTTATTGCTTGTTCAAAAGCATTGTATCTTAAATAGTATATAATCAATATAAAAACAGATAATTTTGTGGATTCCCAAAAACTAAAGTGCATGAAACCATATAAAGCTGATACAAGGCATATTAGCTTAATTGACAATACATAATGTGGGTCCCTCATTTCACAAACTGTAGTCAACACCGAAATTAAAAAAAATATTGAGCAAAACTCCTTCGAAACATTAAGTATGGCCCGAATTGGCAAAAAGAGATCGCTTATTAAAAACAAATCATATACAATAACCAAAATTATTAAAACAGCTTTGTGATGAGGCTGAAACATACATATGAATCCAAACCTTGAAACAGCAATGAAAACAAGAAAACCAAGTAAAAACACCCAAAATGCAAGTATAAACAAAAAAACAAAGTAAAAAGTCGAACTTAGATATATCCATTCAATAGATACTTGATTAAAATATTTGAAATTTCCTTCAAGAAGGAAAGATATATGAAGGGAATCATATGAAATATCTCTATCCTTAAAAAATAGGAGTTTGGAAGTCTGATTTCGTGCTATACTAGGAAAAAATGGATGATCTGGGTAGTGAATACCTTTTTGGATAACACTTTTGTTGTTGCTTTTTCCATTAATAATTCCAGAAAAATTATACCTCGTTTCTTTGACCCTATTAGTCGTCAATTTAGTGAAATACAAATACAATTCAATGAATCCTCGGTGAAATTTGATATGACTGATACTAAATGTGGAATTGATATGATCAATATTATGAATTGCATTTACATCGCAATGTTTTACCATACGCAATAATAACTTATTATCAAAAAGAGTTGGAGACAATAGAACTGATAAAAAAAGACCATAAATGAGAATAACAATCCAATTCAACACGGAATCATTCCCTTTATTCTTCGGGTAATATCCTATAGACTCATTCGCATAGCTATCATATGACTCGATTGGAACTGATTCTAAACCAGCCCCAGTAACTGGATCCATTTCAGAATGGCGGTTTGTTCGGTTATTTTTAAATTCACTTTCTCTGTTCGGAATATTTTAACGAATGTCGAAAATAAGTGTCTTTTTGGCCAAGAAAATGAAGTTTTCTGCTGATAATCCCATCAAAAAGCTAAGCTGGAACCGCAAGCGGAATCTTATGGTAGCTGGCTATGGGGATGGTAAAGTGGCTGTTTTTGCTCTCAATATTACGAATGAACAGGGAGGAAATGGCTTAGATACCCCACAAAATTTAGAAGCACATCGTAAGACGATTGCGGCCCTTTCATGGTCGAGCAGTGGAGAATTATTGGCAATTGGTGACTCGTCGGGTAAGATTTCTTTTTGGACTACAAAAGACAAGGAAATGAAATCAATTCTCACGAATGCAACTGTTTCTGCGATTCCGAACTCAATTAGATGGTCTAAAACTGCAAAAGAAGCAATTATCGCATATTCTGACAAAACATGTGCTTGTGTGAGCTATGATGGAGACCTTAAATGGTCCAATGAAATGAGGCATGAGATTTCCATTATTGAGTGGGCGCCAAATGGCAAAGCTGTTCTAGCTGCCACATCTTTTGGTGAAGTCCTAATTTTAGATTCGAGAGGCGTTGAAGTTGGCGCAGTGCAACTTCCTTGTTTGGCTAATCAAAGAGCAGAGCCAAAAGTAGTTCATATGGAGTGGAAAACACATACAAAATATGGGTTATTGATTGTCTTTAAATCCGGGGCGATCCAGCTAATGAGGAATGAGACCGATTCTCAACCAATTACTATTGATTTAGATTTGGATATATCCGCTGCCTCGTGGTTCCAGAATGGGAATTCGTTTGTAGTTGCAGGAACAAAGCCAAATGGAAGGTGCACAACCATATTTTTCAATACACTGGGACAAGTTATTAGGGAGCTTGAAGTTCCCGGTTCACAAATTATGGGCTTATCCATTAGTCCTTCTGATAATCAATTGGCGATTTTGTCTGAAAGTCTATTGTGTATCGCACAAATCATTCCATCTTTTATTTGGGCATATTCTAATAATACTTTATTTATTTCTTACTCAAAGAATGAAAATGATGACTATGCTGCTTTATATTATAACAAGAAAACTGGGTTCCGCAAGATAACCTCTATGAAAAATGTTCATGGAGTGACATCTCATTCAGGATATTTCATTATCACCTTAGCGGGCGGAAAAGATTCTTCAACTTTGGTTGTTACTGACACTGTAGGTGTTACTTTGGCGTCAACAACGATTCCATTTTTGCCAACATCATCGGCATCTCACAAAAAGCTCTTTGCTGCTTCTTCTGGAAAGAAAATTATCAGATGGAGCTTCATCGAAGAAGAAACCCCTCAAATAATGGACCTTCCTGAGGAAATTTCTGCTGTTTGCATTCAAGATAAGTTCATTTTTGTCTCATGTGGGAATAATATCAAATCATTGGATTCAATGACTCTTGCTGAAATGAATGTTTATCCTGTTGGACTTTCATGTGAATCTATTTCTTGTTCTTTGGATTGCTCAATTCTTTCATTAATTGACTCTATTGGAAATCTACAATTCTATAGCACTTCTGAAAACAAAATTGTTGGTCCTAATAGGAAAGAGGTGTGGAATATGGCATGGTCATCCGATACTCCAAATCAATTCGCTGCTTTGGAAAAGAATAGGCTTTATATATACAATGATTTAGAACCAGAGGATCCAATTGTTGGACTTTACCATATTGCTGAATTTTCAAATTTGGAGTTACTATCCATTGATATTAGTAATATTATGACCGATCCTATGGTATCATCTAATAAGAATTTCCATTCATACCCCACATCCAGTCTCAGAACCTTGAGACAAATGCTATCGACTCGTCCTCAAGTCACTCTTGATGAGATATTTGCATATGCGAAAAAACAAAATCATTCTAAAATTTGGGATGAATTAGCTGAAAACTTTATGTTAGAAATGAATTTTCCATTTGCTGAAAAGTGTTTTCTTGAGACATCTAACTATAAAGGATTACAATTCATTAAGAGGATTAGGACTGTAAAAGAAGGAAATATTCAAAGGGCCCAGGTATTATCTTTTCTTGGTAGATATGAGGAAGCGGAGAGTATATACCTCTCGATGGATAGGATGGATCTTGATGTTCAAATGAGATTATCGATTGGAGATTTCTCACGTGTTGCGGAAATTATTGGTAATTCTAATGAAGATGATGAAGTTCAGGCACTTGTTTATAATGCTGTTGCCGACCAGTATGCTGAAAATGCTGAATGGACTGAGGCGGCTGAATCCTACGAAAATGCTCAAAATGATGAAGGTTTGATGAAAGCTCTTTATTTGGCTCGTGATATTGAAGGTCTTAAGCAACTTTTGGATAATTTACCCCAAGCTTCACCTGTTCTAAAGCAAATTGGAGAACTCTTTGTTTCGATTGGTGATGTTAACAGTGCAGTTAGTGCGTTTACAAAAGCAGGTGATATTCCATCAGCTATTGCTGTTTGCGCAAGGCTTAATCATTGGAAACCAGCTCTTCAACTTGCTGGAAAAGGCAGAAATGCAGATATTAAGGCTCATATGATAAAATATGCAACAAGCTTGGTTAATAATAGTCAAATAGCTGCTGCTGTTGACTTCTATAAGCGATCGGGTCTTTTAATCGAAGCAGCTAAACTTTTGCTGCAAGAGGGTAACACCATTCTTGAGATCGGAGAAGATTATGTGAGTGCGAAAATGTGTTATGTTTTTTCGGGTATTTTATTCGAATCTCACAGGAAATCCATTATTGATGGATCTGTTAATGTTCTTGAAAGACTTGAAGGATTTTTATCTGAAGAAGATCCTAGCAATACTAATTTGTATCAAGAAATTTGGAGAAAAGCGGAAGGTGTTCATTTTTATCTTCTATCTCACAATTTTCTCGGGAAGAAAAAGTATAAAAATGCCCTCCTAACAGCTGCTCGTGTTTTTGATGACTATATGGATGTAATAGGAGAAACAAAAGCTGCATCTCTTTTGGCAATATGTGGATTTAAATCAAGATTCTTCGGTCAATGTTCGAAAGCATTCACTGTTTTAGAGCACTCAGATTCTCTAAAAGAGCACCAAAAGAGTCAATTTACTGAGCTTGCCATACAAATATTCACTCAGAATCCTCCAAAGGATCCGGCCTCAAAAGAAATGTGTGCATGTTCTAAATGTGGTCATGCATTCTCTCCACTATTATCCCAATGCCCTGAATGCGGTGAAAGGGTTAAAATATGTGTCATGACAGGTCGCCCTATTCTCGAAGAAAAATCATGGGATTGCCAGCATTGCAAACATTCGGTAATCGACGAAAATGTTGAAGAACTGATAGTATGTCCACTATGCCATCACAAAATCGAATATTAGATCTCTAAAACTTATGTTTTACTCTTTATTTGGAATGTCTATTGTTTGGTTTTGGGCCCTTTTTCTCAAATCTGCCTGGTTTTCCTTTCTGTTTATTATCAAACTTCTTAAATGGTTTCTTATCCTTCTTTTTCTCAGGATTTTCCTCAGCCTTTTTGGCTTTTTCGGCTGTTTTAACTTCCTTGGCTGCGGCTTCTGGTGAATCTCCTGATTCGGCGGGTTTAGCCTCTTTCTTACTTTTCTGACCCTTAATATTTTCTTGTTCAACTATGAATGTTTTCATCATCTTCATATTCATTAGACCACATAGGTTCGTGAAATAGGCTCTGTCTTCTTCCATATTGGTCGATTTTTTCAATGCTTCAGACGGTTAAGTTTTTTTCTCCCTAAAAATTTCGATTTTTAACTAGATATGTAGCATTATTGGTTCTAGAGTCGGAGAGATGCTGAAAGTATTAAAATTATTGAAACCCGTAAGATGATGGAAGAAAAAACAACCATAAAATTTGTTATTGTTGGGGATCATGATGTTGGGAAGACGAGTATTGTAACTAGGTATACCAAAGGTTCGTTTGATTCGAACAGCAAGCCCACAATTGGGGCAGCTTGTATTGAAAAAGATTATCAGTTCGATGGAAAGGAGTATGTTCTTAGTTTATGGGATACTGCTGGTCAGGAAACTTATAGGAATTTGGTACCCATGTATTATCGCTCTGCACAGATAGCTTTAATTGTTTGCGATTTAACAAGGCCTGAGACACTTAGATCAATAGATTATTGGATAAATAGCATTCAAGAAGGGGCCTCAAAAGATGTTATAATGGCTTTGATCGGTAATAAAGCTGATCTTGAGGCAAAAAGAAAAGTTGAGATAGATGATCTTCAAAAAATATCCAATCAGTACAAAATACCGTTTTTTGAAACGAGTGCTGTCACAGGACTTGGTATTTCAAAGATTTTTGAATACGCTCTTTCTGAATACATGAAAAAAGAGATTGCCGAACCCCAACCAGTACCTGTACCAAAAGACAATAACTCAAAATGCTGTTAAAGAGATCTTTAATTTTGTTTTTTGATTGCAACTGTTTCATATGGGACTTTAAAAGTTATTCTCTTTGAGATTGGAGCAACATATACACAATTATCAAGCTTTTCCTCGAATTTTTTATGTTTGGATATAATAATACTATTAATCATCATAAAAAGTATTATGGATACCAAATAGGAATGAGATTTCCTTGGATTGGTGCAGTATTTTGATATAAAAGAAGGAATCTTATCAATACACTCTGTTTGATTCATGCAAAGAAGTTGTTTGGGCATTTTTGTGGAATTCTTAATATAATCGACCATCTTTACTTGCATTTGTTCGCATTTTTCTGGTTTAAGAGCATTAAAAGGTAGAATTATCAATAATAAAAATGCTAAATTAAAAAAGAGAGCAGTCCAAAACACATCAGTCCAAAACGATGTAAAAAACTTATGAATTTGCTTGATATAACCAGAAATAAGAATCAATATACAAAATGTCACCTCAATAACCGATATATTTCGGAAAACTGAATGAATATCCTTATTAATACCAATAATTACTCTATCGGAATAAATCCATGCTAAATATCCATGAAGAACAAATAATAATACCATTGGAATTAATGATAATGCACCAATGATTCTACTAGATACAATATAGTCCGTGAAAAATCTCATCTAACAAAAATCCCAAGGGATATCTTTATGTAAAATCTTCATTTTTGCCAATCATCAAAATCTGATTACTTTAATCAGGGATGCTGAAAAAATCTCGAGCAAGCAGATAAAGAAACCCTACTTATTATAAATCAATTTGGCCATATATTTTTTTATGTGCATAATTGATTCAGGTTTATCAGTTGGAGTTGGTGTGTCTTTTTTTGTTTGAGGTACAATATTTTACCATTTTTGATAATAGAAACACTGTTGAAGTTACTGGAAAAAATGGATGTTATTTAAGAATTGAAGAAATGGAAAAAGAGAATCAAATTAATCCCCATATGACTTTTTATCATGAAAAATGGAGAGATTCATTGATGTCATGAAAATGAACCTTCATTGTATTCATTTGTTTTGAAAAATGAAAACACAATTGTTATAATGAATATACACTGAGAAGAGTACACACAATACCCACCTTTCATGCTCCAATTCAGAGAATATTTGGTATTTTTGTCAAAGTAATCTGGATCAATAACTGATTGTTATTATCAGCTTTCATTTCGGCCCTAAAAATACTTTAGATTCAGATCATTTTTATGGTTCTCAATTTCTTCATCACAAAGTTGCCAAGAATATTAGAATACCCCAATTTGTTAAGCTCAAAATATATTTCTTCTCTATATGAGAAGGGGTGAAAAATGATTAAATTGTATCAAAAACCATTTCAACTAATTTGTGAAGAATCAGGAGATTGTACTGACCCAAAAAATCATTTCCATTGAACTATATTTTAATGGCCAATTTAAACAGAGACATATGAATGATTTCATTGATCATTGTACCTGAATAAGCATCCCATCATCAAAAAACTCTAATCCTAAATACCTTAATGATTCAAATTATTCGATTTCTCACAACAAATCCCCGATTCTTCGAAATAAACGAAGTTATCACTAATTTAGAATTTTAAATATGGTGCCTCTATGATTCGTTTTCAAGATTGAATCACAGAATTTTAGCGCCCAAGTTTACACAAAAATGTCGAGGCAGATTATTAACTTGCAAATCGGCGGGACAGGCATTTCTATTGGAACTCTTTATTGGAAAAGATTAATAAATGATCATTTTTTAGGAGAAAATGGGCAGACATATGAAACGGGCTCTAATTTGTATTCTGTTTTCTCAGAAAAAGAGAGCGGAAGGCTTGTTCCCAGGACAGTTTTTGTTGACAATGACCCTCTTTCATTCGACTATTATGAGAAAAGTTCTTTTTCTAGTTTTTTTTCAGGATCATCTCGTTGTTTACTAGATCCAAATGACAATACGTTTGAGCTTTTTATATCTTCCGTTGCAAGAGAAGCCGAAAAATGTGATAATCTCGAAACCATTCAAGTTGTTTTATCAACAGGAGGGAAAATCGCCTCTAACATTTCATCAATGTTGTATCAAGTTATTCCAGAGCATTTGGGGAACGTGAAAATAGTTACTCATGCTTTAGTACCATCAGCAAGTGATACATCGACCCATAATAATACTCTTATATCACTTAGTTCTCTTCACCAATTTGAAAAGAATAGCATTGTTCTATATGACACAGATCGCATTTGGAATATTGTTAATTTAAGAAAGGGAAACAATGATACATTATACACTAATGTTGATTCATATGTTGCTTCTGTTATGTCTCACGTCACTCTGGGGAATAGATATTTCTGCGAATTAGATTTTTCCTTGAATAAATTGTTCACGAAGGGATTTTATACAGTTTCCCTCTTCCCTCCTGAAATATCTTCAAACAAATATGTATCTAATTCTCTATTGAAAGGGATTCTTGATTCTGAGATTCATTCTATTCCAACAAATCCATTTTCTCAAAAGCTATTTTCACGAGCTGTGATTTTCAAGGGAAATCTCTCGACCTTTTCTGTTTTAAACTCATTTAAAGATTTTCAAGCCGAATTATCTAATAATAGCGACCAAAAGCCTACATTATCATTAGGATACGCTCAAAAAAATGATTCTGGATCGTCAGTTTTAATGTTGTCAAAAGATAATAGTACAATTGAGTATCTTGAAGAAGTCGGAAAACGAGGTGAACAATCAAATGGGTATGATGAATTTTTATATTCTCTAAAAAACGCTTGATTCCAAATAATTCATTAATTTTTTACTGATCTCAATAGTGTGGCAATATCTGTATGTCCCTTTTGCTCAGCAATTGACAAGGGAGTATTTCCATTAAAAATTATAAATCCACCTTATCTGTTTCATGGATATTGGCACCATTTTGGATTAAGGTCCTGACAACATCTATATGACCGAATTCTGATGAATAGCAAATTGGAGTTTTACCAACTCCTTTAACATTAACATATGCTCCAAATTCAATGAGGTATGTGACAATATTGTTGTATCCATATTTTGCAGCCCAGTGAATCGGGTAATTGGACTTAAAAATGGACTAATATGATAAATCATTGCATTAACATTGTTAAATTCGGATATTAGCAGTTTTACAATATCAAAATGACCATTTTTGGCAGCAAAACATAATGGAGTTTGATCATATTCATCTCTTTTGTTGGTATAAGCCCCTTTAGAGATAAGACATTGGCATATATCATATCTCCCGAACTTTGCAGCAATCATCAATGGTGTACGATGACCAAAACTTTCATAATGCGAATCGACAAATTTATCAATTGTGAGATAATACTCAACGATATCAAGATATCCATATTTTGAAGCAATATGTAGAGGGTCGCCATGAAAATCAAAATAATAACATTAAAGACAAAAATCATACATAATGTGGGTGTGTTAAATCCATTGTGTCTCCTTTGGAAATTAATAGTTTTATTATGTTAAGATCACCAAATTGGGTCGCTAAATACAAAGGTTTCATTCCCTCAAAAACCAAAACAAATAATCTGTATCTTTTAAGAAATCTGCTCCATGATCTAATAAATACTGAATCACTTCAATATTTCCTCCAACAATGGCTTCACATAATGGATAATTCTCATCCAAAAAGCTCCTATTATTCACATCAACACCTTTATCGACTAAATACTTGATAATATCGAAATGATTTCCATTGATAGCATATTTAAGAGAATTTTCATTGAAATATTGAAAAAAATGTTATCAAAAACCAATGATAAACATTCAGTATATTAAAATCTACTTCTTCTTTGAAAAAAGTCTGAATTAACTCCAGATACCCATCAAAAGCAAATGAAAACAAAAGTTCATTCATTTTCAAATGATGTTTCTCAATTATTCTGTCAATAATAGATATACAATTCATACTTTTGAACGAGTTTAGTTTCAGGTTTTGATTCAAAAACCATTCAACTATTTCATTATCCCATGATTTTGCAGCATTCCAAAAAGCATTATGAAAATCAAATCCATCAAAAAATGTCATTTGGATTAATTCATAATTCCCTGAGCAGCAAGCCATTTCCATTGTTTCCTGTTGAATCTTTGCTTTATTAAGAATTAAATATTTAAAACACCGAATTGAACCAAACCTGGCGGCAAAATCGAGTGGAGATATCCTAAATTGTTCGAAGTGATAAGCCCATTCAAATGCACTCCATTCTATTAATTCATTAAAATCATCATAATGTGCCATCTCACTGTCAGTATCATATTTAAGAACAAACCCAAGAGAATCCTTTTCCCAACCATAGGCCAACAATTCATCAAAGCAAAGATTATAATACTTTATCTCAGCTTCTCCTTTTTTTATATAAAACCTTTTAAACTCTTTTTCGTTACCAATCGTAGGAAAGAACAAAATAGATGCCCCAAAAGCCTTAATTCGCTTTAACCAAAACTCAATATCTGTAAATGTGTAATATCCATGATCCATCAATCGATGAATAAGCATTGGACACACATATAACCCCTTTCTCAATAAATACTCTCGGAAATACTCATCACAGCCAACTTTTATACACTGATCAACAATGTAATCCAGCTTAAATGGAAAAATGGTAGGAAAATATACCAAATTGTTAACAAGAACCTTATAGTCTTTAACAGAACTTAAATCAGAGCCATTTTTCAAAAGCTTTTGAACTAGATATAACTCAGATCGGAGATTAATCGTTAAATGGTCATTTGACAGATGTTTCTTTTCCTTCTTTTTTCTCGATCAATGTGGCACAGTTTCCAAACTGAAGCATCCCTATTATCTGCTTGCTCGCTTTGCAACAAGATTGTTCAGTCTTTGCGGAAAAACATAACAGATATTTCTCCAGAGCCAAATTCCGAATGCTCAGAAGAAAATAGCCAAAATCCATACTGTAAACTGATTTCTGAAACCATTAAAACCATAAAAGTAAAATTTCAGAAAAAAATTCCGCCATTTGCTTGCGCAGTGATTGGTCCTTGTGTCCCACCATCTTCATCACAATCAGGAGAACTATGCTATCCGTGTAGATTCGCGGCAGCAAACGCAATGCAGTACCCGCCTCCATCAAGAAACCAGTTCCTCAGGCATCTGTGCCAATCATCAAAGTCACTGCTTGATAAATTCTGCACAGCAATAGAAAACTCCCCTTTTTACAATACTATTGAAAAATCAAATAATGCCACCAGCATCTGTCAAACTAACGGTTTCTGTACCAAGCTTTCTAAGAAAAGTGAAAAAGAGGATTTGTAAACCTATCAACCATTTCCGATCATTTTGTAACGTTGTTATCCGTAAGTAGCTAACTCCTCTCAATTTATACTCTGAAAACCTGGTGGGTTTTGGTCGACCTTTTTCCCCAATGACAAAGAGATTCTTGTTCACAAGTGAATCAGTTACCGAAGGACACCCAGACAAAATGTGCGACATTGTTTCCGACACCGTTCTTGACGAGTGCCTCCGCCAGGACCCACAATCCCGTGTTGCTTGCGAAACCTGCACAAAAACCGGTTTTGTCTGCCTCCTCGGTGAGATCAGCAGTAACTCACACCTTGACTACCAAAAGCTTGTTCGCAAGGCCGTTTCCGACATTGGATACACATCATCCACTCTTGGTTTCGATGCTGAGACTTGCAATGTTATGGTTGCCATTTCTCAACAATCCGCTGATATTGAGCAGCTTGTTGTCAAGAAGGAGAAGGAAGAAGATCTTGGTGCTGGTGACCAAGGTCTCATGTTTGGCTATGCTACAAACGAGACTGAAGAATTAATGCCACTCACACATCTCCTTGCTCATAAGTTGGCTTACCGCCTTACTGAATGCAGAAAGCAGAAGATCATCCCAGAACTCGGACCAGATGGCAAGACACAAGTTACCATTGAGTACGAGAAGGATGGAGTTAACCAAAGGCCAGTCAGAATTCACACTGTTCTCATTTCCACAATGCACTTGGCAAGTATTCCTCTTCCAGAGCTTCGTGTTGTTGTTAAGAAGCATGTTATCGATCATATTCTTCCAGCTAATCTTGTTGATGACAAGACCATCTTCCATATCAATCCAGTTGGCCAATTCGTTATCGGTGGTCCATTTGGTGATGCCGGTCTCACTGGTCGTAAGATCATTGTTGATGGTTATGGTGGCTGGGGTGCTCACGGTGGTGGTGCCTTCTCTGGCAAAGATCCCTCAAAGGTTGACAGGTCAGCTTGCTATGCTGCTCGTTGGGTTGCCAAGTCAATCGTTGCTGCTGGATTAGCTCAACGTGCCCTCTTCCAGGTTTCATATGCTATTGGTTTAGCTCATCCACTTTCCGTTTACGTTGATACTTTCGGAACCGGAACTATTCCTGATGAACAAATCCTCGAAATCATCAACAAGAATTTCGACTTAAGACCATACATGATCATCAAAGAGCTTAACCTTAGAAGACCAATTTATGCTAAGACCGCTGCTTATGGTCACTTCGGAAGGAATGATGAAGATTTCACCTGGGAACAACCAAAGAAGCTCGTATATTGAGTAAATCAAAAATTTTCGAAAATATATTTTTTATGGAAGTACGAAAGGAGAATTAACCATTGTATGTGCTTCAAATGAAAAGTCTCCAGTGTTAGGATTGTACATTACAATTTTGAGATCATTGCTCGAACAGTAATCATACAGTTCTCTGATGTACTCATCTGATTTCACTGGAATTCTAATACCATTATTATTCTTTGGATAAGCATTATGAAATGTTATCATCCCCCCATAGTTCTTAAGTTCTCCAAGTTCTACATATCCTTCTTTAATTATTATTTCTCTTTTGATGGTTTTTCTATCAATTGTATCAGGAATTGTCATCACTAATGTAACAAAGCCTTCGAGTATCATTGTCACAAGCTTGGGTCCATTTCCGAATTGGACTATATCAAGCTGAACTGGGTTTTTAAATGTGCTGATTTCTTCATCTATATTCTTCTGTTTTAGAATTTCGTCAAAGTTGACTTTAATGGGCTTAATTAATGATTCGAATTGCGGCCCTGATGAAGAGTTTGTTTTAGGTTCGAAGAGATGTGATATGTTCTTGGTATATTTCCTTTCTTTTTTCACTGAATCTTGAGAGATTTGAGGCTGGACCGGTATTGGTTTAAACTGGTGAGCACTTGGAATAAAATACTTGGCTGCTGTTTCAATGTGATAGCTGTCAGCATCCGGTATGTCTGCATTCGAATAATCAATAATTGGCTCGGATTTAGGATTATTTCCAAATGTTCCAGTAGTGCCAGTTGTTGAAGAAGTTGTAGGCTTCTTAACACCTATTTGAGTTTTGTCTTGTGTTGATGTAGTAGTAGATGAATTAGCAGGTTCGGCCATCTTAACAGGATAATTTGGCACATCAACAGCTTTATTCATTATATAATCAAGAGCTCTTAATTCTTCAATCCCACAATCAAAGAAATTCGGATCAAATAAAATATGAGACCCAGAAGCTTTTGTGGGATTTGATGGCATTACAGTGTTGAATGAAAAAATCGGAACTACAACGATATCCTCATCACCCATCTTTTTCGTAGAATATTTACCCCCAGTCCATGCCACATAAATCACCCCAGGATTAGAGCTCTCTTGAACTACTGGAGCCTCAACTGGAGCTGGAACTTCGGGAGCTGGAGCTGGATTTTCTTCTGTCATGCTAAAGAGACGTGTCGGCAAATCTGGTTCAAAAAATAGTTACAAATGAGCGCGTCAAATGATCGAGATCGCAAGTTCAAAGTAGTTTTATGTGGAAACAGTGGTGTTGGGAAGACTACAATATTCCAAAGGATTGAAAGTGGCAAAGTATCTGAGTTTTCAGCTCCAACAGTTGGATCATCATATTTAAACCGCACAGTGATGTATCAAAATCGACCTATTAATATGTCAATTTGGGACACTGCAGGCCAGGACCAGTTCCGAACCATTTTGCCCGTATACTTTAGGGGTTCAGATTATGTTATTATTGTCTTTGATATAACCTCGATTGATACATATAATGCAATCGAAAACTGGGCCAAATTGATCAAAGATACAGCTCCTCCTTATGTTAAATTCTCAATTTTGGGGAATAAATCTGATCTTGATCATAAAAGAACCGTTGATGTCGATCAAGTTCAGCAACTGGTTTCTTTAATTGGAGCCCAGAATTACTATGAAGTTTCGGCTAAAAACGGTGATGGAATTGATGATTTTATTAACTATCTTGCCCAGTGTCTTGGAGAAGCATCCCAGACTAATTCAAACCCTCCAACAGTTCAGATTGGTGCTTCAACCACAGATGCAACAAAGAAATCAGAATGTGGATGCTAAAAATTTTTATAGTCTATATTTTTGGGAGTAAAACAATATGAAAGAGATGAACCCAAGTGTTAAAACAACAATTATTAAGAGCAGAATATCATGTGTAACTAGGAAATCTCTTTCATGAACCAATGATTTCATTTCTGTTACTTGATCAACTTGCTTAACATAGAATCTTAACCTTTCTCCTGAAGGAATGTGAGAAATTCGAACAACACCCATTCCATTGAATCTTTCAGAAGCTCGAATTACAGCGCCCTCCGCTGAAAATGAAAGATAAAGATTCTCTGAGCATTCAACTCTAGAATCACTCTCAGTTACAGTTAGAGGAATAAAAACCTTTCTTGACTCAGACGATATCAATATGGTCTCTTCGTTTCCTACTCCAAAGTTATATGTTGAGGTGTATGGAACATGATGTGTGTTTGACATGGAAAGCCTAATAGATGGACAAATGAACATTGCTGTTAGTTTTGAACTTTCTGGGCATTTCTTTGGTGCAACTCTGTTAACATGACAATAAATTCCAGAGAAATTGCTTTCTATAAATGTGTTGCCACAATCATTTGAATCCCACTTACAATGATAATGGCAATCTGATGGTATCACTATATTATATGATAAATTTCTATTGTAATCGAGAGATATCTGATAACTATCCAGAGATACTTGTTTGATCAGAATATTCTTCAATTCAACAACTGTCACTTCAGTTGAGACAAGGTGGGAGCACTGAACAGATGTGACTCCAGGAGCAATTGCTGTCAATTGTCCTGATTTTGAAACAAAAGCAATACTGCTAGATTTTGTTTCCCATTTAGGGTCTTCATGTGAACATTTCAAAACCAATGATGAACCTTTTAGTATATATGGGTTCTCTGGTTCAACTCTATGTACAAACTTTAGAGAAATTGATGATTGAAGCTGATAGTCATTTGAAAATCTCGCAATCACCCCAATCTCAATTGACTCGGCAGATAAACTTGGGATCTTGGCAAATCCTGTTTCATTAAACTTGTATCTTTCAAATCCACTTGGTGATATGATAGAAAATAATACACCATTCATTGTGGAAAAAGACCGACCAAATATATCTATAAGATAAGCCTGAATTAAGACAGTACTATCTTGTCTTATTAAAATGTTGCTTGGCTTAAAGACCTGGATGCAAATACTAATAACTTGAGTATTATGTCTGAGAATTATAACTCCAGAACCTTCATTTGATAAGGATATAATTGTGTCTTTAACCATTGAAATGCATTGACTCGAAGGATCTTGAATAATTTCGATATTGTACGATAAATTATTAGTTAATATAATCTGATACATACTATTTGGTAACAACAAGAGGTGGGATGGAGACCTCAACTCGAGTTTAGGTTCAATATATAACTCGCAATTTCCAGTTAAGCCTTGAAGTATTGATGCTTCAATATATAGCTTTCCTGGTGTATGGCAAGTAATAAGAATTGATGTTTCATTTAGAATCTGCATTGTATTATTGCCGGATATGTTCCATTTGATACCTGATGGTGGAGTAATAAAACCAACATCGCTTTCGATCAGAAAGTTGATCAAAACAGATCCTCCTTGTATGATTGTTTTTGTAGATGGTATTAACATTATATTAATAGGATTGATTACATGAATGTTAATCAGACATGGTTCAAGGTATTGATATTCTTTCAAGACAGAGTAAAGAGTACAATTACCTGGTGATAATCCTCGAATTGTGGTATTAGATACAATAGAAATAGAAGAACAGTTATTAATCAATTCTAAACCTGGAGGGCCACTAATTGAAACTTTATGATACTCACCAGGTAATATCATAATGTTATTTTTATGAACTTGTATCCTGGGAAGCACTGTAATAGATGTGCTATTAGCCAACTGATTCTTCAGGATGCATTTAATGTTAAAAGAAGAATTTTTATCATTATAAATTCTCCATGAATTAATACTGACTCTATCAAATCTTTCAGAGGTAATAAGGTGAAAATCATTTAATGAAAATTCTGCGGGTGGTATATGATTAAGATACTTATCATATACATCAACAGACACTAATAATGATGATCCTTCAAATATCACAGGATGAGATCTGATTATTAAATAATTCATTGAGTAAAAGAAAGCAGTGAATACAATTGGCTTCTGTTCTGAACATATATCAGACAGAACATATTCATATTTTCCTTCAGTTTTTGGTTTTAATGTGATTGTTCGGTTCGAATAATATGAATCAGATCCTTCAAGAGAAAACACTCCTGATCCACCTATGATTATTTTCTTGATATTGATTTTTTGTGTAAAAGGCATCGAAATTGATGAAATATTTTCTATTGTCGGAATTGAGAATAATTGAAGTGATGATGTAATATTGCCATATTTGAAAACCAAATCACAGCTTGTGATGGGTCGTATTTGATAGTGAAACCCTCCAATTGATCTATTGTATCCAACGAATTCGATTCTTATTGAAGACTCAATCGATAAACTTGATGAAATTACTAAAGGTGTTCTCATATTGTTATCAGAGTTTAAAAACACAAAAATATCGAGAAGTCTGTTTGGAACTATTGAAAAATGGTCCTTTTTGTTTTCTAAAATTCTATTAGGGGGTGTATTACAGTGAGAATTATATTTTGAATAAAAATCAACAATATCATAAGAAATGCTTATGATTTTGACCACACTTATATTAAAATATGATTCGAATAATAATGGCATCAGGTTTGCCTCTGTTTCAATGTTTCGCATTTTCAATAAGCATTCACCTTTATACTCAAAATCTAATGAAAATGAATGATTATATATTGAAGCCATTCTACTTCCACAGCTAATTTCAACATTTCGACCAACTTTTGGCCAATTAATTGGACCTCCTGAAAAAACCATAGGAATAAGTGCCCCTATTGCAGCTTGATCTGGTGAATTCATCGATAATGGATAACTAACACTTACAGTCAATGATTTTGATTGAACTGTGTCATAATAGCAAGAAATTTCCGAAAATCCATTGGTTATTGAAATCAAACTAGAATTCATCACATTCAGATTGCTTGAGCGAAACATATTACTAACATTCAAAGAAAAGTCTTTTCCTGATTTGGTTTTAGAAATACATAAGGGTTTAACTGGCTCTCCGACTAAAAATTCTCTTCTGGGTAAACATATTTCTATCGAATAAACTTTTTGAACAGATACAAAAACCTTCAAAGATAAATTGGGGATTCTTTGATCAATAATCTTAACAGATGTGTTTCCATACTCTGAGGCTAGTAAATTTTTCCCATCAATATTGACAATAGACTGATTAAGCGATTCTAACAGAAAATAACCAGATCCACCAGATATGATCATTGGGTATACCATTCCTTTGGTAAGAATAAGAAGCTTATCTGTAACGTATATTTTTCCACAAACATGAACCAGAACATTCATTTGAAATGACATATACTTGAGGGTAATATTATGGGTTCCGATTTCCTTCCATGATCCAATTACTGTCCAATTTATTTTTGAATTAACGACAAAAATGTTTCCACGTTCATCATATAGTTTGGGTTTAAAACTTGGTCGATTATTAACTTTAATATACACATCTTCATGAATTCCATATGATGGGAGACTGACATTGACAGATATTGTAGCAATATTTTCTGTGCAATTAGGGTCAATTGCTGTAATTGAAATTAATCCAATATTTTTGGCTTTAAGATTGCCATATTGATTTAAAGCAGCTATAGAAGAATTTGATGACTTATAAATAAATGATGAATTGATTTTATGGGTACACACACTGGAATTCCCTCCTCTTATCGAACATAGGGTTAAATTAATTGAATCTCCAGGTACCATATTTAAAATGTGAGATGGAAAGAATTTTATTGGCTCAACAACAGATAAATTGATCCTCGAAACAAGGTTACCAAGAGACGCACGAACATATGATAATCCATTTCTATATCCTTTTATAATAATTTGTGAGGAATTCAATGATAAGTGGGCCTCTTTTGCCGAAACAAAGCGCAAATGATGATTATCTAATGTCCAATTCACTAATTTTTCATCAATAGCAGTAAATAAATTAGAATCAGAGTCGAAAGCATGTAAAAAAACATTCAAGTAGGATGATTCTACATAAACAAGTTTAGTCGAAGTCAATAAAGAAATCTTACTTGGTCGATCAATATATACATTACACTCAGCATTTTCACCACTATTGTCAGTGGCAATAACTGAAACCATTTGTCTATGCTGGCCAGAATAAATTGATTCAATAATAGCAGATTTTGAACACATATTATCATCGTAGTTGACGGATAATCTCAAAAGCAAAGGGTTGGATAATGTCCAATTAACACATCCACCTTCAACAGAAAGCAAAAATCTGGGTCCGTACATAGAATTAGGACTTTTGAATTGCAACAATGCATTTATATGAGAGATTTTCAACTCAAAAATGGAGAAAACAAGAAAACAAAACATTGTTTTTGTATCACATGTCAATGAAAGAACGCAAATATCCTTTAGATGCTGATTTCCCAGTGGACGAGAATGTAATTCTTCATTCTATATGTCCCGATGGTTTAGAAAGTGATGATATATTTTCGATCATTTGTAGAATTGAAAAATTTAAAAACAGTCTTGAATGTCTTGATTTTATATTAGAGAGTATTCACACACTTCAAGATAAAAGGGTAATATGTACTTGTGTTGATTGGCTTCATCATTTGATTGTATATGATTGGATAATGATCAAAATCAGTTGTGAATTTGACCGGTACAAAGAGACTTTGCTTAAAGAACTGTTTCAAGATATACTAAATGATGAAAAATTCTCCGATGCGGCTTTAAAAATACTCATTTCTGAAGCTCAAGCTTGTTTTTTCGAATCTACATACCTAGATTGGTTGTGTAACTTTGATTTTTTCAACGATGTACTCATTTTAATGCCTTGCAAAGATGATATTTATTCATTTTTGGCATCTTTACACAAAGCTTTTATTCACAAATTCTCAATTGTTGCTCACCCTATCTCACAAATTCAACAAAAAATGCTTGAAATGGGTCTACAGAAAAGCATTGCTTTGCTTGTTATTGAAGATCTGATCAATGGCAATCAAATTGCTTTCAAGGGACTTAGAACCTTGATTGAATGGATTGATGAATCACTTTTTATTGATTTTGAGTTCATGAATCATATATCAACAATTTTTTATGTTAAAGGAATTGAGTCTGAGGCATTTCATTGTATGATTAGTTTTCTAAAGAGAGATTTATCTGATGATGTGAGATTGGATTATCTAGTATCTACTCCTCTTCATGAATTATGCAATGAATTATGGGAGAATAGAGATGAAGCAACTGATAATGCTATCGCAAATTTCATTCAATGTCTTATTGAGCCAATGTGCAAAAATATTGAGTGTTTGGGGTATTTTGATGTGATTTCAAAGCTGTATGAATCTAAGAATTATTCAATTCATTCATTAGCTGCCAACATGTTTATGATCTTAATTGAATATCACAGTAGTATACATGAAGATATTCTTCAAATTTCCTTAAGCTCCATGAAAAACATTATTGAAAGAAATGATGAGAAATTTGGTCTCCAAAAAGCTCTTCAAATAATCATGTGCATATCAAAACAACAAGGGAAACCAATTTCTGCGTATTTCATTGATTATCTTAGATCATATCCACCTGATCAATCAATTGTGGAATATTCTATCCTATTGAAAGCATTGACTACCATTAACAGTATATCTCCGAGTGATAGAGCTCTATTATTGGAATCAGGCATCCTTAGTTTAGAAATAAATAGCAATGATCCAATATGGCTATGCTCATATGTTATGTCAATATCTAATATAGCTTATTTAACAATGTCCTTCATTATCAAAGAAAACTTAATTGAATATGAAATCCGATTACTTACTATTTTGATTAGCATATTAATCATTGATAATCAAAACCATTTTTCGGAAATCGATTCTTTATTATCATCCACCAAGAGATTATCGGTATCATTATCACAATTTGTATCTCCAAATAATCTCACTGATTTATTATTCGATATTCCAATAATGGATTTGTTTTTATCTTTGGATCAACAAAAAATAAGTATTTTTTTGGATATTGTCAACTATTTTCCTGTTCAATCTAGGGAAGGAGTATTATTCGATTGTCTAGACTTAATTGGTGATACCATTCAAAATTGTCCCGACAATATGTCTATTTTATTATTTAATGTGATTTCTACAATGAATACAAGTGATTGTAATAGTTTATTAGAGAATCTCATGATTTTTTTCCAAAATAATATTAGATTTATCGAAAATCATACAATACTTCCATCATTTATAAAATCATCATTAACCCATTTAAGATCACATGCACTTACATTTTTTTGGGACAAAATAGGAAATAGCTTATATGATATAGATGTTTTAGCAAAAATTGCTGAGTCTTTATGTGATATTATTGATGAAAAAGGATTCCAAATTGATATGAATCAGTTTTCTCATCAATTAATTAATACAATTCCCAGAGCATTTCATGCCCTCAGTAAATGCAGTGATTTGGGCCATTCATCGGAATTTTTAGACCTTGAAAGCTTCTTTACAAACTCTTCTAAATACTTAATACACCATTATGGATCAATAAGTGACGAAGATCAGTTATTGTCCCTTCAAGCTATTGTTATCACTGCATATAAATTCATTTCCCAGTGTGACAATCAAGTACAGTTTTTGGATTTCTTATCTAGTCATTATGATACAGTATATGATCAATTATTCGAAAAAAACTCTTGCTTTTGTAGTATTGTTGATTTCAGACAAAGACATGATTATTATGATACTGAGGATGAAATCATGAAAATACTTGAATCCTTTTTAAATCTTCATTCTTTGTTATATTTGAAAGATGAAGATAGAACAAAAAAAATGCTAGAAAATTCCTTAAAAATCGGGGATAGTACCAAAATTATTGATTCATATATTCAAATCATGTGTTCTGACCACCGAAGTGAGTTACTACCCCAATTCATAAGGGTTCATTTCCAAATTATTGATTCAACAGATTTTAAAGAAGAATACCATGCTGATGATGAATTTTCTGAATCATACGAAGATGATACATAATTCATGGAACTTCAATGTCCTTCCTTACAATCTTTCTTTTCTTCATATTTTGCATTCTAATTTTCCATATTAAATATACAAACAAAAAGATATGCAATAATAAAAGAAAACCAGCTAGAAACACATATTTGTTAAACATCTATAAAAAAATGTAAAGCGCACGTTTAAAATTAGATTTTATAGTTTACATAAAAAAGCACCAATACACACCGAAAACAACCTAAGCTGATTAATTGACTGTAATGCTTCTATCTCGATAGTATTTTTTGAAACCTTTCGAATAAAAATAACAGGGTTATTATCGTCATCAACTAATCTAAAATTCTTGGAGCTCCTAATTGCGCACTTAGAATTCAAATCTGCCTCCCACATTCCAATTGAGTTCAAAACTGGAAGAGAACTTTTTGCTATCTCAGGCTTTGGAAAACTCTTCTTGAAGAAATAAATTGTCATTGATCTCGGTCTGTTTGAGCCACTTCTTTCAAGGTGAATTGCCAATGATTCTTCTCCATACGGAGACCCAATACGGAGAGAAAAATCATTATACTTTCGGTTGTGAAGCAAAAATCCTTCAAAGTTATCAAATCCCATTTGTGTGGACAATCCTATCGAGTCTTGTGTTGACGAACTCTTAGTTTTTGCATGCAAAACAGGTAAACTATCATGGTAAAACGTAAAATCAACCTTATTCCCCCATACACTTGGTATTTTGTGCTTATGACACCTAAACAAATGCATATCCCTTGGAAAACTCCTAAGAATTCCATGAAAAATATATTCATCACTATATTCAGACTCTGAAGAGCAATGACTAGCGCTTCTTGAGATGTCAATAAAATGAGGGCGACGAATATCTGAAGGAAGAATCTCAGCAAGCATAATTCTGTGGTTTATCGGAATTAAAAAGATGAATTCAATTTTTCAATAAGTTATTTCATAATTTCAGCGTTCAGAAAATTTTACAATTTTGAGGTGGAAACGATATTTTCAGAGAATTGTGGAGTTCCACTTTTTATTGTTTGACTATCAACCGAAATATAATACAGAAGGAATAGTGATTGTTGGTTGGGATTCATGGACAAATGTATGTGTCAATATAACAAAATAAAACAGAATATTAAGGTTTCATTGATCGCTAATACTTGTAAAATGCTTGGGATAAGAGAATATCTTAGCAAATTTAATGTCATCAATTTTATAGCTTTTAGATTGAATCCCATCAAAAAATACGTATTTTGTGAGATTGAAAAAGAGAATACTGCTTTTGGGGTTTTTGTTTTTAATTTATGGATAATTATTATTCCAAAGTTGTTGAATATGATTGCATATTTTACGGTTGGTTATTTTTTGTTTATTAAGCCAAAACAACTAAATAATGCATCAAAAGCCAGGTATTTGAAAAATGAGAATGCTCAAATTCTATTATGGATGAATGAAAATAATATCATATGGGGAGTTAATTTGGTGTGTGTAAATGAGAGTATTAAGCAAGGAAGGTCATATTCTTTTGATGATGTCTTTAATGAAATGGATGTAAATATTAGTAACTGTTATTTCTCAAGATTCTCAGATTATTTGGGAGATGGTGGTGTGATTTATGTTGTTGATTCTTCTCCATTGAATGTAAAAAGCTCAATGTTCTTTAACTGTTCATGTTCAGGTAGTGGAGGAGCAATATATTTCCTTTCCCCATATTCGAATATCGGAATGGTATGTGCCAATAGATGTTCTTGTAAAAGTGGGGCTGGTGGTCATTTTGCATATCTACAATCTTGGAAAGTTAATCAAATTGACTATCTATCCCTTTCCCAATGTAATTATCTATCATCTGGTTGTTGTTCTATTCAATTAGAATATAGGAATTTGAGTGTTGATAACACAAACAGTTCAATGAACAAAGCTGAAAGAGGTGCTGGTATTCGTGTTTTATCAGATTCTATGTTCGCAAGCTCATTTTGTACATTCTCAAACAACAATGTATCTGATAGCCCATGCATAGATATTGCTTCTGATTCAAAATCATCTATGTCTTTTTCAATCATTGTTCACAATAATAGCCCATTATTGGATGGTGTTGTTACAATTTATGGGACAGGATCAATCCAAATAATGTATTGCATATTTCAAAACAATTCAGACTGTCTATTCCATGTAAGTAGTGGTAGTTCTCTTGAATTATATCATTCTTTTATAGATCATTCATCATCATTATATGGCTCGGGGAAACCAGCAGCAATATCAACAAATAATTCACTTTCCTATAGGATAACATATCAAATACAATACTTCAATTCTCATCATTGTAATGCAGATTTTCCACTACCAATGAGATCTTTTGAGAGAACAATTGAAGAAACAAAGGCCAGAACATATGATTCAAAATGTGAAATGTCGAATGACCAAAGCTTAAGTAAGATAAATAAGAAAACAAATATGTTCCCAATCTTCATATCATTTATACTTATATAAAAATTGGAATTAGAGTGATTATTATTGTATTGATGGTGATTAGTGGTGAGAGAGTGGCATTAAAGGCACTTTTTTAAATCTTAATTTTAATCACTTAATTATTCATGTCGAGCGACTGGAATCAAATTAGCTCCACATTGGAAAGGATAAATGAGAAGATACAGACTCTTGATAATAGCATAGTTTTGGATTCGGTGATGCCTGGGAATAATGAGAGAGAGGAAATTCAGAGTGGAATAAGTGTTTTGCTCGCAGACAAGAGGGATGAATCTATTAACGACGTAATTAAATGGGCTAATAATCGTAAAAGGCTCTATTTAGATGATGAATCCTATTACAATGGAATTGAGGTGTTTCAGAAGGATTTTCATGAATCTTTGACATCCGATATACTTAGAATGCATAATATGATGCAAAATTGGGGAAATAGATTAAAAAATACTCTAACTGACTTGAATTCAATATCAATTCAACTTTCATCATCGTTGGACAAACTCACAACTCCTGGTATTAATTCTTCATTGGAATCTGTTAACTATCCCAATCTTAAAATAATTATTCCGAATGAAGAGAAGCCCGAGTATCAGGATAAGGGAAATGAGATTACTCTGCTTAAAGAAAGAGAGAAACAGTTTATTGAGATAATAAAATCATCACAAGGATTCGTTCAAAAAATGAAATATGAACTTGAAGTAATAAATGATGAAAGAAACAAGCTTCTTAATCAATATGAATCACTAAATTCTAGCCTACGAAGTTCGGAGAAGCTAATTGGATCACTTAGCAATAGAATTGAAGAGTTTGAACATAAAGAATCATTAAGAATGGAAAAAATTAGATCCTTTTCGATTTGTGATTCCATGTCCCGGGATTTTAATGGGTGTTTTGATTATTCTTATTTTGATTCGCCAATATTGGAGATTTTACCAAGTTATAAGATTATACATCCCAATTCTTCAATTCACCACAATATATTTTCTATTTCTCCATTAAAGATAATTCGACATTTAAAAGTAGAACAACATAATTGTTTTGCTATAGATGGAATTATTGCTAAACCCGATAAAGAAATTCCAAAAGAGCCTATTAGAATCAATCAAACAATCATTGTTGAAGAAAAAAAACCATTATTTGTATCAACAAACTTACAATATATTGATATAGCACAAATCCAAAGAGTTTTTAAAATTAATAATCTAGTTGAGAATCATATTATGCCTGAGACTGTCAAAATTATCAAAAATATATCATTAAAAGCACCAATTTCTCTATCTAAATCAATTGCTTATAATGTTAATTTAATTCCTAAGAAGAAACTTGATTACTCGGCCATTTTTGACTATAGTTATGAAACCAAATTCATTGAAAGTACACAATCATCACAATTCATCCCATTTGTCCCTTTAAGCCCTCACACTAAACCAAATCCATCTCCTCCAATTTCTCCTAAAGCTGCCTCTCCAAGGGCACATTTTTCATCAAAAATTAGCCATAATTCATTCAAAATCGAGAATAATGATAGAATTGAAGTAGAAAACAACCAAAAAACAACAATAATCAAAACTAAAACAGATATACCAGAAAAGCAAAAGAAGCACACTATTCTATTTACACCAAAATCAGAAATCCTTGATCCATATGAAGAAGATACAATTCAGCATATTATAAAGCATAAACCATCACTCAATCAGATTCTCTCAAAAGCAAGTACTTTAACATCACCTGAATCCGAAATTATTCAAAAGCGAATTCCTCAACATAACAGAACCCAATCACCTTTAACCAGAACAAGAAACACCAACCAATTTAGGATGTATAGTCTTCTTAAGAGTTATCATAACCAAAATATTAGAGGCTATAATAGAGCTAATGATAGAATTACCTTTTTCAAAGCTCTTTCATCGAGGAGGGATATTAAACAGCTTCAGCTCACTGTCACCCCTTTGAAAAAATAAATGTACGTTTAGAATTATTATGCTTGAGGAAGAAATTTACTCATCAGGATCTATTGATCTAACCAATGATTTAAAGCTAATTTCTGAGCTCCACGAAAAAAATTTGAGCAAGCATATGAAATACAAATCAATGAAAAAAGAACTTAATAATGCTATTGAAATGAATACAAGGCTAAAATCAATGCTTAAATACTATAAATACAATGAAGAAAGTATCAAAAAATATCCACATGATAATGAAATGGAGTCTGACTGTTCATATGATTCCATTTACAATGAGTGCTTTCTATCAAAGCCTGTAAGAAGAGCTCATCAAATCTATTCAGATTCTTTAGAATGTGCGAAATCATGTGAAACAAAATGTAGATTGATTCAGAAAGAAAACATATCATACTTACAACATTTAAAAAAAGTAATCTTATAAAGGGAGTGCAAATTCTCTCCCTTCACAGACGGATTTTATGAAATAGTAAATGAAATCAATATGAAGGACAGCTTGTATGAATGAATTTGTCCAAATTATCCAACTCACACCTTGACTTCTTAATGATTGATTAATCCAATTAATCAAATACAATACTCGGTAGAGGCCCATGAAGAAAATATATTCATTAGCTAAAACCTCAATTCTTCTTACTCTTGAAATCAGAATAATCTGAGGCAGGATTGCAAAAGACTCAAGCCATAATGAGAAATAATACAATAGCATTGAGGCTGTATGATTGGGTGTTGAAATATATGACAGAGGGAAACATATTAATAAAATAATGAAAACATTAAAAGTATCATACTTTTTTTGGTAAGATGAAGAATATTTCACACCAATCAGATAAACTATTATTAAAGTCATTAAAAAATAGAAGAATTTAGAAAAATTATCATATAGAGTTGGATCAGATGTGGTAAATACACTCAATCGGCAGAAATATGAAATCAAAAACATTATTTGGGCTTTTAAAGAGAGTCCATAGCATGAATTAGTCGTACACATTTTATGAATCAAAATTATTGTAGAAATAAGATGCGATTGGTCAGCAAAGTATCGAAGCCTATTCGTCACCTTCATAAGCAAAAAATGTTTATTTCCTCCGTATTGGTGATCCGCGAGATGATATTGGGCTTCTCCTTGGGGATGGCTTGCTTCCGATTGAAGAAATCGAACGACTTGATATGGCTAATGGTTCTTCATTGTCTAATGGATCGAAAATAAGCTCGTCTGCTTCCATATCTCTTTGGATCTTGAGTTTTGCAGCAGATACAGAAAGGGTTTTCTTTAAAACTTCGATTTCTTTTTCATATTCTATCTTGAGAAACTCAATAGATTGCTTCATGTTATCATCAATGTTCCTCGTATCAGCATCTTTTTGATTCTCTAGAAGGAAAATCAGGCCTTTATATTGTTCATGAACCTCGTTTTGCCTTTGAAAGATTATTGATTGGCGTATTTCTTCAGATTCCCTAAGTATAGAATCAGCATCATCATAATATCCATATTTTGCTTTAACTTGTGCTTCTTTCTTCAAATAGTCAGCTTCGACAACCGTTCTAGTTGTAGCCAGTTCAAGATCTTTTGCATATTTCTCAGATATTTCAGTTTGTTTTTGGGCAAATTGTTGTTCAATTGATGATTTTTGTCCCAAAAACTTCTTCTTAATATCAAACATTTTTTGATGATACACAGTGAATAGTTTAGAAGCGTTTAGTTGAACTTTTTCTTTAATAATGGAATAAGAAAGAACTGCTTCATTCATTGATTTCTCAGAACAAAGCATGTCTTGGCTTTCTTTCAGATTATTAATCTGCAGTTCAATACTACGGGCTAATTCGAAATTGCAAGATTCTATCGCTTCCATTCTCTTAGATCTGAGCAAAGAAATTTCGTTAGTTGACTTCATCTTATTAAGGGTAAAATGGAAGGACAAAAAATATTTATCTAGGTGAGAGTAACTTACCCTTCATTGATGAGCTCTTAGGCCTTAAAGACCTTGGGGATTCGATTATGTTTGTGTCTAATCCATCTGGTTTGGAATAAATTACTCCATATGATTTTCCTGATTTACAAGCGAATGATGTTGGAGGGGACCCAAATATTTTAAATGCTTCTTCTTCTGTTAATGCACCTGTTACATTTGTGGTATCTCTCCCACACGCGATACATTTCACTCTGCCTATGGATGTCTGATTTTGCTGGTTCATTGTTGAGAGAATCTCAGATACCATTCCATTAATTTCGTCTCTGGTCGCTGTATGCTCAACTTCATTCTTCAGTGTGTCGAAACGAGTCGCCATTTCTCCTAATATTGATTGGAATTTTTCAAACATTTTTTCCACGAGTATCTTGTCGACTTTACCAAGAATATCTTGTGCATTTTCCACAATCTTTCCATGCATTGAAGTTAGGTGAGCTTGGAGTTTTGGTACCAGCTGGTAGATATAATCAACCAATTCAGCTTCATTAATAAAAGAATGAAGTGGAGGTAAATCTGGCGAATCCCTCCAATGCGCTGTTGTGGGAGGATATGTTCTTATTGAGCTCAGATCAATAGACTGTGTTTGTCCTTTATGTTCCAATAAATAAGGTTCTGGTACTATTTGGCGCTTTTCTGATAAGCGAATCTTGTTCATTTGATCTTTGAGAGACATTAATGTATCATTGATTGTCTGAAAATTGTTGTTGATACTTCCAATGGATTGTCTCATTGTATCAGGTAACGTGTTATCCAGAACAGCATGCGAAGTGGTTAATGTGGCAATCGATGATGCAATTTGCTGAACAGATTCTCTTGTTAATTGGATTTTCTTGGACTGGCTTATTGCATTATCCTCAACACTTTGTAATCGGCTAATAAACTCTCCAAAATGTGTTTCACCATTGGGAATTCGGTTCTCTATATCAGATATTTTTTGATTTATCGATAACTCTATCATATTTGCACTATCAATTATTCGATTTTCATAATCATCTTCAAATTGTTTAAACCTATTATTCATTCTTTCTTCAATACGATCAATTTTACTAGACATAATAGCAATTTTCTCTTCAATTTGCTTGGAAAAACTATTGTGGAGTTGCTGGATTTCAGTTTTCGATGGTTTTTCTTCAATTAACCTCTTCAATTCCAAAATCATTTCTTCCTGTCGAGCAAGTTGGTTTTCAAATTTTTGAAATACATTTTGAAGAATCGATTCATCAAAAGATACTCTGAGATACTGACCCATTTTGATCTTTTATTTGGATAAAAATAATCGTTTAAATTAAGAATTTTTTGTTTATCGCTACCACAATAATTCCTCAGTTCTTTCTCTCTCATATTCTTTTAATAAATACTCTTTTGTTTTTCCATCTTTAGTTTTTGCATTTTTATCAGCTTTTTGATTAACTAGATAATCAACAACACTTTTATGACCTCGACTAGCTGCTGAAAGAAGAGGAGTATAATCAAATATAAAAACAAAACATTATTATCTTTTGCATCTAGGTCTGCTTTTTGGTTAACTAGATATTCAACAACACTTTTATGACCACTACTAGAAGCATAATGAAGAGGAGTCTGATTAAATATAAAAACAAAACATTATTATCTTTTGCATCTAGGTCTGCTTTTTGGTTAACTAGATATTCAACAACACTAAGATGACCACTACTAGCTGCTGAATGAAGAGGAGTCCTATTAAATATAAAAACTCAACTCTAAATCCTTTTGCATTTATATCAGCTTTTTGATTAACTAGATATTCAACAACACTAAGATGACCACTATTAGCAGCCCAATGAAGAGGAGTCCAATTAAATATAAAAACTCAACACTTGTATCTTTTGCATTTATATCAGCTTTTTGATTAACTAGATATTCAACAACACTAAGATGACCATTTTGAGCAGCATAATGAAGAGGAGTATTATTAAATATAAAAACTCAACACCATTATTTTTTGCATTTATATCAGCTTTTTGATTAACTAGATATTTAACAACACTAAGATGACCTTTTTCAGCAGCCCAATGAAGATAACTTTGTCCATTAATTCCATCTCGTAAATCAGCGCCTTGATTAACTAGATATTCAACAACACTAAGATGACCTTTTTCAGCAGCGAAATGAAGAGGAGTTTGATTAAACAGAAAAACTAAAATTTATCCGTTTTTGCGTTTATATCAGCTTTGTGATTAACTAGATATTCTACTATAATTAGAAAACCATTCTGGGCCGCTTTATGAAGAGCTGTTTGATTAGAATTATCCTTATCCTTGGAATTCACACAATATCCATTGGCTAACAAAAAAATGATGCTTGATAATTTTCCATCTTCTGCTGCTTTAAAAATATTTTTTTCGAAATCTGGCCCAATTATGGATTTCCATTTCCCAATTCTTTCGTACTCTTGCTGAGAACATGCCAAATCATAAAACTTTTTCAAGAGATCCTCTACTCCTGTCTGATGCTGTGATTCATTCATCACCCTCCGATAGATTTCTTCGATTCTCATCTGGTCATCTTTCTCCTTTTCTCTATCGATATATAACGAATTCATTTCCGATTTGCAATATTCAAGCTCTTCTCGAAGTCTTTTTATTTCTTGTTCTTGATTATTATTTTTTTCAACTAATTTGGAAATTATAACTTCTTGGTTTAAGCGCCTTGTTCTTTCCTTCGAGAATAGAACTTTCAAAATCTGGAACAATGAGGAGTTAGAAGAATTGGAAAGAATGTCTAAGATTTGCATGACTTTTTCTTCGTTGAGACAACTCAAATCAAGGGAAAGGATAAGATAGAAGGCCTTGAATCCATATTTCTCGATTACACCTTAAATAAATCTTTGAATACTTTCAGTTTGTTCAAAAAGACTGGATTTGGGCACAATTCTGCCCAATGATGAGAGAGGCAAATTATAGAATCGAGGCTCTTTAACCAAAGTATGGATATACTGAGCCGCTTTTCCTTCAAGAATTTCTGGCTCAATAACACCCCCTTTTGTTAATGAAGATAAGATATAGTTAGTTGATTGGGGATTGATTAGTTTTAGAAATTCATCACACTTCCAGTCCATACATAATTGGTAGATATCGACCAGTTTTTCATCTCTAGGAAGGGACCTAAGACCATTTAAGCAATCTAAAAAGTGAGAAAATGTTTCTTCTGGATATTCATCATTTACCGAAACAACAGAATCTGCGGAATTTTCAATTTGTTCGCAAAAAAGCTGAGATAAGGCAGAAATCTTCCTCAAATTGACACTATATTGATAACCATTGTGCATAATGGTATGATCAAGGTCAGATTTGGCTTTCCTTATTAAACAATCAACTAATTCAGGGCAATCCCATTCTTCAAGAAGACTAATCATACCTGTATTCGATATTTCATCTATATTCACCGAATTTGCTAATAATTTCAAGAAATTGGAAAAACAATCTTGAGAATATGGTCCATTCCAGCAGAATTCTTTTCCAGATTCATAAAAATCAGCAAAGTATCCTGCTTTCATAATGAATCTCCTGCATATTTCATGCTTCACACCATTATAAACAATGGTTACTTTTGGTCTCTCCATTAAGTCAAATGAATTCATGACAAATTCTATAGTATGGTCGCGATGGGAAAAAAAGTCGGGGTGGGGACCAAAACGATAATAATCCGTTATTTTTGATTTTTTTTCTTATTTCAATAATAACTCTATGCCAGATATACTTATAGATTTATTGTTATATTATCGATATGCACACTAATTAGATCTATGCTTTGTTAATCAAAGATTCACTCGAAACATTCAAATTTATGTAGATATTGATGATTTATTGTTTAACTTGATACATTGATTTCTCTATCAATATTGATCAATGAAATTCAATTCATAATTCTTTATATGTATTGATGATAATTCTACCCTTTGATTAATAAGAATTAATGAGAAACAAGCTACAAGCAAATAAAAGCTCAATTTATCATTTTTTTAGAAATTTTAATTTTTTTATTTTCATAATTATGAAATGCCTGGTAATCAATAATAGATACGGAAACTATTCATTTTTCCTCGCAAGGCAGGAAACTGTTTTCTCGGATTCATTCCCCTGGACGGAACTTGACCCTCCGTGTTACTTTACCGTAGAAAAAATGCGATTCAAGTCTTCCGTCCTCTTGACACTCGTCCAGT
>Ga0209639_1000545_pt1 | contig 51380 bp, 40 predicted proteins | sample EPASupsiteHSE605_FD_187268 | JGI IMG/M metagenome (GOLD analysis project Ga0209639, IMG submission 187268) | Bioremediated contaminated groundwater from EPA Superfund site, New Mexico - Sample HSE6-05 (SPAdes) (version 2) | ecosystem: Environmental > Aquatic > Deep subsurface > Groundwater >... | reverse complement strand
AGATGTCCATTTTCAGCAGCATAATGAAGAGGAGTCAGATAAAATTTAAAAACTCAACATTTAAAGATTTTCCATTTATATCAGCTTTTCGATTAACTAGATATTCAACAACACTAAGATGACCATTTTTAGCAGCATAATGAAGAGGGGTAGATCCATGATTAGTTTTTGCATTTATATCAGCTTGTTGATTAACTAGATATTCAACAACACTAAGTTGACCATTCTCTGCAGCCCAATGAAGAGGAGTCTGATTTAATATTAAAACTCAACACCATTTGGATTTGCATTTATATCAGCTTTTTGATTAACTAGATATTCAACAACCCTAAGATGACCATTCATAGCAGCCCAATGAAGAGGAGTCTGATCTAATATTAAAACTCAACACCATTTGTTTTTGCATTTATATCAGCTTTTTGATTAACTAGATATTCAACAACACTAAGATGTCCATAAAATGCAGCATAATGAAGAGGAGTCAGATAAAACTTAAAAACTCAACATTTAAAGATTTTCCATTTATATCAGCTTTTTGATTAACTAGATATTCAACAACACTAAGATGTCCATTATTAGCAGCAAAATGAAGAGGAGTCTGATTACATATAAAAACTCAACATCTGTAGTTTTTGAATTTATATCAGCTTTTTGATTAACTAGATATTCAACAACACGAAGATGACCTTGTTCTGCAGCTACATGAATCAAACAAACACCATTATACCTTGTGTCAATGAAAAAGTTATTTTGAAGAAAATCAATGATATCTTGAAGATTTCCGACTTTGCACGCATCGAAAACACGTTCATTTCGAATCTGCATTGTTTTGAGAAACTCAACGATATTTGCGTCTGATATTATTTGAGAAGTCCCCAAACATGAATTCATTTCATTTATATCAGCTCCATGATTAACTAGATATTCAACAACACGAAGATGTCCATTATAAGCAGCTAAATGAAGAGGAGTAGCCTCAAATATAAAAACTCAACATAATCATTTTTTTCATTTATATCAGCTTTTTGATTAACTAGACATTCAACAACACTAAGATGACCATTTTGAGCAGCCCAATGAAGATAACTTTGGTTATTAATTCCATATCGAAAATCAGCACCTTGATGAAGAAGATATTCAACAACACTAAGATGTCCATTTTCTGCAGCAAAATGAAGAGGAGTCAAATTAAATATAAAAACTCAACATCTGTAGTTTTTGAATTTATATTAGCTTTTCGATTAACTAGATATTCAACAACACTAAGATGACCATCTTTAGCAGCAAAATGAAGAGGAGTCTGATTAAATACAAAAACTCAACATAATTATCATTTGCATTTATATCAGCTTTTTGATTAACTAGATATTCAACAAAACTAAGATGAACAAATCTCGACGATTCATGGAGACAAGAAACCCTTTCTAGGTGAAGATCAGAAACTAAGTTGAAAAATTCCCTAGAACCGCTGCATACAACGTTACGAACAACAAAATCATTTATAACAAAGCCAGACAATAATAATACTCTGAAACACTTAAGTGAACCAAAGAAACCACTAAATGACAAGAAATCCAGTGATTCTGGCTTCTCAGACCATTCAAATGGACTCCATTTACATTCTCTCTTATCAATATTATTCATTATCAAACTTTCTATTTCTTCAGATAGGTCATTCTTCAAACAAAACTCAATTGAAGATTTGTGGAATCCAAATTGTATTAAAGATTCTAATTCTGTCTCATTCCAATGCTCTTGTGAATATTGACCATCACAATGCTCTTGTGAATATTGACCATCACAATACTCTTGTGAATATTGACCATCACAATACTCTTGTGAATACTGATCGTAACAATACTGATGTGAATACTGATCATCCCTGTCACTAAAACCAGTTTCATCAACTTCAATATCATTCTTGAAAAACAACCAAAGGAATTTTTTCTTATGATATTCTAGTGATTCACGAATTTCGTCATTGGTAAAACTCTTAATTCGATAAAGCCTTTGAATAAGTGTCGGACAGACAATAAATACCTTTTTAAGTACAATTTTTCGAAAATATTCGTCTTGAAGATAGTTCGAACAAAACAAAACAAAGTTTTCTAAATGATGAGGACGCAATTTGGGATATAATCCAAAAATGTTTACTAAAAAATCCTTCTTCTGGATTTCAATATATTCGAAACCCGGAGAATCACCATAAAGCATCTTTTCAACAACTAATTGCTCTTTGAATAGATGCAAATCCATTAAATGAATATTTATGCCAAAAAAACTAGATAAATCAATCAGATATAAAACCACAAATTTCCCATGATTTTGTTTAATTGGTAAAGAGATTCTTGATCAAAATTTGATTAATGGTGTGTTTAAGGGGAAATTCAAGAAAACATTCTGAGGAATGAGAGTGAATCGACATCTTTTCGAGTATGAGTAGAACATTTTCTACAGAGCAACTGCTAAAACCAAGCGAAAAGATCAATAAGAATGCCTCAATTCCATGAACTTCTAATAGTTTTACAATATATAACAGAAGATTGTCGATTTTCTCATGAATACAGGATTTGGAAACAACTCTGCTCAAGATGGAGAGGGGTAATTGATAAAAGCGAGGATCTTGAATCAAAGTAAGGATCTGCTGAGTGGCATTTCCTTCAACCATTTTTTGATCTATTTGATCACCTTTAGACAAAGCTGCCAAAATGAAACTGGTTGATTTTGTATTGATCAATCCTAACAGTGAGTTACACTCCCAGTTATGGCTAAAATGAAAAGTTCCACTAGTTTCTCATATTGGGGAAGTGATTTAATTCCATGCAAACAATCCAAAAACATAGAGAATGTTTCTTCATTGTACTCATCGCTGACAGAAATCATCTCGTATGGTGAAGATTTAATTTGGGAGCAAAAATACTGAGATAAAGTGGAAAACGTCCTCTAATTCACTGGATATTTATGTCCATTGTGAATAATGGTATGATCAAACTCGGATTTTACTAGACTTATCTGATCATCAATGATATCTGGGCAATCCCAGTCTTCCAAAAGTCTAATAAGATGAGGATTCCTTTTGTCTTCGCTATATCTCGAATTTTCTAACTATTTCAAGAAATCCGAGAAACATTCTTGTGAATATGGTCCTTCCCAACAAAAATCTTTTCCGTTTTCATTATGATCAGCAAATAATCCTGCTTTCATCATAGTCCGCCTGAGGATTTCACGTTTAACGCCATAATAATTCAGAGTCACTTTCGGTTTCTCCATTTGGTCAAAAATGTTTTTCTACCTAAAGAGTCTCTTCTTGGAATCAGTTTGAGTCTTTAAAAAAATGGATAATTTGTTGTCGAAGAATTTGGATTTTGCGTTTTGCTTCTTTATCTATCTGGTTTTTTGATCATTCTTTGTCTCGGTTTCCGATTCTCATTTTGTTTTCTGGTTGATTATCAGTCACAAGTCGATTAGGATCTCTTTTTCAACGTGTTCGTAAACATTCAAATATGCAGCCCTTCTTGAAATTTCATTGCTAAATATGGAGCAATTTGTTATATTTTAAGATATTTGTTTTAACAATTGCCTTAAATGGTTTTGGTGAATCTCAATAAGGATCTCTTTCATTCTGACGATGTGGGAATGCAATATGCCTTCCATCAATGAAACAGGGAAATCATCACAAATACTGCTATATCGAGCAATAATATGTGAACAAGGATAGCCATTACAGTCTGATTTCATACATGAACATTATATTTATTCGCATGGAATTCTTTTTCATTTTTATAGACAATAAAGTCACTATCTTCTATTTTCTTAGCTTTCAAGCCGAGACTTCTATGAATTGCGGAATATTCAAAACATCATCTTTATTGATCCTTCTCTTTCGACACATACAACTCCTTATTGAGATGAACTATTATTATGAACATTTTTAGCATATGAGATTGATAAAGTTATGGTAGAATAAATGGATATGCAAATACTATGAGATACCTTGTTGTTTGAGAAAGTGCAGTAAGAGCTTGTGAAAGAGGATGGTGAATCGATATCAATACCAGAACCCTCATAAACATTGTTCATTGAACTATTTGTGTTGTCAATTCTCTCATTACCCAAGGATAAATAAATTGGTACTCTTCCAGATGTAGTATGGGAGCAATTTGATACAGATAGATACTCAACTTGATACATTTGTAATGCTTTAAGATAAGAAAAATAACCATATGTAGACGAGCAACAATTAGCACATATCATTCTGAGAGATGAATTCTGAGAATTAAAATATATAGCTCCACCATTAATCGAACAAACACAACTGTAGAACATTGAGTTATTGATATTCATTGAGTAAGAACTAACAGTAACACATATAACACCACCATTTCCCGAGAATGATAAATATCTTGAGAAAAAACAATTTGAAATAATGATAATCTTTTTTTTAATCAGATTATCAATATTTCAAAAACAAAATAAATTCCCTACCAAGTCATCTTATTTTTTTCAAAAAGCCCCATTCATTAACAAGTTGGAACAATATTGGCATTTTCAATGTTTTATGCTGTAAGAAAATTTTATCAATTAATGATTGAGAAAAAGATTGTCTCGCATGTCCAGAATAATGGGAAAGACTACAATACAGTAATTTCTGAATTGAATCATATTTTGAACAAGACAGATCCAGATATTATTAATCGAAGAAAAGCAAGCATTTAAGTATTTTCAAAGAAGATACCCGATCTTAGGTTCATAGCTGATAAGATATGCGAAAAAGTAAAAATTCCTCTTTCCCAATCAACAAGAAAGAACAACGACTCTCTTCTACAATGGTTTGATGATGAATTTTGTGTATTTCTTTTAATTCTCTCTTCACATCTTAATGTTGGATTGAAAGAAGATTGTTATCAATTTATCTTGAAAATTGTGGAAATATTGTGGCTTTTTCACCATTTTCTCATTTGTTTTTTGTCAAATCCCTGGAAGTTTTCATTCACAAATTACCATTGCGGAAATAATTCTACTATCCTAGCGTCCTCTTTTTATTTAGGATTGATGAAAAGTACCCAAACAATTCTAAATTATACTATTGTCCCACACGTTAATTCTTTTTCAATTGAATTATGAACTTTTCCGAGAACTTTGGCAAATATGATTTATGGTTCATGAATCTATTGAGATAAATATCCCATGGGATTTATTTTAAAAAAACCGTTTATAAATCCTTGATGACTACTTTTGGTGATATTGTATCTTTTTTTTCTAATATCAGTTTGGTGAATTCCTTGACAAAGCTATAATTGCATTGGACGATTTAGCCTCATGCTCAGAACAATTCATAGAAGAGTGTGTAGACAATGATTTTGTGCCTCCACATCCTGGAGACGTTGCTCGTAAAAACTTATATAATTCTTTGAGAAAGAAGTCGAAAAATGTAAAAGATGAGAAGAATCTAGCATTTGTTGAAGAGACAAAAGAAGAAATTATTGAAGAAACAAAACCAGAAGTTGAAGCTACCCCTGAAATTGCAGAAGAAACTCCAGAAAAGGTCGAGGAAGTTGAAGAACCGAAAGAGAGAAAGAAGAGGCATAAGCATAGAAAGGCAGAGGAGTAAACGGAATAGTACCTTGCATTTTGTTTAATGGAAGAAGTTGATTTGGTAACTAGGGGAGAGAAATTCATGGAAAAATCTATGAAAAATGGATTTGAAGGAATTAATTCATCTGTAGAAGAAGTGATAATAAGTAATATTACTTCCAACATCGATGAATTAGTCCAAATTTGCCAAAGTGATTTAACAACCGAAGACGATTTTCGAAATATTAAATCAATGAAATCTAAAATGTTTTCGAAACTTGCATGCCAGATTTTAGAGCTTAAAAGAAAATTGAATTGCAATATACCGAATTCTGAAACTGAAGCTAGTTTTAGTATTATTGAAAACAGTCAAGATGAATTTGGTTCGGATTTGGCTAGTTTTTTGTCTGGAATAGATAATCCAACTAGTTTTCTCACTGAATTATCGACAGCAGTTGCCTCTGAGCAATCTCCAGAGGCAGTTTTGGACTCCATTAAATCGTATATCGTTAAAACAAACACATTTATAAACGAAAAGCAAAACATCGAGGCTTCCAAAATTCCTGATCAAACAAGTTTGATAAATGAGCTCAAGGAAACAATCAAAAACCTCGAAAATGAGAACGCTTTTCTTGAGAAGGAACTTAAAGATGGGGAGGAGTTTCTCACTAATTGTGAATCACGACTAATAATTCCTGGACTTTCATCTGTGCAAAGCTCACCACAGCCGCTTTCACAACGATTTAAGTGCTGGTTCGCTTCAATGGCTTTGATGAATGCTCATATCGTCAAAAACAACACGGAAAAATACATGTTCAGGGTACCTATGGTTTTAACCATTCTATTCCTGGTGCTTTATGTGTGTTTGTAAACTTTTCCGTTTTTTATTTTTGAAATGTTTACAATAACGATTATTTATAATGCAAAACGAGAATTGCTTTGAGCGGATCTTTTTTTATTGGCGCCAATCAATGTATGGACATATTCATGTTCTCTGCGATACATTTTTAAAGTCTAAAGGGGCAGATCCGATTTTTTATATTTGGGATGCACTGGCGAGTTCGGCCGAAGGGAAAACGAGCGCAGGATTGGCTACGCTTCAAAGGATTTCAAATAGAGTTGCTATGGGTCTTCCTGTTGCTGCAGCTCAAATGTGTGTTCACAAAAAAGCTTTGCAGCAAGATATTGCCTCAATTAGTGAATTGGAATTACAGATTGAAAAATTAAAGAAATCTGCTTCATCTGAAGCTGTAGTTCAAGCTGCTCAAGTTTTTTGGTTATCTGGAGATGAAAACACTGCATTAAATCTTGTTCATCCTTTAACTACTCAATCACCTGCTAACAAGAGTGCTGCTGCTCTTTATGGGTGGATTAAATTGGCCTCTTTTGATCGAAACAGTGGGAGATGGTTTGATATGGCAAATTCTGAGACAGGATCAACAAAAGGTTTGGATCCTTTTGTTCTTTATGGAAAGGCTATGTATTTTGCGAACTTAAATAGGTTTCAAGAATCTATTCAGTTGTTAGTGCAAGTTTCTGGTTTGAAGGATATTCCAGAATCTTTATGTGAAAGAGCCAGGATTTATATATCGATGAACAACTGGGATTTGGCTCTTGAAGCTGCTTCTGAGGCCAATGGTAGATGTGTTTCTGATGCAGATTTTTATTTCATCTCAGCTTTGTATTGTTTAACCCAAAGTGGAAATCTTGAATCTGCCCGAAACCATATCAAAGAACTGGCAAACATAATATATAAGTTTGAAAAAGATAGTGCAGAGTATATTGTACGAGTATCAAGGTTATTACTTGACTTAAGCTGGAAAGATCAACAAGTCGCTAAGTCATTATATCCATTGTTCGAAAACATTTCTAAAACTAGGGAAAACAATAGCTCAGTAATGTCCATATATGGAGATATTTTATTGGTTTTAGGAAAGAATGCAGAGGCTCAAGATGTCTTTCAAAATGCTCTTGTTTTTTCAAGTGATTCTATTCATTTATTATATGGATTGATAGTGTCCCAATTATCTCAAGGCAAAATAAATGAAGCTCAAGATCAAATGGCTTTCTTTGAGGTGATGGTATCAAACCCAGAGCAATCAATGTATCTTTCAACTCTGAAATCTCATATTTCATATTTATTAACTCATACATTAGAGGTTGATCCTATTATTAAATCTATGAAGTCTCACTTGGATGGTATTTCTCAATCATGGAACGCTCCCCCAATAGCAGTTGAAAATGAAATAAGGCTTCCTGTAGATAGATATATTGAGCAATATACCTCCCTAAATCTTGGAATATTCTCTGATGCTCTTAAAGAAGTATTAAATAGTTGCAATACTTTGGAATACACAGTTGTTGATCCAAAGAATGGAATTGTTTGTGATGTCATAGCAAAAATGCTTGATTTTAATCCTGGTTCTGTCCCGATATCTTATTTTTTGGCCATTTTGGCGTTTGGAGAAGGAAGATATTCTCAGGCAATGAAAGCAATTCAATTCGTTTTAAACTCAAGATGGGGTTATAATCCATCTTTATGTCACTTGTTATTGGCTCAGATCAGACTTCAAATGAAGCAATATGATGAATCTGAAGCATCTCTAAATAGAGCAGTATCATACGATTTTAGTATTAGGTCAACATTTCGTTATAATATGATAATGGCCCAATTAACTGATTGTCAGGGTGCTTATGAGTTAGCAATAAGAGCAATTAATGATATATCATCAACTAGTGATTATTCAAAGACATCAACAAGTGAAAAGGTAGATGTTCTGATTTTCAAATCCAAGGTTTTAAATCGAATGGACAAAAATGATGAGTCCCTTCTGGTTGTGAATGAGGCCTTATCTAACTATACTGGAACACCACATGAAACCACTATTAAGCTCTATAAAGCTAAACTTCTTGCAAGTATTGGAAAGACTCAAGAGGGACTAGCCATTTTAGAATCTTTTGCACCCACAAATCCAAGCTTTTCCAGGGCTCGAAGGATTGCAGCAAAAATATATTTAAATGACCTACGAGATAAGTCTGCATACATTCGTTGCTTTAAGCAACTTGTGACGTCTTCTCCAAACAAATCGAATTTTGTTATGTTGGGAGATGCATTGATGAAAGTGAAACGCTATAGTGAAGCAGTTGATGCTTTTAAGAGTGCTTTTGAATCTGATCAAACAGATGAAGAGGTGGCGTTGCATCTTGCAAGATCATATATGATTGTTCATGATTTTAAATCTGCATTGCTGGCTTATCAAAATGCCCTCAATGTATCAAATAATAATAATCGAACCTTGCTTGAATATTGTCAGGCGCTTGTGAAATTACATAATTTTGATGAAGCAAAGGAATCTGCTCTAATGGCAACACAAAGTATTGATGTCGAGAACTCTGATTGGGAATCTCAATATGTATATGCAGAGTTTTATGAGCTATTATCAATAATTTATTCCAAAACAGGTGTTGATTCTGCTCAAGAAGCCATTACTGAAGCTTTATCCACTTATGATAAATTGACAGTACAAAATCGCATTGATATTCCAGCTGATGCTAAAAAAGATATTCAGGATAAAGCTGCAGCTTTGTATCTCAAATCTGCTGAAAATGCTCAAGATGACTATGATTCTGCAATTGAGAACCTGAATAAAGCAATTGATTTACAGCCAAATCTAACTGGTGCCCTATTATCCCTAGCAAATGCATACTATGCTAAAAATGATAAAGATAAATGTCTTGTCACATGTCAACAGCTCCTTAGAATTGACTCCCAATGTGAAGAAGCAGCAATTCTAATGGCGGAGGTATCAGGGAATGCAAATATTGATGATTTAGAGACTGCTTTCTTTGCTTCACCTCATTTCTACAGAACACTTTATAGATTAATAGAAATGTGTGCAAGAGGAGGTTTGCTGGAAAAGGTACCTTTGTATTTACAGAAAGCAAAACCAGATAATCCCGGATACCTATTTTGTAATGGTCTTTATCATATTTATATCGGAGATCCTCAAGAAGCTATTAAGCAGTTTTATAAATGTAGGAATGACCCAGAATATGGTATTCAATCACAACAAATGGTGTTTAGTATTTATGTAAACCCATCACGCAAGTATGTTTGGAATGATGATAAACCCCTTGCAACACAAAAAGACCTCGAGAGCGCTCAAAAGATTCTCAATAGGTTAGATCCTGAAGATATTGATATTGAACAGTTCCAACAAATGCTTTTATTATCCCAGAACACGATAGAAAGTGTTTCAAAAGCTCTAGAATACTATGAAAAAGGGGATCCTCAAGATTTGGAATCCGCAATCGGTAGATGTAAGTGCTACCTAAGACTCGGAAAACAAACAGAAGCAACAAGGAACTTAAATTCAATTATTCATGGTACTCCCAACCACAAAAACTATTCTATTTTTGTAGAAGCTTTCCTAATGATGACTGATATATCAATTAAACAAGATTCATATGATGAAGCAGAGAAGTACGTACAAAACGCACTGGATCTTGATCAATCTTGTGTTAAAGGACACGAATTCAAGTCATATATAATGGAAAAGAAAACTATGTTCAATGATGCAGCAGAATCTCTGATGAAAGCATGGAAACTGACAAACGAATCGGATCTTCTAGTTGGTTACAAGTTATCCTTGAACTTAATGAAAGCAAAGCGCTTTGTGGAAGCTGTTAAAGTATCAAGAATGATTCTCGCAAAGCATCCAAACTATCCCAAACTGAAGGACAGTGTGTTCCTTCCATGTATTGCTGAACTGAGAAAGTAATAAAATATTTCAAAAGTCAGGGCTTTTATTTTTATAAGACTAAAAAGAGAATAACGGCAATTTCAATAATAATTAAAACCCAGGATATGCATGATGATGAAGATCTCCCGGCTTTAACAACCTTTTCTGTTGCCTTTTCAACTTTATTATTTGCTTCGTCCATTTTTTGATTTGTATTTCCAATCATTTGAGTTTGATCAACAAGTTCTGCATTCATCTGGCCGGCAATAACTTTTTGTTGGCCGGTAATATCAACTAAGGCATCTAATTGCCTGTCAATAGTACTAAGATTGACTTGTGTCTGCCCTTGGTAATTTGACATCAAAAATATGTTTGAAAGAAACCGTTGGTTCATTAAATAACCGCCACTTTACATTGAGTCGACAGGTTCGATATAGGATTTCATCATATTTATGTGTATCTACAATCTGAGTTCTTCAAGGTCATATTATGTGACATCAGGTTCTTTGAATGTTATTAGTTGTATGTTTTGGCGCTATGGTAGTTGTTTTTCTGGCAATGGTGGTGCTATTTATGTGGTGGGAGATCAATTGAGTGTGAATGAGTGCACTTTTTACCAGTGCAGTGCGTGTTCTGGGAAACTTGGGGGAGCATTATATGCTGACTGTACTGTTGGAATCACAATGAAGAAAACTTGCTCATATAAATGCTCTGCTGGGTATGGGCATTTTTACTATGTTGAAGGGATTTCATCCTCTATTTTGGATTTTGAATTGATTTCCATTGTTTTTAATGGTTTATCAACTTCTGGGAATGATGGTATACATCATAATAGAGGATTGCAAGCAATTAAATCAACCAATTCATCAAAAAACCATGGAAGCGATGTTTCCTGCTTTGTACACTACTATCCAGCGTCATTATTAAGTGTATTTTCCACTTTTCAGAATAATACATCATCTGGATCGAGATTGGGACTCCTTGATAGTGGTACATCAAGCCTTGTTCTTTCCAAAAACAACTTCATTAACAATGTAGTATCAAGCTCATCGATTGGTATTTTTGAAATTAGGGGATCAACATATAAACTTGAAGATTGCATAATTCATGGGAATAACTATAGGTTGTTTTATGTTTCTAGTGGTTCTTTGCAAGTGAATTCTTGCTTTATATTGCATAATGGAGTCAGCAACTATGGATCTGTGAGCCTTTCTAATGTTCAGAGTACATATGCAACACCATACCAGAATGAACATTATGTGAATATGTATTGTCCTGGTGAAAAAGCCATGATTGAAACCAAAATAATGCAAAACAGGCCTTTTGGCTATATAGTATTCTTCATCAATGCAATGGTAATATAAAATCAAAGGTTTTACTGAAAGTGTCTTAGATTTCACCACAATTTGATATTATAACCTTCTTGGATGGCTGTCCACTCCCAGAACCAACAGCTTCAATTGCTTTGACAACATTCATGCCTTTAATGACTTTTCCAAATACAACATGGTGTCCATCAAGCCACTGGGTTTTAATGGTAGTGATAAAGAATTGGCTTCCATTTGTTCCAGGACCAGCATTAGCCATTGATACATACCCTTGTCCTTCGTGCTTTATTTTGAAATTCTCATCTTCAAAGCTGCGGCCATATATTGATTCACCACCTGACCCGTTTTGGTTAGTAAAATCTCCTCCTTGGATCATGAAGTTGGGAATAATCCTATGAAAAGGAGAGTTTTTGTAACAAAGTGGCTTTCCGGATTTGCCTGTGCCTTTGTCACACTTACATAAATGTAGGAAATTTCCTGCGGTTTTTGGTACAGTATCACCAAAAAGCCCAATTTCAATCCTTCCCGCCGATTTCCCATCTATTTCAATATCAAAAAATACTTTATTGGTGATCTTCGGATCAGAAACACACAGAGAAAGAAGAAAAGCAAGCATAAACAATAATTTACTATTTAAAAAGTTGGCTATCGTGTTGTTGTAAAACCGATAATAATGCCCTGAAAAACTTATCTTTGTTTTCAAATTCGCCAATCTGGATGATACCTTCATTTCGATAGGCGTTGATAGTGTTGGGGGATTTATCGTACAGTATTGCTATCTTTTGGCCAGAAGTGATATTTTTTGTGCCCCAAACTCCAGTGCAATAGTTGATAAACAATAAAAGAATGTAATTATTTGCTTGGGTCAGAAAATCACACAACCTTGAATACACTAAAGTATTAGTGTCTAAAGTAAGCAGAGGCTTGTATCTTCTGTTCCCAAAACTATCAAATCTTTGAGGAGGAAGATATTTTAGTCTCAAGTAGTATGGATCTGAGACAAAATTAAGAGGGCAATGATTCTTTCGGAGAAAATCATACTTATAGGGTTTGACAGAATAGTCATATGCAATTTCCTTAAGTTGATGTGTACTGTAAGGAAACTCTTCCTCAATTAAAGATCCCCTGATAATTTGAATAGGCGGAGGAATATGATATGAATAGGTAATATTAACAGAATTCTGATTGTTTTTGAGAATATGATGAATGAAAGATGCTGTCTCTATTGAAAACATTGAAGATATGGGTAATGTTGAATACAAATCTGGAGATATTTTTGTATTAAAAGGGAAAAAAAACAAAAGTTGATAAGAATCTGATGGATTCCACTCTAATATTTCGGAACCTACATTCTTATAATCGTGTATATTACTAATGTAATAATGCAATACTTCAAGGTTACATAATGATGAATATGGCCTAACAGAAAATGATAAAACAGATAACTCAATAATTTCACCAGAATTCACAATTATTTTTGTATCCTTCAAATCAATCTCAAATTTTTCGTTCTGATTATCGCTGTAGATTGCTATTATGAAAGGTGTCGGGAGTTCAACTTTCACATGATATGGAATACTACCTTGAAACCTATTCTTTTGTGACAATAATAAAAGATGGGGAAGCAAATATTTCTTTGGATCTGTATGAACAACTGATGACTTAACTAAAAAGCTTTCCATATTGCATAAATTATGTAAAGAACAAAAATCAATATAAGATGGATATATAATTGAAGCCATTTCTATAAACCTATTAATTAACAATCCAGAAAAACTGTCTGGAGGTGAAATCTCAATTATCTTGTGTAAGGTATTACTAAAATATTCTGGCGCGTATGATACAACCAAAGAAATCAAATGCCTGATGTCAAGAATTGTGCTAATTGCAGAATGCTCAATATTCCTAATTGGTATCACTACAGAGAGATGGCTTATTTGGAGAAAACACGAAAAAGCAGATAAAACTTTCAATGGAACACTGGAATGTGCAGAAATAACATAACAATTTTGAAGTGATACTTTTGAATTGGAATTAATCAATAATGCGGAACGATTCATTGGATTATAATAGTATTTACTCGGCGAATCCATTTTGTTAATGAACTGCTCAATTTCTTGCCAGGAATAAACAGATTTATTCCTTATTAAGAAAGATTTCAATTTTTCTGACGAATCCATCCATGTGTTAGTATTTCTGAGCTTACTAATAAAAAATTGGTAATCGTATAAATCATTATGAATAATACTCAGGAGTGAAAGAGAAGAGAGAAGAGAAATTTGACTTGTAGAAATCGTTGAAGTTATAAGTATTTGGAGTGATTGAATGATTAGCGAAGCATATGATTTCATTTGGTTGCCAATAAAATGTGAGCTTTCAATGTATGGAAGTGATGCATTACTGTTTTGTATCATTATTGGATCGTTTTCAGATATGGAAACACCATCAGTTCCTTGATTAAAGCCATTGATTTCTTCAGAAAATGAATAATCAACCACAGTTGATGGTCCGACATCAGCAACAAAATATATATATGTTGTGGAGGGGTTAATTTTGTAGCAACTTTGAAGATTAGAGTCAGTGAAAATTGAACATTCCCTATTTTTGATGATTATCCGAATATATTTTGGGGTATCAACATCACCATATATAATAATGGGAATGGATTCTAATTTTGTTCCAAACAAATTTGAAAATGATACTACTCTGAATGTTAGTGAAGGTTTTTTATATTTATCATTAATCCCACTTATCTTCAAATTTGTAGAAGAATCAATAAAGGGATATATTGGAGTCGATATATATCCTTCAGATAAATGAGTTGTTATTATAGATCCATTTGATGATTCATCTTTCTTAATTAGAAAATTCTGGGCTATTATTGATGAAGAATTAATACAAATATCAGATGGAGAATAAAACTGGAAATGTGAATAAACAGATTCATGTGGATATAACATAGAAATGAATTCATAAACAACGTTCTGAGGAGAAAACTGAGGAGGAATTTCGGTTAAAACATACTTTTTAAAAAAGTCTTTTGATAAACATTGCAAGAAACGAGAATCTTCGCAAAACAATAACAGTGATGCATATTGAAAAACTTTAGCCCTAACATTGGATATTTCAGCCAAAAACCATTTAATAAATATGGAAAAATCTTTCACATTTATCAGAGAAATTTTGTTTGCAGGATAACACCATATCCTATTGCATTGTGATACTGAAAGCTTAATAACGGCGTTAAAAGAAGATACTGATATACTATTAGAGTCAAGATAATAAGATTCGACGATACCCTCTATAGACTCCCCATTTCGAGTGAGTATATTTATAATAGCCCCTTCACGAATTGTTTCAAAAACATTATTTAACAAAATTGTGGAAATTATAAAATATATTTGACTGCTATTAACCTTTTCAACTAAATAGTTTAGTAGAGCTATATTCTCGGAAATGCAATATTTAAGAAACCCAATAAGAAGAAAAACAGATTTTTGAATTTCTCGTGGATTTGTTTGGCAGAGAAATGGGTTCTTCCCATTCACAATAAAATGATATACGCTTTTAAGAAGGAGATCAAAGGTACTAATATCTAACTGTAAATGCTTGATAACAATCATTAAACCTTTAAAAATCATTTCAATAATTCGGAAGCTTCCATAAAAAACATATTGAGCAACTGCTGTTACAGTCTTCTCATAAACCTCATATCCATACTGACTGATAGCAATATACCAAAGAATAGAGATTCTAAACAAATTGTTCTCTTCGTGCACAGTAGACAAATCCTTTTCGAAACTTAGGACGGGTTGTAAAAAGCCAGAATATAGTAGATGAGATTTAGAAAGTTTTGGAATAGAATCCAAACTTTTTTTAATGAACTCTAAAAGAAGATTAGTTGGTAGCTCCAGAAGAGTATTTGAATCAAGTGAAACACCTATTCTCTTCAGAATTTCAGGAGGAAGAAGATGCATATATTTTATCGATGTAATAAATTTTTTGAGACTTTGAATATCACATTGAATAAAATCATATATCCTTTCTTCAATTTGCCGAGAAAATGCAAAAAATATGATATCTAATTTAATCGAAAAAAAATCAAGAGGAGCCCCTGATAAAAAAGACTGTATATAGTTTTGTTCTGGAACATTCATCAATTCGGAACCATTACCTTTCGTGATCAAATTCTTGATTGCATTTAATGTATAAGCCTTTTTATCTAATCGTATCAACAGTCTTTTTTTGCCTCCTGTACATTCAAAAAGTAGAAACTTCCTTATTTCGAAAAAGAATTGAGCAAAATCACTCTCGTTTGAAACATCGTATGCATAATTCATAATTTTAAATAGATTTTGATCAACAAAACTATCATAATCATTAAGTTGATTTGGGTATTTTTCATAAAAATCTTGGAGTGATTCGAATACCGGTTTGCCCCTCCTGTGTGGTGTTGAAAATATTGTACTTAACAATATAAAATATGTCCGCAATATGAGTTTTTCAAATTTCTGATCTTTTATTGATTGTACTGTACGAAGTTGTTGAAACAAACTAATAATAAGACAGCTAATTTCAGTAGAATTCTGATTGCCTTGTTGTGATTTGTTGTAAAATGCACGGATGAGATCTTTCCATAAAACTAAAGCATATGATTGCTTTTTATATGCTCCATCTCTGAGCAATATGAACACTATCTTTTCAATAATCATTTTGAGAATTGGAAGAAAAGCTGAAAACCCCGCCTTGGTAATTCTTTTATGCAAATAATTCTTGAAAAAGGCTCTTACAATAAATAGAATTGTGTGATCCCAGTCTGGAGTTCTAATAATACTGATCATCATATTTAAAACTGCTTTAGATGATAATTTAATTTTTCTAAAATCAAATAAGTGATAAAAAACAGTAGTAAGTTCAATATTCTCAAACTTTTCAAATGAGGTATTAATAGGATTAGGTGTTTGAACTTTTGCAAAATCTTTTGTATTTTGTAGCCATGAGAGGAATGCTGAACAAACAAGTTTTTGAATATTATATTTTTGTTCTGAACAAATGAGTTGTTGTAATGAAGACAGGCATGTTTGAGATATGAACTTCTGATTAAAAAGAATCACCAAAATGCTTCTTTGGGTTTTTTCGTCTGCATTCCGTGCGATTTCAATCATAGAAATCAATGATTCTTCGTCAGATCCATCAAAAATGTTTGATCCATTAATAACTTCATTTTCTAATAAAGAAAAAACATTTGAGAATTTCGGAGAATACTCAAGAGAAATGCCTAAAGCCCTAGGTGAAACATCAGAAAATGAATTAAGAACATGCACAACATCACGAGCAAGAATAAAACTCATACCAGATACACTAGTCAGTGCCCATGATGAAACAATCGGTATCATTGGGAGATCATGCTTGTGCACTAACGAACATGTATTAAGAGAATACACATAGATTAATGATTGGTCCTTATTCTGAACAATAAAGGATATAAATCTACCATTTGTAACAATTGGAGTGCTGGAGGTGATTTGCATTCCTTTTGCCAAAGAAAGCTTGATGGTTTTGTGAAGAAATAAACCATTTTTGTCTTCAAATATGTCGATCTTTCCGTGCTTATAATGAATGCAATAAAACAAATAACCATCAGACACAATAGGTTTCTTATATGGTGAAGGTAGTTTAGAAATAATCTTACTTTGGATAATATCAATAATTAATACATTTTTGGATCCAAAAACATAGAGATCGTTTTTTATGAAAGCCAAAGAAATGTTTTGGTGTTTTTCTGTTGGTATTTGAATTGTACCTTCATATAAAGGCTCAGTATGCGTTCTAAAATATAACATACCGTTTTTGTCACAAAAAGCAAGATACTTTTCGTTTGCTGCAAACGAAGTTGTCGAATAAAGATCACTTGAGTTTTTAAAATCTATTGTTTTGGAAAGTTGGGTCCATTCAAAAACCAAATAAGACCTTTTATATACACTCTGAAGAGAATCATATAAATAATCATTTGATATCATTGAGGGTTTGGCATTGGGAGACGCGTTTTTTAAGCAATATATAAAAAGCTTCATTGATGATGAATAAATTGCCAGTCTTTCTAATTCATTAATATAATTAGGACTAAAAAGGCTAACTATTCTATTAAATCCAAGCTTGTCATGTATAAATAAAGAATGAGAAGGGAATTGTTTGATATATAAAAACAAACTATTGCGATTTTTCGAATATTGCTGGTTAAAATATGCTTCTTCCTCTTTTGACATTTTTGAAATCAGAGAAAACTTAGTTCTGGTTAGTCGGGCAATTGACCCTTTAAAAGTATGCGAACGAGTTAAAAACTTCATAATATCAATCATTACACTATTAATTGTGTCTTTCGTCGCAAAAGGTGGAATTTCTTCAATTAATGAGCGAAAAAAAAGATCTTCAGATTCTATCATTAAAAAAAGTGACAATACTTTATAATCTGAGTTGTGAGAAAAAATCCACAAATCCCAGATTGAAAAAATGTTTTAGTCTAAACACATAGGAGATTATGAGAATATGATCATACAAAATAGTATTTTGATTATATTGAATAAAAGTTGGACTGCAATATGAAGGTGGATTGACAATGATGATCCTTCATGGTATATTCTATGCATGTCAAGAAAAGAGCAACAATACAATAGGGATGTTAATTTGGGTATAAAAAATCAATGATTGTGAACTTCCATTTGCATTATCTGGATAATACATTATTCTATTAATGAATATTTAAAAATTTATTATTGTCATTTTCCCTGGTTTCACCTTCAATCTTGTGTTTAATTGATTCATGGAATTCTTACTATAATTGAGCTGTTGAATATTAATAGAATTTAAAATTATTTATCATCTCCTCTAATTTATATTTCTTCTCTAAAAGAACAACAAGTCCAATTGTTTCGAAAAAAAGGTAGAAAATACATTCAACTTAATTGGTTTTTATCATCTTCTAACTTATTTTCCTCCTTTACTGAGAAGAAACTCAATAACATTCTGTCTCGCTACTCCTAAAGGTGTACATTCTCCTTTTGCTTTTGCCTTTATATCAGCCTTTCTACCAATTAGATACTCAACAACACTTAGGTGGCCTTCTCGAGCAGCATTATGAAGAGGAGTAAAATCAAAAAAACAGTCTCGGTATGATGATCTCTTGCATTTATATCAGCCTTTTGATCAACCAGATATTCAACAACACTAAGGTGACCTCCTTGAGCAGCAAAATGGAGAGGAGTCTGATTAAAAATTTCGGAAAAATATAAATATCTCTTCCATTCAAATCTGCTTTTCGATTCAATAAACATTCTACAAATCGAAGATGTCCTTTAGAGGCAGCCCAATGAAGATAACTCCAGCCATTAATACCATTTAGAAAATCGGCCTCATGGTTAATTAGATACTCAGCAACGCTAATATGCCCACTTTTAATAGCAAATTCAAGAGGAGTCTGATTAAATTAATAAAACCAACACTATTATTTCTCGCATTTATATCAGCTTTCTGAATAACCAAATACTCAACAATATTTAGATGACCATTATCAGCAGCTAAATGAAGAGGAGTATGATTAAAGATAAAAATTCAACACTTTTATTTTTAGCATTTATATCAGCTTTGTGATTAAGAAGATAATCAACAACACTCAAATGTCCATTAGAGGCAGCCAAATGAAGAATAGTCTCTCCATATTTGGTTTTTGAATTCAAATCAGCTTTTTGGTTAGTAAGGAATTCAACAACACTCAGATGACCATTCATTGCAGCTAATTGTATGGGAGTCCTATTAATTCTTCAATATCATCATCTTTCCTTTTTGCATTTATATGAGCTTCGTGTTTAACAAGATATTCAACAACACTAAAATGGCCATTAGATGCAGCTAAATGAAGAGGAATTTCTTTAAACATAAAAACCAAACACTAAGATTTTTTGCATTAATATCAGTGTTTTGATAAACTAGATATTCAACAATACTAAGATGTCCATTCATTGCAGCATAATGAAGAGGGGTCCCAGAGGGATTTCCAATTGTGAGAGCATTAATATCAGCTTTTTGATTAACGAGATAATCAACAACACTAAGATGACCATATTGAGCAGAATAATGAAGAGGAGTTCGAATAAAATCTCCTTTTTTGGATAAATCGAATCCATTCTCAATAAAATAACGTAACAAATCTAAGTTATTATAACATGATACCAAGATTAGCAGCCTTGAAGCGAAATCAGATATATCCATTGCCTGCAAACAAAGTCGGAAAATCTCAATTGACCCCCCACAAGCTACGCACTCGATTACCGATTGGTCAATAGCAAACTGTCCAGTTTCTATTAGGAATTTAAAACATTTTACCGATCCAAAAAATCCACAAAAACCAAGTAAACTGAAGACTAGATTCATGATGTTGTGGATTTCAGACATTTGTACTTCATCTTGGAAAAAGCTTGGATCCTGATAAATACGACGAACCTCATCTATGTCATCATATTTCAGACAATACTCTATTGTTTTAGGTGTTGAATTCTCCTCCATCAATAGTTCAGTTTTTTCACAAGTATTTTGATTTGCATCTCTTTCTTGGCAATATATGTGAGCAATTTTATTAGATGAACCTATTAAATTCCCTTTTTTAATGTTTTGCTCATAAAGATCAACAAGATCTTCAAGATTCAATATTTTATGTTCGATTAAAAGGTTAACAAGAAAATAATTTTGCTCTAACGCTTTTTTTAAGAACTTTTCTATAAAACCCTTCCTTTGGGAGTACTTTTGAATCAATTCCAAAATTAGATCATATTTGAGAGGTCTTAACTTGCTCAAGTTAACTAATGTATTGATTACAAAATCAATATCATTAATTTCCGGAATATTATCTGGTTTTCCATCCCTGAAAAGCAAAGCTTCAAATATAATTTTGTCTTGCATTTGAAATTAATGGTATTCGGTTTTATCGAGGAGAATTTGGAGCTAATAATTAATATTACTCAAATCTTCTCATATCCAATCCATTCTCTTCACACTGTTTTAACTCCCTGCTTTTAACATTCTTCTTTAATATTAAGTTGTTTTTAAGGTTTCATTGCTAATGGAGTGGTTTAGATTTCTTAGGAATCAATCGAATTTTGATAACACGCTACTTGTTGACCAGTACTTGTAATTATTTTATAGTTTCTGTTGAGTTTGAGAAAGAGAAATGTTAACTAACCCATCTGTTTGTGTTGGATCTCCTAACAGGGTGGTTCCAAATAATAGAAGATTTGAATGAAACTCTTGTGAAAATAGGGGTGTTTCTTGTTTGAAATGAATCCCAATTATATGAAAATGGGGATTCCTTGTTTAAAGGGAATACACAAAAAGATGTCATCACTCTCATCTCAATATAATATTCATGTCCTTGATTAACTCAATATAGATGTTTTATCATTATTCCCGATTGTTAATACTGATTGATTCTTTTCTAAAACGTCAAAAGTTTTTTGACGATTATGGTGAAAAAATGTAATTACTAACCACCAATATTTCTTTGAAAGCTTTGGTAGGTCAAATCAACTTTTGTTAAAAAATCTTTGTTAGTTTGAATATAAAATAGAGAGAAAACGGTAGCATTTATAAATATTCTCAGAAGACATGGATGATTCCATAGAAACGAAGAAAACAAAGAGGAAATTCTCAAAACAGGAAGACCTTCAGCTCCTTTCATTGGTTGGAGAACATGGTACAAAAGATTGGAATTTAATATCTGGAATCATGATATCTAGATCATCCAGACAATGCAGAGAGAGATGGATTAAGTATTTAGCACCGGGTAATAACACTAGGCCATGGACACAAGAAGAAGATGACAAATTGATCAAGCTCCATTCTCAATTTGGGAGGAAATGGAAAACAATTTCTGCATTCTTCATTGATAGAACTGACATCAGTGTAAAAAATAGATTCATAAGGCTTGAGAGATCATGTAGAAATGATCAATATCATGAGAACTTGGCAAATAATGATAGTGAAGCTCTTAACCATTCAATCCAAAGGGTATTCTCAGAGTTATGTTATAATTAATGATCCAATGTCAGGATAGGGAGTTTCCCCTGTATTTTTATACTGTTTATCACTTAACATTTGGAATTGAAATAATAATAATTTAGTTGGACTGTGATTTAAAGTAGATAATTGGTCTTGGTTCAAGTTCATCATTGTGGGATCTTTGAGACAATTTTTTTTCTTTGATGTTGAAGAATTCCATCACTTTTTGATTGAATTATCAGGTCGTCCCAAAAGATGATCCCATCAAGATTCCATTTGGATTCATTAATCTCAAAGATCATTGAATCTTGTCCCGGATCCCTTTGAAATTCCATTAATCTTAGTAATCTTCTTTGGTTTTGGAATTGTATAAATCCCCATTTTTAAGATTTTTTGTAAAGAATATTTTGTTCCTAATGACAAAAGGGTTTCTTTAAAAAATTTTGCGCATTCTCCACTCATCGATGAATCATTTCATCAATCACCATTTTCTTTATTAAGATCTCTCTTTCACATATCTTTAATTTCTGCCAAATATTCGGTGGTTTCTATGTCTGATCTAAGCATGAATTTTCCTAACCAAAAAAATTCCCATGATTTCCTTGACCTGTGCTCAAACTTTAGCCGTTTTCTTGAATGCAACAATACGGTAATAGTATTGCCAGTACATTACATGCAATAATGTTACCAAAATTGTGAAGGTAAATCAATAATTTGAATGGTCACTCATTTCTATCAATTGACCTGAAAATTGAATTTGGCTTAATGCAAATTGGGTTTATTTCTCTTTTTGACAATATATTTACTCAAAAATTCACAGTTCAATAAAAATGATCATAGGCCAATTTTTGACCTAGCCATAACTCAGTCTTCTTATGTGCAACATTAATCCAGTTTTGATAGATATTAACTCGATATCATTTAATAAAATGGAGCAGCTTAAGAATTGCCCATGTATTCCCTGCTTCTATATTTCGATTGATGGTTGGAGAAGAGAAGAAAAAAACAACTCTATTTTATATACTGTTGAAATAGGAATGGAGCTAGAAGATCACATTCTTGTCCTTCAAACAGAAAAAAGGTACTCTGAACTCAGAAAATTACACATTTCGATGATTTCTCATTTTTCGGGGAAATTTTCATTCACACCATTCCCTCCAAAATCTTTTTTTAACCAAAATGATTTAATTTTTATCAGAAATAGACAAAAGGCTTTGCAGGAATATTGTCATCAGATCTCAATGATTGATGGAATTACCAGGTTTCCCCCATTTGTTGATTTCTTCCAGTACAAACGAATGAAAGAAATATGGACGAAAGAGTCCACGATATTTGAAACAGCGCTCACTCCTTATTACTAAAACTGTGTTATATAACAAAATTAAAACTCGCTTTTTATGTTGATTCAGGAGGCAACTCAACAGAGAAATTGGTCGGAGGTGCTGAAGGGATAGGTGGAACTGATTGAATTTCACTTGATGAAAGGAAATCCTTAGCTTGTTCAAGCATTTTCTGAAATTCTTGAATCTTAGATTGCACTGCTTCATTTGAAAACTCAGATCCCATTACCATCTTTATAGCAGAGAATAAAAGGTTCAAAAATTCTTTGCGGCTGGTCACTGATATCAAATCACCTTTACCAAAAGTGAATAACAAGTAAGGAGTCTTCCTTTCATCATCTGCTTCCTTCATCACAACTTCATTCACGACCTTTTTGGAATTAATCACATCGATTTCTATCGCTGTTTCATTTGGGTGGAATCTAATGCGCCCAGTGGTGGCTTTTTTCCATTGATTCGCTTTATTAGCGTCGTATTTCAAGAATGTGATATCGTTCCATGCCATACATGAAGAGAGAATATATCTTCTGGTGTAGAAAAGAGCGTCTTGGAATTGGATTTGTTCAGTCATTAATCTGTAAATTACACAAAAAGTGGCGGTTTATTTTTGAGGAACAAGAGAGATACAAAAAGACCCTGGTTGGCTTGAGAGATGGGACTCGAGCTTTAGTTGGAGCTCGAGCATTTCTCTAAACCATATTTCTTCTTCTGATGTGTTCATATCTTTTTCAGCCTCACATATCCATTTCAGAACTTCATTACTTATGATAGAGAACACTGTGTTTTCACCATAGTATGTTTTTGTGTTTGTCCAAATTAGTTTTAAATCCGATACGAATGCGCTCACTGATGGATATTTACCATCATACAATGTGTTTTTGACTGTATCCAGGTCCATTGGTTTTTCAACCTTTGTTTTGTAATCTGCCAATCCATCGCTCACCAGTTCGATTGATTTGCGAAAGAACAAAGTGAGATTCCATTTGTACAGATGATTAATCACCCTCTTGCACCAAAGTCTCTGGTTCTCTGTGATAAGCATTTGTTTTTAGATCACATTTCACATACATTATTTTTGTCATTTGATGAACACTGCCTTCAATATTAGGGACAAGGATCAGAAAGTGATACCGATACCAAGTGGCTACAAAATAGAAATTAAAAACAAATCTCAATTAATACCAACAATGGATGAGTTAGATTTAATGAAGAAAAATATTGGTGATAGGATGCAAAATATTCTAGATAAGAAAAAATATGAGGATTTAAAGCTTAATACAATTATTAACAGGGGTAAAGAAAATGATACTCCTGGAATGGAACAAATTTTGGAGATACTTAACGAAATTAACGTCACTGAAAAGAAAAAAGAAACCCCAAATATATTGAATAGCTCTCTAAAAAAACCAGAATTTATATTTGGGGAAATATTGAATCCAAACAAAAATATTTTGGTACCAGAAATACCTATTGAAAATCATAAAAAAGATTTTGCATCCAGAACAGGAACAGAATCTACGAATGATGTAGTGAAAAATCAAGAGTCTCTCTCTCAAGAAGAAGGAATAGAATCTATGAATGATGCAGTGAAAAATCAGGCGTCTCCCTCTCAAGAAGAAGGAACAAAATATACGAATGATGCAGTGAAAAATCAAGAGTCTTCTTCTAAAGAAGAAGAAATAGAATCTATGAATGATGCAGTGAAAAATCAAGCATCTTCCTCTATAGAAGAAGGAACAGAATCTATGAATGATGCAGTGAAAAATCAAGCATCTTCCTCTATAGAAGAAGGAGCAGAATCTACGAACGATTCAGTGAAAAATCAAGAGTCTTCTTCTCAAGAAGAAGGAGCAGAATCTATGTATGATGCAGTGAAAAATCAAGCGTCTTCTTCTATAGAAGAAGGAACAGAATCTATGAATGATGCAGTGAAAAATCAAGAGTCTCTCTCCAAAGAAGAAGAAATAGAATCTATGAATGATGCAGTGAAAAATCAAGCATCTTCCTCTATAGAAGAAGGAACAGAATCTACGAACGATTCAGTGAAAAATCAAGCATCTTCCTCTATAGAAGAAGGAGCAGAATCTACGAACGATTCAGTGAAAAATCAAGAGTCTTCTTCTCAAGAAGAAGGAGCAGAATCTATGTATGATGCAGTGAAAAATCAAGCGTCTTCTTCTATAGAAGAAGGAGCAGAATCTATGTATGATGCAGTGAAAAATCAAGCGTCTTCTTCTATAGAAGAAGGAACAGAATCTACGAACGATTCAGTGAAAAATCAAGAGTCTCTCTCCAAAGAAGAAGAAATAGAATCTACGAACGATTCTGTTAAAAATCAAGAGTCTTCCTCTATAGAAGAAGGAGCAGAATCAATGAATGATGCAGTGAAAAATCAAGAGTCTCTCTCCAAAGAAGAAGAAATAGAATCTACGAACGATTCTGTTAAAAATCAAGAGTCTCTCTCCAAAGAAGAAGGAACAGAATCTATGAATGATTCAATGAAACATGATTTGAATCCTTCTTATGATGTTGGAAAAGGATCCAAAAACAATTCTGAGAAACCAAAGGACTCACTTTCCAATGATAAAGGAAGAGAATCTATTAAGGCCTCAGATAATCAAATAGGACGACCTTCTACTAATAGTAAGAAAACTAATAGAAACGAAGAAGAAGAACAGTATTTTGATGAAGAAGAACAAATTTTTGATGAAGAAGAACAAATTTTTGATGAAGAAGAGCATTATGAAAATCATAACCAAGACATAACAGGAAAAAAAACTTATGTGAAACCAACCAAATCCATTTCTAATGATAAAGGAAGAGAACCTATTAAAGCCTCAGAATATCAAATAGGAGGACCTTCTACTAATAATAAGAAATTTATTAGAAAAGAAGAAGATATCATTGAAGATGAAGATGAAGAAGATATCATTGAAGATGAAGAAGAACATTTGGAGAATAACCAAGACTTAAAAACAAAATAAGTTCAGAGAAACTAGTGATTAAGCAAATGACCAAAAATGGTCACATTCAACTATAAAATGAAATGGATGAACCCATTTTCAATAAATCATAACATAAGTATATGACTTATAACATGACATTCTCATCAATGAACATCACTTGGACAGTATGATTTCCCAATAAAATTTTAAAATATTCTCACTTTGAGTTCCCCTAATTCTTTTTACGATCCAATTATTAGACTTAATAATAAAATTTTAAATAATTTCATAGATAAATCGCCTCACAAAACATTTAGCGACTCACCTATTCAGATGATTAAACCAATAATTCCCAAATCTAGGAAAAGAGTATATCCTCGGAATTCAGATCAAGAAAACAAGCCTCCGATATTTAATGGAGTTTTTGAGTCTGGAAATATTGATATTGTATATGAAAGATCAAAATATATTTATGAAATTACTGTTAAGCATGATCCTGGGAAAAAACAGAATTCGCAATGGTTTTTCTTTGCTGTAAATAGGATTCCTCCAGGTAATTATCTATTTATAATCTCTGGCTTGAGGAAAAAATCTTCTTTAATGAGGTATGGTGTGTGTCCTGTGGCATTTTCAAGGAACGATTCTCTTCAAGGAATAGGATGGCAACGATTTGGTAATAATGTGAATATGTGGCTAAGTTCTTCTCGGCCTCCAAAATCATATAGCATATCATTTGAGTTTAGTGTTAAATCAACTGATGAAATATCTTTCGCTAATCAGTTTCCATATACGTATTCAGATATGATAAGACAGTTACATTCGTTTAGTCCCCTTTTTTTCTTCAATATAATAGGCAAAAGTCATTCTGGTGTTGAAATCCCAGCAATTTTTTGGGATTGTGATATGATGTGTTTTAGATCTCCAATTAATAGTCAAAGCACAAAAAATTATCAAAATGGAAAACCTTTGATAATATTGGCATCTAGAATACATCCAGGGGAGACTGTTTCGTCATATGCCATGCATGGTTTCATTAACACATTATTCAATGAATCTAGTGAATCAAAAAATCTTTTGAGTTCTTTTTCTTTCTTTATTGTTCCTATGATGAATCCAGATGGTGTAATTTGTGGATGGCAAAGACCTGCAAAACTGGGGTATGATATGAATAGAGTATGGAAAACCCCATCAAGGAAAAAACATACCGAAGCAATGATTATTCTGGATATTTTAGATAGTTTGTGTACTCAAAGAAAGCCACTGTTTTTTCTTGATTTTCATGGTCATGCCGGCCAGTGGAATGCTTTCACATATGGAGTCTCAAATCCTAATGTACCATTGAATGAATTTGAAAGCCTATTTCCAAAATTAATGGCTGAAAACTGTCCATTCTTTGATATTGAAGGAGGATGCTCGTTGTCGCCTGAAGGATACGATACAACAATGAGAGTAGCTCTCCATCATAGATATGCCATTCCTTTTTCTTACACTCTTGAAATGAGCTATGGAGGATGTGATTTATTATCAGAAAACCACCAAATGGTTCCAACAGATTATATGAATGTGGGTGAATGCGTTGCCTACACTTTGTCAGAAATGTTCAACAAATGGTTACCGCCATTTTTGTAAGCTATAGAATAACACTTCACTTCATTTATCTTTCGAAAATCTGATCGGACAACTTTTTCAAAGAAAAGAACGATGGGTTTTCTCATTCAAAAACTGCGAAGGGCTTTCAAAAACTGAAATAAACATTTAACAAAGAAAAAATTCAATGGAAAATTTACTTTTGGCTTTTCATAGCATAAATAAAATGGAAGATTGTGATGAAATCGAGTTTGCCGTGGGTCAGTATAAACTCATGCGGAGGATAGGTTCTGGATCCTTTTCTACTGTTTGGCTGGGTGAGTATGTTGTAAATTGTCGAAACGTTGCGATAAAAGTGATATCGAAGAATAGTGTTCAACAACCGAATACTTTGACAAGGTTTATGCGCGAAATTTCCTTGTTGAAGCACATTGATCATCCATTTATTTCTCATTTTTTCGAAATTGTTGAAGATGAGCAGAATTTTTACTTGATACTTGAATATGCAGAGAATGGAGATCTTGGATCATTTTTGAAAGAAAAAGGAGCTCTTACAGAGCTTCAAGCTCGGCATTTTTTCTCCGAATTAGTTTCTGTACTTGACTATCTTCATAACGAGATGCACATTGCCCATAGGGATATAAAGCCAGAGAACATTCTTTTAGACAGATTCAATAATATTAGAGTGATAGATTTCGGATTGAGTAATAGGTTCACTGATTTTGATCCCCATCTCAATACAGCTTGTGGATCACCAGCATATGCAGCACCTGAAATGATTCGTGGTGAACCATACACCAAAGCTGCTGATGTTTGGAGTGCAGGAATCCTTCTGTATCAAATGGTTTGTGGATACCTTCCATATGGATCCACTGAAGTTCAAGACATGCTAAACGAGATACTAACCAACGATGTTAAGTATCCTTCAACATTGCCAAAGGATCTTATTGAACTTCTGAAATCAATGTTGGATAAAAACTGCGAAAAAAGAGCCACTATTCAACAAATCAAAGAGCACAATTGGATTAAATCTTCTGGATACAAGTTTTATATTGATGAAATCATTAGTAACCTCAGAAACCAAAAAAACCAAATAGATAAGACATGTATAATCGAAATGGAGAGAATGGGATTCAATACTGAAAGCCTTGAATCTGAACTGATACTTGAAGAAAGAACAGCCCAAGTTTCCCTCTACCTTCAGCTTATGAGAGACCAAATGGTTTTTGATCTTTCTAAACAAATTGTCGAAGCCAAAAACAAGATCAACAAGCTCGATAATGCGGAAAGATGCAAATCAACACCACTCGCCAAGAGCATAAAAAAAGAAGAATTCAGCTTTGGATCACTGGTTAAAATCCCATTTATTCCTTCAACACAAACAAACAAAGAAGAAATAATGTTGAGTTACTCACTCCCAAGCCCCTCCTTAAGGCCAGTAAGGAGGCTGACACCGCCCCTTCAATAAGATGTTAAAATAATGTAATTTGCTGTACGTTAAGACTATTGAAAGTGTAAAACACCACATTGAAATGATTGGGTCAATTAATGTGGATGGGTTCCAGATCATCCAAAAAATTGGTATGGGCGGGTATGGTGAGATTTATATTGTTCAAAAGGACGGGGACCCAGAGCTATATGCATTAAAAACGGAGGACATTGAAACCAATCAGAAAGGAATGCTACAAGAAATCGAAATTATGAATTCTTTACCGAATTGTCCATTTTTTTCTCGAATTATTGTGGCTGGGAATACTTCAGCAGTTAACTACTTTGTCATGCCTTTGTATGGTCCCAGTCTCAACTCATTGCGAAACCAGCTTCAAACTCGATATTTTTCTCTTAGCACTGCAACTAGAATTGCACGGAAAATGCTTATTATACTTGAAACACTTCATGAAGCCGGATTTGTGCATTGCGATGTCAAGCCTTCCAACTTTTTGCTTCAACAGCATAAAGTTGGAGGGATTGTTCTTGTGGACTTTGGGCTGAGTTCGAGATTTATGGATTTGAAGAACGGAACACATATCGAGAATGCCCCTTCTGATGGGTTTCGTGGCACCCTAAAATATGCATCGATCAATGTGCATAAGTTTGTTGAACCTACTCGAAGAGATGATATAATAAGCTGGTTTTATTCATATATCGAAATGGTAAGAGGTCAACTTCCATGGGGAGATGTTAGAGATAAAAACTTATCTCTTTCATGCAAACAAGCAATAACAACAGAAAAGCTTTGTCATGGTCTTCCTAATGAAGCTAAAGACATATACAACTATATAAAAAACATCAGATTTGAAGAAAAGCCTGATTATGGACTTATATATACTCTTCTTGACCAGACAATAACCATGAATAACTGGTCTGAGAGTGATTTATATGATTGGGAGACACAACCCACCATCATCCATCAACTAACTCCGTTTCCTCATCTTTTCGACAAGAATTTATCTGCATTGAAGCCATCTGATGAAGAAAAACGATGCTGCTGTATAATTCAGTAAATGTTTGTTTATTCATTCATTTATTATGAATAATATTGATTTCCGATGATACATTTATCATTGTGCCAAATGTTCACTAAAGATAAGCGAGTTTGGGTAAAGATTTCGAAAGCACAATTATTATTATTTCTTGAGCATTACAATATTATGTTAACTACAAATAGTGAGACAATGACAAACATGCTTGTTAATTAATAAATTGTTTCGGCTTGGGGCAACAACAATATTGCCAAAGCCTCATATTGTATATTATCAGTCATGATTCTAAAACACATTTCTCAAAGATAGATTTGCCTGTTTAATGAGATATCTTTGTATATTCATCCCATTGTTACATTCTGAAAAAAGGATAACATTATTTCCCTTGTTTATTATCCTGCTCCCTATTATTTCTTTTATTGGATTTCTCTCAGATTTTATCCTTGGTTAACTTGTCTTTTATTCATTTTTAAAACCCATTTTTCGTGGCATAGAGTAATTTTCTTCATCTCAGCAACTAAATGTTGAATAGTCTCAGATAGTGTCTTGTTTTCATTTCATAAAAAAGAGAATTCTCTTTGGAATGATAATTGGCCATTATTGATGTTATCATAGGATTAATTTGTTTCATTATTATATATGATATGGAGAAATCTGTTGAGTTCAGAGTATGGATGTTAATTGGGGTATAAAAAATCAATTTGGGAGACATTTTTTAAAAATGGGGGTCAAGTTTCTGACATAACAAAAATTTTTTTTCGGATGATTTTTTGGAATGCTCTCCCCACTCACCATTAAAATACAACAATTTTTTTGTAATATTTTTTATCTTTGAAATCCAATAATCACGGAGAAATACATACTTTTTGGATCGATCATGAATACATTCATTATCGTTTTCTTCAGAATTAGTCCTAAAAAAACGATAACTTGACCCCTCTGAATAGGCTTTGACCCTAAAAACCCAACCAAAAGGCCCCAAAAATTGATAAATGGGGTATTTTGACATCCCTAGTTCAGAGAGATCTAAAGGTTTTTGATGTTTTTGTTGTTTAGAAGGATTTAAGCTCCAGTTCCATGATGTTTCATACTTCCAATTAAAAAAGGTTCTAAAGAGAAAGTCTGATTAGAAACAGCAAATGTGCGACGTAATGATGGAAGAGAAACCAAACAGAAGCTTGAATTCTTCAAATACTTATCAATGTTTGAAAAAATAAATAGGTAAAATTCACTTATTACTGAAGAAAATGAATCAAATTAGATTCACATATTCTAAACGAAAGACCCATAAATCATTTTGGGGATTTATTTTCATAATCATACCACTATTATTAATTGTGAGGATATTTTGATTTGTTGTGAAAGAAAACTAAATATTTGCGGAGTTTTTTATTGTCCATGAATTCAAGCTGGATTATGTAATGATATTATATTTATTTCTGCTCTATTTTCTAGAGTTAAAGTGCTCTCAGAATTCCATTTATACAGACCAACAGCAATTTCATATACACTTGGTAGTATTGTTGATACTTTTGAATGAAGAAGTTGTTTGAAATCCATATATGTGAATATGTTCCTATTCGACTCAATAATTTCGGTTTTATCTTCACAAGAAACCTTAAATTTGTAACTCGTCATTAAAAATGACAAAATATTATCAAAAAAAAATTTGGTCATTTTTTATTTGTTTACATTTCAGGGTATTTTTTGGTTAAAGGTTAAGAAAAAAACTGAAATAGAAAAACGTTGTGATTATCCATTATGACTGATAAAAGCATATATTCAACATTTCTTTCTGCTTCTAATTAACTTCAAAAACATTATGATGGCTATTCAAACGCAAAAAAAATTGAGAATTCCCATTAAACTTTTTAAATCAAAATATTGATGCTTGATATACATATCAACTCCATATTCTAAAACAAAACTAAATTTGGAAGGTAGAAATTCTCTGAAGATTAGAAAGAACTATCATGACAAACAATTGCCACCGATGGAATAGATGAAAAAATGCAAACACAGAACCATTGATAGTTGTTTCATATTATTCTGGCTTCATTTCAATAGCGAATCCTTAGAGCACTTGATTGATCCAAGAATCCAAACAATGATAACAAATCAAGAGAATATGGGATAGAACCACTCCTAAATGGGTTCCATTTAGCTTTTTATTAATAATATGAGAAACAATAAAATCATTCTGAAGATAATAATCAAGATTGGAAGGAAGAGCATAATAGATTATCGGTTGATCAACATATTTAGATTTTCGAGGAACATTTCTTCAAAAATACCAGATTTGTCCTTACTATGAAAAAACTCCTTAATTATTGGATCTCTTTTCATAAGTAATTACATAAAAAGAAGGGGTTGCCATTTCTTCAAATCTGTTATCTCTTTTCTTGAACATTTAAACTAATTACTCACATAATTTGGCCAATTAGTTAAGTCATTATTTTTATAATTATTAAAGAATTTGTCAGCCGAGGAGATAATCCTCAATCCATGAAATTGTTCTTTGAGCTTTATCAACTGTGTTAGGATAATGAAGAGTGATTGTTTCATATAAACATCTCTTTGTATTAGGCAAATAATCCCCTTTTTATCATTATTCGTGATTGTTTATACTGATTGAATCTTTTCTAAAACGTCAAAAGTTTTTTGACGATTATGGTGAAAAAATGTAATTACTAACCACCAATTTATCTTTGAAAGCTTCGGAAGGTCAAATCAACTTTTGTTAAAAAATCTTTGTTAGTTTGAATATAAAATAGATAGAAAACGGTAGCATTTTTGAATATATACCAGAAGACATGGATGATTCCATAGAAACGAAGAAAACAAAGAGGAAATTCTCAAAACAGGAAGACCTTCAACTCCTTTCACTGGTCGGAGAATATGGTACAAAAGATTGGAATTTAATATCTGGAATCATGATATCTAGATCATCACGACAATGCAGAGAGAGATGGATTAAGTATTTAGCACCAGGCAATAACACCAGGCCATGGACACAAGAAGAAGATGACAAATTAATCAAACTCCATTCTAAATTTGGGAGAAAATGGAAAACAATCTCTGCATTCTTCATTGATAGAACTGATATCAGTGTAAAAAATCGATTCATAAGGCTTGAGAGATCATGCAGAAACGATCAATATCAAGAGAACATTGAAAACAATGATAGTGTAGCTTTCAATCATTCAATATTAAGGGTATTCTCAGAGTTATGTTATAATTAAAAATTCAAATCAAAATGGCTAAGTTCCTCATTATTTTGTAATGTTTATAATGTAAAATTTGGCGGCTTTTCTGATATAAACCAATGAAAAAGTGGAGAAGGAATAGGAAGGAGATTCCTCTCTAAAAATTCATTTGTTTAATGGAATCCCAACGCGCTCAGCAGGAATCAGGACAAGCCGGTCCAATATTAGTTAGTGCTCTTGAAAACTCAGGGATAGCTGCTGCTGATATTAAGAAGTTACAAGAAGGTGGCTACCATACAGTTGAATCTATCGCTTTTACTACAAAGAAGCTTTTAATGAATGTCAAAGGAATATCAGAAGCAAAAGCTGATAAAATTATGGCAGCTGCAGTTCAACTTGTTCCAATGGGCTTTGCATCAGCTACTGATTATCACCAAGTTCGGAAAGAAATGGTATATTTGACCACCGGATCAACAGAATTAGATAAGTTACTTGGAGGTGGTGTTGAAACCGGATCGGTTACCGAAATATTCGGAGAATTTAGGACAGGTAAGACACAAATTTGCCACACTCTAGCTGTTACATGCCAGCTTCCAGTCGAAAATGGCGGCGGTCAAGGCAAATGCCTTTGGATTGATACAGAAGGCACGTTTAGACCAGAGAGAATTATTCCAATTGCCGAGAGATACAATATTGATCAAAATGATGTAATGGACAATATTGCTTATGCAAGAGCCTATAACAGTGACCACCAATCGCAGCTCCTCGTTACAGCATCTGCTATGATGACAGAAGCTCACTATGCTCTTCTAATTGTTGATTCAGCTACAAATCTCTATAGGACAGATTACAGTGGCAGAGGCGAGTTGAGCGCCAGACAGATGCATTTGGGGCAGTTTTTACGAAATCTTCAGCGCCTCGCAGATGAATTTGGTGTTGCTGTTGTTATCACAAACCAGGTTGTTGCTCAAGTTGACGGTGCTTCAATGTTTGTTTCTGATCCTAAGAAGCCAATTGGAGGGAATATTATGGCACATGCATCTCAAACAAGACTCTATTTAAGAAAAGGACGAGGAGAAACTCGTGTATGTAAAATCTATGATTCACCATCCCTACCAGAATCTGAAGCAACTTTCGCCATTACTAATGGTGGTATTGCTGATGCTGAATAAATTTTATAATCGAATGTTTTTATTGAACTTAAACATGCTAAAATTGTGTTCAAATGAGCATTTTCCGGGCCGAGAAATCTTGGGAGATTAAAAAATGAGTTTGAAGATCAATTTAAGTTCTATTCATTACTCTTCCTTTGAGAATTTTTCCTTGACGGCAGTGATTCTTCCGTCTTCAGATAACGAATAAATGTAAGCAACAGCTGTGGTTCCCTGAACATTCAATAAAATGAATGAAGGAGTAGGATGGGCATCAGTTGAAGTGAATGCACCAGTGGCGCTGCCAGGGTCCAAAAAGAAACAGCCCTCGTATTGATATGCAGATGCTTTATGTGTACCTCCATGAACAAGGATATCAACATCAAGCTCTCTGGCTTTCATTGCATACCTAGATGGATCCTCAGATGGGAAAAGATTATAGCTACTGACGAGACCAACACGGAATCCTCCAATTGTCACAACATTCTGATCAGTGTTGGCAAAAGACTCTTCATCATGCTCGCCGCGAACAATAACTATGTCATTACAGATAGTCCTCAAATAATCAAGCTGTTCTTTAACACACAGATTTCCTGTGCACAAAATCTGATGAACTTTATTTGGCTGGAGATGTTCCCTAAACATTTTCGATATTTCGTGGGATTTGAACGGAATATGCAGATCACCAATAAGAAGAACCAGCATTTATTGTTAAAACCGCCATTTTTCTCAGAAAATAGGACGATAAATTGTAAAGTTGAACCGACATTACTAAAAAGCCAGATTCCATTGCAAACCTTTTGATGGCACCAAAAACATCTGTTCTCCGAGTTTTTTACTTTTGAATCAAATTGACCAAACATTTTACAAAAACCGTTCGGCTAACTTGACACTTTTATCAAAACGATGAAACATTTGAAAAGATAACAGGTCAATTTTGATATATCTCACAGAAAAAATTTACCGCAATCAAAGATTGATTGGATATCAATTTTTCATTCGATTCTTTCGTTGCTCTCTCAAAATTGTTATCCACGGCTCACTTCACTTAATTATGTTGACAGCCAAAGTGAATGGAATCACTGTCGAGGTGTCCCCAGGTACAACCATACTTGAGGCTTGCCATAAAGTTAATGTATATATTCCAACACTCTGCCATCATCCAGATATCCCCCCTGCAGGTAAATGTGGTTTGTGCGTTGTAAAGGTAAATGGCTCAAATTATGTACTATCGTGCTCAAACAAGGTAACTGATGGGATGGTGATTGAAACCAATACTCCCGAAGTGAAGGCTAAAGCTTTGGATGCTTTGAACAAGTTTAATGATATGCCAATGATGCCTGTTTCTGATGAAGTTGAAGAAGTTTGGAAGTATTTCTACCCCAAGCAACCAAAGAGAGGCAGAAAGTCTGAAAGAACAAATGCATTATCATTCGATTCTAAGGTTTGCATTGATTGCGATCGTTGTGTTAGAACTTGTGCTGACGTACAAGCTATCGGAGCACTTGATGAAAGTTCACATGCTTTAGCCCAAAATGAGTGTATTTCATGTGGTCAATGCACTACTGTTTGCCCTACCAATGCTCTTGTTGAAAAATCATCAATTGGAGAAGTCTTAAGAGCAATGGCTAAAGGAAAGATTGTTGTTATCCAAACTGCTCCTTCTGTTCGAGTTGCTGTTGGAGAAATATTTGGGGACCCCGTAGGAACTGTTTGTACTGGTAAAATCATTAGCGCTGCCCGAGAAATGGGATTCAAATATGTTTTCGATACTAACTTTGGTGCTGACATGACAATTCTTGAGGAGGGAACAGAGCTAATCGACCGAATTACCAATAAAGGTGTTTTGCCACAATTCACCAGCTGCTGCCCTGCTTGGATTAATTTTGTTGAAAAGATCCATCCTGAAATTATTCCTCATCTATCAACAGCAAAAAGTCCACACATGATGGCAGGAAGGACAATTAAGACCTATTTTGCAGAAAAGAAAGGTTATAATCCTGATCAATTATATGTAGTTTCATTAATGCCATGCACAGCTAAGAAAGACGAAATCAAGAGGCCTCAAATGCTTGGTGATGTTGATGCTGTTCTAACAGTCAGAGAGTTTGGACAGATGATCAAAGACTTTGGTATTGATTGGAATTCCTTACCCAATTCTAGCTTTGACCCAATTCTCGGAGAATCAACAGGTGCTGCTGCTTTATTTGGTGTTACAGGTGGTGTTATGGAGGCTGCTGTTCGTTTTGCCCACGAAGAGATTACCAAAGCCAAACTTGGAAAAGTCGAATATCGTATGCTTCGTGGATTCAAGGGTATTAAAACAGCTAATGCTCGTATTGGAGATGTTGACCTTAAATTGGCTGTTTGTAGCGGTATTGCAAATGCAAGGGAGCTTATTGAAAGCGGAGACTATAAGAGCTTTCATTTCATCGAAGTTATGGCTTGTCCATGCGGATGCATTGCTGGAGGTGGCCAGCCAAAGCTTAAGTCAAGGGCAGATTCTGTTAGAAGAGCTGAGGCAATTTATAGCATTGATCAGCAAATGACAACCAAAGTTACATCAAATGATAACCAAGAACTTCTTCAAGTTTATAGTTCGTTCATGGGTAAGCCCAATTCAGAGAAAGCTCATCACCTTCTTCACACACACTATCAAATGCAAACTACACCCATATTAGAAATGAAGAGGAAGATGGATCAAATGCCAATTGTTGCCTTTGGATCAGCATCAGGTAATTCTTCTCGAATTGCTCGAACACTCGCTGGTTATATCGGAACGACACCAATTGCTCTTAACATGTGTGGTCTTCAAAAAATTGTTAAACAAGGAACAGCAATTATTATCTGCTCAACTTTTGGTGATGGAGAGTTCCCTGCCAATGCTGAAAAGTTCTTTGAGCAGCTTAAAGAATCCACAGAAGACCTTTCATCATTAAGATTTGCAGTTTGTGCTTTGGGTTCACGAGATTATCCAAAGTTCTGTGTTGCAGGTCATATGATTGATAGATTATTGGTAGAGAAAGGTGCCAAACGTTTACTTCCTATCATTGAGCTTGATGCATCATCATCGGATAAAGGCGAGGGAGAATTTGAAAAGTGGGCACCTCAAGTTGTTTCCACATTAGGGTTTAAGATGCCCGAAATTTCTGTTGAGGCTTCATACAAGTTAACCCTTTCCGAAGACGAAAATGATCCAATTCATAAGAAATCAATGAAACCTCTTGGATATCAATGGGGTGTTATGTTATCATCTACCATTTTGACACCACAAGGGTATGAACCAGCAATGCATAGGTATCAAATCAAATTACCCGTGGGAATGGTTTATGAGGCAGGAGATCATGTATCAATATTGGCTCGAAATGATCCTGAACAAGTTAACCAAGTCATTAAATTACTTGGCTTGAATCTCAAAACTATTGTTAAAGTTGAAACCAGTTTACCAGAGTGTTATAATGCCATTCCTGAAAAAGTCACCATTGAAGAGTTATTCTCTCAGTACCTTGATTTGAATGGAAGGCCCAATAGAACCTTGCTTAGAGCTTTCAAGCAATACACTAAGGATACCTTTATCAAGGAAAGACTTGATAAGATACTTGATCCTTCTGATACACAATTTTTCGATGATCTTATGAAAGATATTTCTGTTTCAGAATTCATCTTTGAATTCGGAAAAGGGGGATATCCTCCACTTGATGTTTTAGCAACTGCTATACCTCAGATTCAATCACGTCTTTACTCAATTGCATCTGCTCCATCAGCAACATCAACAGCAATGGATCTTGTTATTACTGATAATATATTTGGCCCTGGTAATTCCAGAAGAGGTCTTTGTACATCATTTTTGAGGAGATTCGGATTAACAAGAATTGCCATTCGAACACAGAAAGGTTGTTTCGGTTATCCTTCGTCCCCAGATACTCCCATTATTATGGCTGCCCTCGGATGTGGTGTTGCTCCAATGCTCTCTCTTCTTCAACATAGAGAAAGCCTTAAGAAACCAATCGGCAATGCATCACTATTCTTTGGATGTAGGTTCCGTAATACATATCCCATCCTTGATTCTATGCTCGAGAATTATATTGATACAGAGGCTCTTAATGACCTATATGTTGCATATTCTCGAGATGGAACAACAAAGACTTATATCACTGACTTAATGCAGCAGAATCCAGATGTTGTCTGGAAGTATTGGTCAAATCCAAAAACAGAGTTCTTCTATTGTGGCCCAGCAAGAGGTATTCCTGATCAATTACACCAAATATTTGTGTCTATCTCTATGGAAAAGGGTAATATGACTCGCGAGCAAGCTGAAGAGTTCACAAATGCTCACGTTCACCATATCGAAGCATTCTAAAAGCTAGTTAATAATTTCTTTTTATGGAAGACACCCCACCTATCAAGAACAAAAATACTAAGAAAAATGCAAACGTCCTAAAAAATGGGAAAAAATCTATTAAAATAGTGAAAAGAGTTAGTAAAAGGAAGAAGATCAAGATTAAAAGTAGAAATATTGATTTCGAAAACCTCGCCCCTGCTCCATTGATTTTAAATACTCAAGATATCACAAACGAATATGTATATACTACCTCAGACAATCCTGAGGTAATGGTGGCTGTTTTAGGAATGCAAGACGATCTAATTAGCGATAACAATGAAAACATGCGATGTAAAGACCAAGACAAGAAAAGAGAAGCAATGAGTGTTTTAAATCAGGATAATTTGTTAAAGAAGAATCACTCAAAAAAAGTTACTTCAATGAATCGTTCTCTTTCAGTGAAAAGGCCCAAATTGTTTGATTTTGAAATTTCTCAAAATTCTCCTATCCCAATCGAAGAAGCATCCCCTCTTTATATCATTGATACGGATAGGAAACAGAATCAAGAACAATCAATATTGTCTCTTGTGAAAGGACTCCAAAAGTCTCGAAACGAGTGCTATGTTGTTCAACCAGCTAAGCCTTTGCCCCTAAAAACAATCGGAAATGTGTCTGTTGCTGCTGCACATTCTAATGAATTTGAAACAGGTCATTTTCTAAAACACCTGGAAAAACCTGCCTCAAATAACGGATTTCAGATTGACCTAATTTCTGACCCAGATGACGAAGAAATAGAGAAGAAGGCTACTATTGACTATGATATTCCATTACTAATTCGAAATCTTTCCAAAAAAGCAAAATGACCTAAAGCAAATTTGGCGGGAAATTTTACCCATTGGTAGAATGTCTTCAAACAAATGCCCTCTATGTGACTCGCTGGATACATCAACAAAAGACAGAGAAGGGCGAAAGGTTTGTAAAGTTTGTGGTTATATTTACCAAGAATCGTCTTTGGTTAATGAAGTCGCATTTACTCCAAATACTGGAAATGGTGCATCTGTTAAAGGTGTTTTTGTTCCATCAGCTTCATCAGGATCAGGATCTGCGTATTTATCGACACAAACACTAAACGAAGGGATTAATAAAATAACGTCTATATGTGATTCTCTCCCAAGGATTCCAGAAGAGACCATATCTTTTGCCAGAAGAGCCTATCAAATAGCGGTAAGGGCCAGATTTACTAGAGGCAGAACCATTGAAATAGTTTCAGCCGCGGCTGTGTATGTAGCAATTCGAAGACAAAAAGACACAGGGTATTTATTGGATGATATTGCTCAGCATGTGACATGCGGCATATATGAACTTGCGGCAACAGCTTTAAGGCTCGCAGAAGCACTGCAGCAGCCTTTACCCGTTATAGACCCAACATTATACCTGAGAAGATTTACAGAGGCGCTGAATTTTGGCCGCCAAGCTCCGCTTGTTCATGAAACAGCTATTAAATTGATTCGTCGATTGGATAGAGATTGGATTCAGACCGGAAGGAAACCATCTGGGTTGTGTGCAAGCGCAATAATGATTGCTGCCAGGGTTCATAACATTCAAATATCTATGGACAAAGTATTAGAAATTTCTCGTGTATGTGCTTCAACAATTAACAAAAGGCTTAAAGAGATTGCTCAAACCGAACTGGCAAATAGCTCTATTGATGAATTGAGGTTAAATCCAAGCAAAATAGAAACAGACAGCCATGAGCTCCCCCCTTCAGTTAAGTCCAAGATATCAAATGATCTAGATGAAATAATTCAAAGTTTTGAACCATCAAAGTCGGGTTTATTAAAAGATACTTTTGATGATGAAGAACTAAAAGATACAGACTCAATGATATTATCGAATGAAGAAAAAGACAAAAAAGGTGCTCTCTTTTATGGAATGTATAAAAACAAAATTAATGAACCTCCAAAGAAACCTAAACAGAAACGACCTAGGAAAGAGAAAAAGTCTAATCAAGCAGATAATAACGAATTACTGATGAATCAACAAGAAATTCATATTTCTAATGATGAAAGTATTGATGGAGACGATGACTTTGAGGATGTTGAAGATTAATTATGTTTACAGATTTCTACATATCAAATCTATTAAAATCACAAATGACTTGAATGGTAACACTCTATCTTCTGATTATCAAAGAGATGAATAGAAAACATGACTATCAAGATTAAGTAATTTGGAAAAAAAACAGAAATTAGTTTTGCTCAAACCTAATTAGAATGAGAAAAGAATGATAAAGGAGAATGAATCAAAACTTTAAGAGAAAATGTTAATACAAACAAAAGATGAAGCTATAAATATTAAAGCCAATTATGAAAACTAACCAAGGAGAGAAATTACATTTAAGTCAGGTATCTTTTATGGTTTGTCTCAGAAACTTGGTCGGAATTTCGCTGTTTCAAGTGATATTGATGTAACAACAACTAGTTTTTATTCGGTATTTGCATCCATAATCCTAAAAATAATTTAAAGAATTATAAATGTCTCCCCAATTCATAAATCGAACTTGATTTCAAACAAAGAAAGGTCTCCATTACATCCTACTCTTTGAATAATCAATATTGAGTCATATCATGGAAAGCTGGGTGATCAAATGATGGATCCACATTTGAAATGATTGAAAAAAAGTAGACACTACTGATTTCCAGAACAATGATGGTTATAATGATCCTTGGTGTTAAATTTACTTTCAAGTTCAAACTAATTCAAGTTCATTTATAAGTAAGAACTGGGGCAATGAAGATGTATTCTGTATCATTCAATCATAATAAATGCTTAAAATTCTTTGTTCCTATCTAATCACAACACTCATGTGATTCTCTGTTAGTAACAAATAAAAATGTTGAACCAGGTTCTTAACAATGCCTAATTGTCTGAAGAATCTTTTTGCTAACCACAATACCAAAAAAATCACATTTAAGATTGTTGTTATAACACTGTGTATTCGAAACTATCCAAAAGTGTTTAGGTTCTTTATTGAGATATTTGGAAATTCTCAAATAAGTCCCTAATTTTGATATTGGGAAATGTCCAATTCCTCTATATCAATAATAAACAAATTAAGCGATTTGAAATAAGTTTTTTAAAATCAATTCAGAGTATCAGGAATGTCATCATTAATTGGTTGCTCATTTGCTATGATTGTATTAAGTATTCCAGCAATAAACCATGGTGATCCATAAAGAGTAACCAACTTCCCAAAAATGGCAACAATTCCAAGAATTACAAAGATAATGTCAATATAAACAATGAGGTAGTTTTGTTTCCTTAAGAAAAACGACAAATACATCACAAGATTAGCAATGCATACCAATAACAGCAAAAAAAAATAACCAAGATACTTTTCAGGAGCCCCTCCTCCATATATCAAGTATATCACCACAAGGCAATATACTATCGATACAACCAGAAGAAGGACTGTGAAAATAAATATTAGTATCTTAACCCACTGATTCATCTAAGAAAAAATGAAGTTATCGAGCAATGATTTTAATCTGCTCTAGATAAATCGGATCACTCTGACAGAATATAGGTTGGGTCTAATTGATACCCAGTGAGCAAGAAAGGAGGGAATGAGGAGTATTTTGTCAAAGAATCAAAATATTTTAGGAATGGTTTCGTATACATAGTGTTCGATCAACAATCTTAGATAAGATTCGGTTTTTTCTGCTTTGTGGTAAGCAAAAAGTTGAAGAAATATAAAAACTGGCCCAATTCTTTAGATTCGTTGCACCTTTGTTTCTAGAAAAGAATCACATGATTGTTGTGATTCATTTGGAAGAAAGGATTTTGAGTATTTTGTAATATATACCTGTTTTATAAGCAAAAAATGAAGATGTAAGTTTATACAGGTGGATTAAGTATTATCCAGGACAGTGTCAGAACAATATTACATCAGTATGAAATAATATAATTGATCATGTGTATTCAATGAGTATCACCAAATTATGTATTAATTGTATTTGTAGTCTTTCTCCAACCAATTTAATAACCCATTGTCATACATCAAAATATTATACCAAATCTCCATCCAGAACACTTACTTTGCATTCATTTTTTTGATGGCAAATGAAAGCAAGGATTGGTGATTTTTGAATACTGTTGAGAAAGAAGATATTTAATGAATTAAGTTTAATACCAGAATCATTCAATGATATTCTCATGAGCTATTAAGTTGAGGTTTTTATCAAAGAATAATCACATTCACTATGATATACTTCAGAGAATACTATTGAAAGAAGAAGAGAGACAACATTTATAGTTGGAAACAGAGAAAATCGCATATTAAGCTACAATAGTGGAACAAAACAATAAAATACAATACATTGATGCACTCATTATTGAGATACACTGCCTTTTTCAAGCCAAAGACGAAACAATGTCACCCAAAAACACATCTTCAACCTCTGTTTTTAGATCAGGTAAAACCGCCCGTGAATATGCTCAACTTAAAGGTCATAGATCTGTTGAAGAGTTTCTCCAATGAAACTGAATTTTTTTGAATAAAAATGAAATGCAGTTAAAGATCCTTTTTTCTAGAATTCTCATCACCTTTTTTCGATAATATCAAAATGAAAACAAAAAGATAAATGAGAGAAACCTCCATGCCAAAAAACATATCACATATGCTATTGAAAATCACAAAGTATTCAATATTTATTGATAAGAACATATCATTTTGTCACATGCAAGATTTCTGCAATGAACAACTCTATACCAACTGCTCAAATGCCAAAAATAGTCATGTTCCATTTAGGAATAAGTTCACTGTTGATGAGGATAATTTATTAAAGTTCTTAGTTGAAGAGAAGAAGATTACTCGCTGGTGTGAGGTTTCAAAGTTCCTTCCTGGTCGCACTACCAAACAATGTCGTGATAGATATAGTAATTATCTTAGTCCAAGTATAACAAATCTACCATGGACACAAGAAGAAGACCAACTCTTAAGAGAAAAAGTCGATGAATTTGGTAAGAAATGGGTCTATATTTCACAGTTCTTTGATGGTCGTAGTGGTAACAATCTGAAGAATCGCTGGCACAAAGTTCTTTGTAAGGACGAAAAAAACGACTCGACTTTCAACCAAAATTCTACTCTTAAAAATGAGAAAAAAGTTATAAGAATCGCAAAACTCGAAGTAATTAAGCCAATTGAAGACAATCCAGCTATTTGTCAAGTGAAAGAAAACTTTAACGAAACAACTTTTCTCTTAGAAGAAGATTTTTCATCGCTTCTTGAAGATTCAGCAGATATATTATTTGATTTCTAAACTTTTGTGTTTCTAACATTAAACTATCTTTTGTTTCACACACAGTCCTTCTTCATGAGAATTTACAATGTAAATCAACTTTTTTTTTGGTAAACATGAGTGAGTGGACACATGATCTCATAGAGAGAAAGTTAGGAATGAAAACACCTGAAATAATGGAGGCTTTGTATAATCAATGTGGATATAAAGAGATTGAGGATTTAATTTTAGAAGGAGAAGACGTCAACGCAGTTGCATACTTTGGTTTTTGATGTTTGATTTGTTCTATTTGATTAATATACAACTCCATTATTACTGGCGTATCGTGAACGTAGAAATGATATTGTTTATCATTGGAAGGATGAAAAGATGAGAGATTTCTATGTAATTATGCTTTGATATAAAACCTTATTTGTTCATTTTATGAATCTCATTCCTACTTCATAGCTTTAATTAATGTTCTTATATGTGTACTTAAAAGAATAAATTCATTATCACAAAAAAATCATGTTGATAAAAAATGAGATATTTCTTTCAAAATTGATTTGTTTGTGAGGAGATAGAGCATTATCATCTCTTATCTCACCATTTTCCTCAATGAATTTACTCCAACTTTCATGCATATCATCTATTGTTGGAGCTCTTTCCTATCTCATTGGAGATATTTTGATTGTGGGATTCATACCTAACCCTGAAAAGTATTCTTTGTTAACTAAGAAGTACAGGGACAAAATAACATATCTGGATTTATCTTACCTTATGCTTGACGGATCAGCAAAAAGATTGATGTGGGGGGCTATTTTTGGGATGATTGGTACACCATTTCTATTTGGTTCATTATACTTGCAAAGCTATATATTCTATAATCTACCAAAAAAAATGTATTACGTCGCTCTTTCTTTGTCTGTAATAAGCATTTCGATTTCGGCTCTAGCTCATTCTGCATTTTTCTTTGTTGGAGAGTTATACAAGCTTATATTTAAATGTGATGTTTCATCTCATGAAAGTATTCTTTTAACAGGAAACCTATTCACAAAAATGTTGTATTGCGCATGGTATCCAGCAGTATTTTGTGGTTTGATCGCAAATACAATGATAACTGTCTCCATTTTTTTCAAGAATTCAGTTCTACCAAAATGGGCCGTATCTATGAATCAAATATTGTTGTGTATAATATTTGTTATTATCAGACCTCATTTACCCAAATTCTTGGAAGAATACTTGTATGGGGCAGCATTTAATATTGCATCAACTATAGCCCAATCAGTAATTACATCAATAGTTTGGAATGGTGAATAAAAATCTTTATAATCCAAATATAATTGAGAATTTAGATGGGAAAACAGCAAATTTAATCAAAAAAATGAGTTCATTGATAAGTAACACTTTCCAATTGTTATAATTTTCGGTTTTATGGTATAAATAATCATTATAAAAGCGCATGTTTTTCATAAAACTCAATTAGATCCTTCTCAAATCCTATTTTCACAGATTGATGGTCAATTGTTAATAATTTTTCTCCAATTTTCACATCAAAAAACATATTGGCTCCTATTTTAGATACACCGACAATAGAAGATTTCATTTTATCGTTGTCTCTTTGGACAAAGTCAAGCATCTGGAATGGACATTTCATTTCTTCAATTGGAAGCCAAGAAAAACATTCTGAGTTTTTATAAGAAACTAAATATTTCGTTTGTTTCCCTATTTTCTTCATTAAATGAACTTTATCTATTTTGGGTTGAATTACACCTTTTTCCATAAAAATGTTTTATTGATTGGATAGATCAATCACACTGAATGGAGTTTTTCTAACAGGTATCATTATCATATCATCAGAATTAGCACCTAATGAACTCGAAATATTGGATTTCAGAGATGGAATAACTCAATTTGATTTGATAATCCATAGTAATATTTTAATCCATTTCTAAAAAATCAGTAAACAAGATATGAATCAGAGAATTCGAATCTCCATCTCTTGTTAAGTATGAAATTGCCACTTGAATGAATCATGTCTAATCTTCCTGATTAGAATTCAATCCAAAATCTTGTTTGAGGTGTTCTTTTCTTGAAAGCATTAGTTTATTAGAAATTAAAATGGAAAATTTTTTTCTTACAAAAGAACAATTAGTATTTCTGCCACTTATAATGTTGAATTCTGAGATAATTGTTCACAATGGTCATCTATATGAGATTCCTGCTGATATGCTTAATATGTGCAGTTTCAATCAAATGAGTCGCAATTCGGAAAACCAGGTTGTAGTCAACGATTCTGTAGATGAAAATGTTTTTGGGGTATTTATCAAATTCTTGAAAAATGAAACAGTTGATGTCAATTCTAATATACAAGTTCAAGTTTTTAATTATATGAAAGAGCTGAAATGTAACTCATTTGTAACTCGAGCGTTTCAAACTTCAATTATTGGAAATGACACGGATATTTCGATAAAACATAAAAATGATTATTACCCAATTAACTCACATTTGTTAGCTTTGAAATCGAAGACATATCGGGGCTTTAAAAGCTCTTTTCCTGATGATGTTTTTGAGATTCCAGATGATTTTTCCAAAGATGATGTTAAGGAAGTTGTGAAAATAATCTCATCATCAATTATTAATCATTCAGATGTTTCATTTTCCGTTTGTGATTTATTGCATTATTTAGGTTGCGAAGAAATTATCAGATTTGCTTCTCCAATTCATGATCGTTTGAGAACTATGTTTAAGGATGATGAATCCGATAAAATCATTGATATTTCGTTTATTAATGATGCCAGACCATATTTGAATGATCTTATTGAGATGCCCGAGTTCTATAAACTTCCAAAGACAATAATAGCATCATTATTAACAAATTCTGGTCTTCAATTAGAGAAATCGAGGTTTATTGCTCTCATTAAAAAATTGAGGAGGGATCATGATGATTCAGCCGATATATTCCTGAATCATATTCGACCACAAAATGGATCTGATAGCATTGATATTTTTGGAGAACTTTTCAGAGATAGAAATGGATTCTTCAAAGACATTTTGGAACATATAGACACCATAACCCAAGTTAATGAAAATCTTGAAGTAACAAACCAAGCGACAACCCAGTTAAATGAAGAACTTTCGATTACTATTCAAGAGAAAACATTTGAAATTGAAAGATATTTTTCAACTTGTCAAGCAACAACCCAGTTAAATGAAGAACTTTCGATTACTATTCAAGAGAAAACATTTGAAATTGAAAGACTTTATCAAAATATTCAAGAGAGAGTACAAGAAAATGAACAATATATAAGGACTGTTCAAAACCTAACAAATAAGCTAGAAGCAGCTGAAGCCCAAAACCGAAATCTTAGAGCAAATATGTATCCAGACATTCACTTGGCTGCATATAATAATTGTAAAGAGGGTGTAGAGCATTATTTGTCAGATCCAAACAAAGTTCGAGAAAGATATCCAAAATCATGTATCTTAGAAGGTTTGGAAATGGAAGGTGCTTTACCATTGCATTTTGCAGCATTAAAAGGTAATACCGAAATTGTTAAAATCCTGATTCAAAGAGGAGCACTATTACAAGAGATTGCATCAAAGGACCAACGAACAGCTCTCCATTTTGCTGCATATTCAGGTAAATTGAATACTGTTCAGTTTCTTGTTCAGCAAGGTATCAGCAAAACCTCTGTTGATAGATCAGGTAAAACCGCCCGTGAATATGCTCAACTTAAAGGTCATAGATCTGTTGAAGAGTTTCTCCAATGATAATGAATTTTTTTGAATAAAAATGAAATGCAGTTAAAGATCCCTTTTTTCTAGAATTCTCATCACCTTTTTATCGATAATATCAAAATGAAAACAAAAAGATAAATGAGAGAAACCTCCATGCCAAAAAACATATCACATATGCTATTGAAAATCACAAAGTATTCAATATTTATTGATAAGAACATATCATTTTGTCACATGCAAGATTTCTGCAATGAACAACTCTATACCAACTGCTCAAATGCCAAAAATAGTCATGTTCCATTTAGGAATAAGTTCACTGTTGATGAGGATAATTTATTAAAGTTCTTAGTTGAAGAGAAGAAGATTACTCGCTGGTGTGAGGTTTCAAAGTTCCTTCCTGGTCGCACTACCAAACAATGTCGTGATAGATATAGTAATTATCTTAGTCCAAGTATAACAAATCTACCATGGACACAAGAAGAAGACCAACTCTTAAGAGAAAAAGTCGATGAATTTGGTAAGAAATGGGTCTATATTTCACAGTTCTTTGATGGTCGTAGTGGTAACAATCTGAAGAATCGCTGGCACAAAGTTCTTTGTAAGGACGAAAAAAACGACTCGACTTTCAACCAAAATTCTACTCTTAAAAATGAGAAAAAAGTTATAAGAATCGCAAAACTCGAAGTAATTAAGCCAATTGAAGACAATCCAGCTATTTGTCAAGTGAAAGAAAACTTTAACGAAACAACTTTTCTCTTAGAAGAAGATTTTTCATCGCTTCTTGAAGATTCAGCAGATATATTATTTGATTTCTAAACTTTTGTGTTTCTAACATTAAACTATCTTTTGTTTCACACACAGTCCTTCTTCATGAGAATTTACAATGTAAATCAACTTTTTTTTTGGTAAACATGAGTGAGTGGACACATGATCTCATAGAGAGAAAGTTAGGAATGAAAACACCTGAAATAATGGAGGCTTTGTATAATCAATGTGGATATAAAGAGATTGAGGATTTAATTTTAGAAGGAGAAGACGTCAACGCAGTTGCATACTTTGGTTTTTGATGTTTGATTTGTTCTATTTGATTAATATACAACTCCATTATTACTGGCGTATCGTGAACGTAGAAATGATATTGTTGAACTTTTAATCAAACATGGTGCTCATGCTAAGTTGGATCCAAAAATGAATCAGAGTGGATTTCTTGTGATTGCTTCTCAACGAAATGACATGGAAATGGCAAAGAGATTCATGGATCTTGGAGCCAGAATAGATGATGGGCTAATATGTAATGAAGCTTTCTATGAAGCATTAAAAGCTTATGAACCGAAGCCAATGAGATCACAGAAGAAGTGTGATATATTGTAAAACGTTAGTTTTTATTTGAACATTATACTCTAAAGCTGCTTGGATTCAATGAGGTTTCTACTAATTATCCCTTCGATCAATGATGCAATTGCATAAGCGCCAGATAAGAAACCAAAAAATGAGCTGATAAACTGTAGGGGAGATTCATTCCTGTTAGTAATATCAACAGTATAAGGTGTAAAAGCATAATTGAAGAAAATACCAGGAATGTAACCCATTCCATTTTGATACGGAGAATGTGTTGCTAAAACAGTGTATTCATATCCATTTTTCAGTGTTTCTCCGTTTTTAATGTATCTAATTGGTGTTATCATTAAGCTGTACCTAAAAACCATTGGAATTTTCACACTTTGGATCATCCACAAGTTCTTAATTGGCTCAGAAATCCTTGGAATTTTTGGCCCAAATCTCATTCTATCAATCCGATGAGAAAGATCAAGATTCTGTGATGCAAAAGATAAATCATGTGCGTGGCCAGGCTGATTTACCACATTTCTTCCAGGTGCTATATGAAAAGAACCAGTAACCTTATTGACAGAGATTTTACCTTTGAGGAGACATTTTTCATCAGGATACACCATTGTGTTAGCCCCCTTGGTACATTGGGCCCATTGATTAGGAGTCGGAACGCGATTTTTGAGGATAGAAAGCAATATAAGTTGCTCACAGCTGTTGCAGCATTCAGTATCTCCTAATAATCCATAGCATGGATAGCAAACATCAGCCAAACTGCTGTTTGCAATACCAATTATTGATCCATTTTTGTGCATGCGCCTAAGAGTGACAGTGTTATTGATATTCAATTGTGCAAAGCCAATAGTATCCAAAATGTCTAAATGCAGAAAAAAGCAAGGCATAGAAACAAGAACCGACAAAGAAATATTCACTAGCTCTTGTTCATTGGTTATTTTAGGCTCTATCGACAGATCTCGAACGTAAACAGGCTTAAAGATGGCTAAAACAGCTGATATCGACCAAAAAGCAGTAATTACAGATAATAACACCGAAATAAAATTACCGCTGCGTGTATGTGCAACAAATTCATTTTCTTCCTGTTTATCAAATAGGTCGAAAAGAACGAAAACTGATGACATAGAAATTTATGATGTTTATTTTAGGGTAAAAATAAGGGGAATTATAATTGAGTTGGTTTGACACGTAAAACGTAAACCAGGTCCTCATGTGAGACCTGGTTGGGAGAGGGTGCAGTTTTTAGGTTTGATAGCTCTTCATATAGTTCTTTGTTTTTAGTCTGAAGTGCGTAAAGTTTTTCTTGTAGTTGTTTTTCTGATTGGAATTGCTTAGAGAGCTCGGCTTTGGTTGATTGAAGTTCTTTTTCTAGCTCATTTAGTGTTGGTGAGTCGGGGTGATGAATAGATGGTTGGTGAGCTGGGGTGATATTGCCATTAATTGATGATATAGTATTTTGCAATTCAGTAATTTTGTGGGTAAGTTTGAGAATTTCTGCATTTAAAGTGAAAATTGTTCTTTGGGATATAGTGAGTTGATTTTCAAGTTGAGATTTCTGTCCATTCAATATATTAACAGTGTTTTGGATCACATTTAGTTGAGAATTCTCCGCTTTCAATGTGTTAATTGTGCTTTGGCTTACATTAAACTTATTCTCAAGTTCAGATATCTCTTCATTCAATATGAAAACTGTGTTTTGGCTTTCACTCAGTTGATCTGAAAGTCGATATTTCTCTTCATTCAATTTATTAAATGTGTTTTGGATCTCAATAACAATATTCTCAAGTTGTGACTTCTCTTCATTCAATGTGTTAATTGTGCTTTGGCTTACATTAAACTGATTCTCAAGTTCACATTTCTCTTCGTTCAATGTGTTAATTGTGCTTTGGCTTACATTAAACTGATTCTCAAGTTCACATTTCTCTTCGTTCAATGTGTTAAATGAGTTTTGGATCTCAATAACCTTATTCTCAAGTTGTGACTTCTCTTCATTCAATGTGCTAATTGTAGTTTGGTTTACATTATACTTATTCTCAAGTTGTGATTTCTCTTCATTTAATGTGTTAAATGCGTTTTGGATCTCAATAACCTTATTCTCAAGTTGTGACTTCTCTTCATTCAATGTGCCAATTGTGCTTTGGTTTACATTAAACTTATTCTCAAGTTCAGATTTCTCTTCATTCAATGTAGAAACAGTGTTTCGAGATTCAGCAAGTTCATTAATAAGTTTGGTATTCTCTTTTTGAATACTTTCATTCTTTTGTTGACAGTTAAACAATATTAACTCAGTTTCAT
>Ga0209639_1000543_pt1 | contig 51541 bp, 48 predicted proteins | sample EPASupsiteHSE605_FD_187268 | JGI IMG/M metagenome (GOLD analysis project Ga0209639, IMG submission 187268) | Bioremediated contaminated groundwater from EPA Superfund site, New Mexico - Sample HSE6-05 (SPAdes) (version 2) | ecosystem: Environmental > Aquatic > Deep subsurface > Groundwater >... | reverse complement strand
TGGCTCGGAGACAGCAAACTCTTGTAATACGCGCGCGCCAGATCATCCCAGGGGATGAGGTCGGCCAGCTTCACCCATCGGTTTTCAGGGTCAAGCGCGGTCCGAAATGGGCTGGAAAATCCGGCCAGGGGCAGCTGTTTTTGGCTATGGTATCGAATCATGAGGTGCACGCTTTTTGAGGGGTCTTCGCTGATATTCGTGCATTTACCATAACCAAAATCCATACTTTATTCAATGATACTATATTTATATGTAATTCTGAGGACAATCTATTTAAAAAAAGTAAGGACAATTGGCAGTATCTCAACAATCAAATGAAATTTAGTTTCATTACAGCCCCTTTACTTCTACTTTTTTTACTGCTTCATCATCGTACACCTGTGCTTTTTTATCAAAATAATTTATAGAATGACTAATCAAATTATTATTCCCTGATAAATTGTGAACTATAATGGTTGTATCATTTTCCCATTTTGATTCTAAGACTAAATATCCCAGTGATATAGCATTACCATAATATCCTAATTTCTCTTTGTACAATTCATTATTCCACACCTCTTTTCTAATTTCTGGATTTTCGTATTTCAAATCTAATAATTCATTTATACTTTTATAATCTTTCAAATAAACGTTGTTATTTGAATAGTTTTGAACAAATTGATAAACTCCTGTGTCAAGTTTTCCATCTGAAAATTTATATATTATATGAACCTGAATGTTTGCCAGTTTTCCTCTAAAGGTAAGTGATTCATTGTTAGAATATATTGGTCTAGTTTTTTCTATCGACAGCACTTGTTCTTTTGACATACCCCATTGGGCATCTCTAAAATCTGATGCAAGGCATAATGCTTTATGGAAAATTATGACAAGAGTGAGGAAAAATATTTTTTTAATCATTAAAATTAAATGGTATTTTGTTTGTAAGTGTTTATTTTTTTATCATAAAATTTCAACTATCTGCAACAAGATAATGACTTTTCCTTTATCTCTAGGATCAAAGGGCCCGCCCCTTACATGAGCCTTTGATTCTCAACAATTTGTCTTCAGGTTAAAATAGGGGAAAATCAATTTTATTCCACCGCGAAATTCTTCCAGTTGTCTTTGATCCATTTAATCGTGTCTGATTGGGTCCTGATTTCCTCAGGAAGTCGATTATGGATGAATTTTTCCATTTTAATCCCAAAACTCTCCACCCCGTATGCCAAGTGGTCAGTCAGATATTTAATGATATAGAGGACTTCCCACCCCTCTTTTCGGTCAAACTCAGTACTATCCGGTATTCCGGAAATTCTAGGATCATCTTTTTCGTAATGAGACCAGTTGTATTCATACGCTAGGGCAGATTTTTCAAAGGTATCCATCAGAGACCTCATTCATAGAGGGAAAAAAATCGAGTTGACATCCTCAGTACGATTATTTTAAGCACCAAATTGATACTGTCTCCTCGCTAAATTTAGCTGCCTCCAACAAATCGCTGTTCGATTGAGCGGATCATTGAAAATGTCACGAATAATAGGGCATCGTTTCATCCCCTCCCATGGACGCGCGCCTTGAAAGTAGCGATTACATCGACTGCCAACGCCCTGCAGTCCTTTCCAAGGCCAAGGAACTTGCCGGTTTGTCCTGTTCCGATGCAACGGTTGCCCAACGCGGCTATGAGTTTGTGCGCGATGCCAACTCAAGGAAGTAGAGAAGTGCCTGCTCGGATCGAGCCTCAAGATCCCCCCCATTAATGCAATGAAAAAAGTAGATTATCGAAATCAAGCACTCAAGATACTTCCATGGGTTTGTGGAAAATGCGGTCGTGATTTCTCCGGAAAAAACCTGCGCGAACTGACGGTTCACCACAAAGACCATAATTACAAAAATAACCCGCCCGATGGCAGCAACTGGGAACTGCTCTGCCTTTATTGCCATGACAACGAACACGCCCGCTCCCTCGACGCGGAATGGCTGCCCACCGAAGATCTGGATAAAAGTCGAGGACCAACGATCACTCACAATCCTTTCTCGGATCTCGCGGATCGGTTAAAAAGAAACCGACAAAAGACTGAAAAAGGTGAGTTGGAATGATCATAACTTTGCCGACCATGCAGAGTTAAGGTGTCCCCCGTTTACCTTGGTTGGAAGCGCTTATCGTCATTACCAGTGGCTGACCAATGTCAACTTGACATAATCATAAGGAATTGCTCGTTCATTCACACATGAGGTCCAGATGAATACCACACAACTTGGCAGGGCTGGAAGTGAAGTTTCTGTTGTCGGTCTGGGCGGAGAAGGCGTCCTTCGTACCTATAACAGGGATAGAGAGGCGCAGAGTGTCATTCGTGAGGCTTTGCGACAAGGGATAACGTACTGCGACTGCGCTCGGGTGTACTCCGACAGTGAACGCTATTATGGCGCGGTGTGGAAAAGTAATCCTGAATTACGAGGCGCAATTTTTCAAACCTCGAAGTCAGCGTCCCGTGACAGAGATGGCGCCTTGAAAGATTTGTCTGATTCTTTGCAGCGTCTGGAGACCAATCACCTTGATCTTTGGCAGATTCATGATGTGCGGACTAATGAGGATTTTGCGAGAATTTCCGGACCAGGGGGTGCACTGGAGGCCTTTATGGCAGCAAAAGAGAGCGGCATTGTAAAAAACATCGGGGTCACCGGGCACCATGACCCTCATATTCTCAGCAAAGCAGTTGAGCAGTGGCCCGTTGACACGGTGCTCATGCCCGTGAATCCGGTTGAAGGGGTACTCGGCGGATTTCTGACCGACACCTTGCCAAAGGCGAAGGAGAAGGGGGTTGCTGTAATCGGCATGAAGGTGCTCGGCGCAGGCCACTACATCGTCCCCGGACTAGGAATAACGGCCCAACTGCTTATTCGCTATGCACTTTCCTGTGGCATTAACCTTGCCATTGTCGGTTGCTCGTCACCCCAGGAGGTCCGTGAGCTTTCGGCAGCCGCCAACCTGCCGCAATTATCTGATTCAGAAAGAGAAAAAATAACCGAACTGTTTGCACCGCATGCAAGGGAGTTAGCCTTTTACCGGGGTGTACGCTGACAAGAGCGTGCAGCCATGAAACGCTTTGGTCCTTTTTTCAGCAGTCTATGCTGTGCCAATACGACAGGTCAGCGGCAATATGAATATCTGCTTTTAACAAGTTTCAATGATTATCCGGAGCCGTATTGATCCGTTCCTCAGTTTGAATACAGCGTCCAGGTACTGCTTCCTTTCTGCAATGAGCGAGCATGGCTCGTACCGTTCCAGGACCCAGCTAACCACACCTGAGCCGAGGTTATATTCACCGACCTCTCCGGAATTCTGCCGGCAACAACCAAGTCGTAGACTGTAACTCGTACATGATACGGCATGTCGCCGGGGTTCTGAGCGCCCTGGAATTTCCACATCCCAGTACTGCTCATTTGCTCTGCAAAATCAGACTGCATACATCGCATAACCAATAGCCGCTATTTGGGGTTAACCAAAGTTTCCCTTCACTGATTTCCCTTGGTTTTATAAGAAAAAAGGTCAGCCACCACCGTGTTCCCACCCTCCTGGCGAGCCGTAGAGGCCGAGTCATAAACCACGAGAAAGGAACTAGCTTGATCACCATGGAGCGAGAACAAGGTCATGCCCTCGGCGTGGTCTACACCTTGGCCGTAGGGTACATCAAGAACCCTTTCCAACCCGGCTGTCGGCACCATTGCCTCTTCAGCTTGCCCCGTCCCATCTGGCCATCGGAAGATGGCAACAGGACCATCGATGTCCATGGTTGGACCTGCCAGGATCAGGAGATCACCACCTTGCCTGCACAGATCTCGGATGCCAAGACCACCCAGGTGCAGGAAGTGCTTTCGATAACAGCGGCCATTGGGACCGATAGCCTTCAGCTGCAGGGTGCCGTGCTCGGCGCCGTCTGCCAACTCCACTTCTAAAACCACTGCCCAGCCACGCAGGACCGGCCCGCGCAACCCAAGGAAGAGACGCGTTCCCGCAATGGCTAACCCCTCAATGTCGAACCCATTATCCTTGCCGGGAATTGCTAAAAATGCCCCCAGATGTTCATCATCCTTCAACGCCTCAATCAGGTCGTTGGTTTTCTCGTTCCCACGCAGTTGGGCGGCGGTTGCTTTCTTCCCCTTTCGTCTATCTTCCGTGACTGGAAGATATGTTCCCTCACCCTCAACAACAGGGATGCGGGCCAGGAGGTACCGATTACCTTCTCTGCTTATTTTGGCTAATTGCTTGTGCGCCCCCTTGCTCCCTTTATTCAGGTCCGGGTTTTTCCGCTTGAGGCTGTGCGATCCCACAAGCCAAAGATAGCCGTCTTCATAGGCCAACCCTTCAATGTCAGCTTCTTCCAAATCCGTCGAAGCTGACGCAGGCAGCTGAAGATAGTCGCTCAGTGAAAACCGGGTATGATTCCCGAAAGAAAGGCTATCGTCACCAGCCTCGCCCGTGACGAGGGAGAGACGTTCCAGACTGATAGTTTCATCGTTGGCAAGCCAGAGGGTGTCGCCGATCTGCACCACGGCGGACAACCCGGCCCTGAGTTCTTTGCCTCTGCCCAGGTTCTGCTGTTTCGAAGAAAACTTCAGAAAGGCAATCTTTGCTGTATTCAAGAGAAGTTTTTTGGTTTTATTTTTTTTCTTTGGCATCCTTCACTTCGATTTTTTTCGCCGTCATCGTGTACTCAACGGTAACTTTTGAACCAACCTTCAATGCACCGTCCATCATGGTTGCGGCATCACGGGAAACTTCCCATTTTTCATTGCCCTTTTCCACGACAATAACGTCACCCTTGATCTCCAGAACCGGACCGGTGACTTGATAGGTTTTAGGGCCTGCCGCAAAAGCCATCGTGGCCGCAGCCATCAGAACAAAGACAAAAACCGTAACTTTTTTCATCAGATTATCCTCCTTTGTACGTGGAATTACTTGACTGCCATCCTGCCATTTTACTGATTTTCAGCCGCTTTCGAGGCGTGAACACCTCCCGAGTTAAAAAATACTTGCACCATTGCCTCTCAGTTTACGTGGAATGGTCACGACGTTCTGGCAAAAAATTGACTTTGGCAACGCGAAAACTGCCTGCTTATCCGGTGTTTTTTTGTCTATACCAGGTGTTGTGCCTATTCCCGGCGTTGACGAAGGTAGCTTCAACTGAAGCATTCGCTCAGATTCCTCATGTACGGCCAGGCGCGAGGGCCGGTTCTCGTTTGAGGCTAGTTTCCTGGCAGGGTTCTTTCCTCGGTGCTGGCAATTTATTTCTAAACAGACTTCTGGTTTTATGGGCATTCACAGCCATGGCAATGGCGGCAACTTCTTCGATTTCTTCTTCGGACGCTTTAGCTTCCCTCGCAACTGCGAGGCCAAAGTCCGTTCAGGAGTCGCAGCCAGCCGCTAGAGCAGCACCCAACGCTACAAGCTGCTTAGTTTTGTGATCTAAAGCGCCTGGAGCCATGGACGCATTGAGAAATTCCTCAAACTTTCCCATGGGATCATTCATCTCTTCATTCTCCTTCCTGTCTTCCAGATTCCAATCTTCAAGACAAACCACCTTCCGCAGTGTGACCACAAAAAGATCCCGTGGTAAATGGCCTTCTTCTATGCGTTCAATTGCCAATATTTCATAGCCCTTCGCCAATTTTTTTATCTTCTCTTCGGTGAAGAAATGAATGACGAAGCCGCCAATCTCGTACAGGTCTTCGCTCAGATGCGTCCCGGTTCGGAAATGTTTATCAAAGGTACTTCGTACGGAATAGACCGCCAGACCTCCCGGCTTGAGGATGCGATGTGTTTCGCGCAGGATACAACCGATTTCAGCGGTGGAGAGCTCCATGCACAGTAGCATATGAGAAAAGCAGGCATCGAACGCATTATCGGAAAATGGGAACGGCTTTTTCACATTATGCGTTTGGGCGTGAACACGAGAAGCGAGTTCAGCTGTCTTCGCTTTTTCCTTAACGGCTGAAACGGCGGTTTCCGAGTAGTCCAAGGCGGTCACCTCAATGCCGTTTCGGGCAAAGAGGAAGGTGTCGCGCCCTTGACCACACCCTAACTCCAAAAGAGAGTGCACCCCCTCTTTCTGAAAAAGTTCCAGAGAAAGCCGGGCGAAATCACTTGGTTCTTCTCCGAAAAATGCTCGGTTGCGAGCAAAAATATTGTCCCAGTGAATTTTTTGCTCCATTTTGTGCTCTATCCTTAATCCATAAAATTATGCTCGTACACTCGGCGACCGAAAAGCAGAGAAGTGATTGACTACACTCATGTTATTTGATTTCAGTTATTGTCAGCACACCGTTATTTTCTGTCGCCTTAAACAGAATTGTGTCGCCCACCTGAAGGTTATGCAACATACGCTTATCCTGCACCCTGAACACCATGGTCATCGGCGGCATGTTCAGGTTCGTGATTTTCTCGTGCTTAAGGGTCAATTTTCCTGTCTCTTTGTCGATTTTGCGCACTTGCCCAGAGGTCATATCCTCTGTCTTCCTGCCTCTATCCTGGTCTTGCATTGCCGTGGCACTTTGCGCCACGTCCTCAAAAAGCACCCCACCTGATCCAACAAACAAAGCAACAATCAGGAAAAATACATGGTTCTTCATACGCAGCCTCCTTTGCAGGGATCAATGCATGTAACCTGATCCGTACTGAAAAAAAATCGTCTTGATCAGTATACCCCCAAAATCGTTTCCTCAATGATCCATGTGTCGCACCGGCTTGCGGATGTGCACTTCGACGTTCTCAGCAGGTTTTGGCTTGCGCGGCATGGACGGCCCGCCTGCAGACCGGAAGCGGGTTGGTTCTTTGATTTTTTGCATATACCGGTAGGCTATTGTTCCCTTGGGGTGCTTGAACCATCCGGGATTCGAGTAATCGTTTGGTTTCTGGTCGGACCGCACCTTGACGACACTGAACATCCCGCCCATTTCGACCGAACCGAACGGCCCTTCTCCCGTCATCATTGGAACCGTGTTGTCCGGAAGCGGCATTTCCATCTCTGTCATATCAGCCATGCCCCGTTCCCCCATCACCATGTATTCAGGGATGAGCTGGGAGATTTTCCTGCTCAGCCCTCGATGATCGACGCCGATCATTGTCGGCACGTTATGCCCCATGGCATTCATCGTGTGATGGCTTTTGTGGCAGTGAATGGCCCAATCACCCTCCTCGTCAGCGACAAATTCGATCTGCCGCATCTGGCCGACGGCGATATCCGTGGTCACCTCGGGCCAGCGAGCCGGCAATGGCACTGGTCCGCCATCAGTGCCGGTCACCTGAAATTCATGGCCATGAAGATGAATCGGATGATTGGTCATGGTCAAGTTGCCGATACGCACACGGACCTTGTCGTTGAGCCGGACATTGAGCGAATCGATCCCGGGGAAAATACGACTATTCCAACTCCAGAGGTTAAAATCGAGCATGGTCATGATTTTGGGGGTGTAGCTGCCCGGCTCGATGTCGTAGGCGTTGAGCAGGAAAATGAAGTCCCGGTCGACCTCTTCAATGAGGGTATGCTTCTCCTTCGGGTGCGTCACCCAGGACCCCATCATGCCCATGGCCATCTGCGCCATCTCATCGGCATGGGGATGATACATGAATGTGCCGGGCCGGCGGGCTGCAAATTCATACACATAGGTTTGCCCGGATTTGATCGCCGGTTGGGTCAGACCGGAGACGCCATCCATCCCATTGGGAAGACGCTGGCCATGCCAATGCATGGAGGTGTGCTCCGGCAACCGGTTGGTGACAAAGATACGGACGCGGTCTCCTTCGACAACCTCGATGGTCGGGCCTGGACTTTGGCCGTTATATCCCCAGAGATGCGCCTTGAATCCTGGGGCCATTTCGCGGACCACCGGTTCAGCCACCAGATGGAATTCCTTGACGCCATTGTTCATGCGCCACGGCAGGGTCCAGCCATTGAGTGTCACCACAGGATTATAAGGCCGTCCGGTATCGGGAAACAACGGTGGCCGGGTATCGGCTTGCGTCTGGACTACAGGCTCCGGAAGAGCGGCCAAGGCCACACGGTTAACCATCGCCACTGCCACTGCACCGCCAGCGAGACCGGCTGATTTTAAAAACGCTCTTCTTGTTGTCATCGGCATTCCTTTAACTCTCTGTTCTTTCCTGCTCTCAATGCCGCTGCTCGACCCATTGACCGGTTTTTCCCGTTTCTTTTACGGGTTGCGCCATGGAAGGGGTGCCTATGATGGCCGCTTGCAGGGCAGCGTTTGCCGACCAAAAATCCTGCTGCGCATTGATGGCTGCACGCACCGTGTCGATCTGATCCCGCGTGTCGGCCAGCAACTCAAACACCCCTATCAGCATGCCGTTGTAACGGAGCAGATTTTCTTCGGAAATCACCTTGCGCAACGGCAGGACCTCGTCGCGATAATGTTTGGCGACATCGTAGGCCGTGCGATAGGCGGCATAGGTTTCCCGGAGGCTGGATCCAGCAGCGCGGACGGTCGCTTCCAACTGATTGGCTGCGGCCAAGGTCTGGGCATTCATGGCAGCACGTTGCATATCTCCCCAGTCAAACAGAGGTAAACGCACCGTTATTTCATACCCCTTCCGATTATCATGGGTACCGGCTGCTTCATCAAAGATAGTATCGTACCGTACACCAAGTTCAATGTCCGTCAGGCTGGTGATCAGGGTCAAGTCTTGATCCTTGGCTGCTTCGGCATAGGCCGTCTTGGCTAATTGAATATCTAACCGTCCCGACTGAGCCGCTTTGCTGACCTCTTCCGGACTTCGTGGAGCCTCGGGTAAGTCAGGGAGCCGTTCCGGCAGCTTGAGCTTTTTTTCCTGGTTATCCGAGAGCCCGAGAACACGAACCAGCTCTTCCCGGGTCGCTGTGGCAGTCTGCTGCGCCAGAGCCCATCGGGTTGCCGCATCGGCATAGAAGGCCTGCTGCCGTGCTCGTTGCAGCCGGTTGAAGTTCCCCACCTGCTGCATGCGGCGGGCGAGTTCAGCACTGATCTCGCCGACCTCATTCACCTGCCGTGCATAATTGAGCTGTTGCTGCGCTGTCACCGCCTTCACCCACGTCTGCCGGACCTCGGTGACACTGTTGACTACGTCCATGGCGAGGCGCACCTGAGACTGCTCGATACGGCGCTGGGCGCTGGCATATCGGAGCGGAAAGGTCAACACGTCGAGCAGGCCGAATGCCAGCAGACGCTCATACTCAACCTCGTCAACCAGTGTTGTGCGTTCAAAAACCAGGAGGGGATTGGCAATGCGCCCCGATTGCGCCGCCCGGGCCGCATCCGCCCAATGTTGGGCCAGCATGGCCTGCATGGCGGGGTTATTCACCAAGGCAAGATGCACAACTTCTGGTTGGCCCAAGGGCTGGGCAAGCAGTGCTTCTGCTGTTTTTGCATGGAAAGCGCGTTGCTCAGGCGTTTGTGCCAAGGAAAGTTTCCCGCCGGTAAACTCCGCAGCAGCCTGGTTGGTTTGAGCCAGCGACTCTTCGAAATTCACCCGGCCGCAACCGGAGAGGCACAGCCATACCAACAAAAAAACAACGAATGGCTGTCTGAGCAGACAATGGAGCCTCACGGCTTGCCTCCATGCCCGGAATGGTTGTCAGCGTCTACGGGCAGGGGGCCGGAGGGTTGGTGAGGCTGGGAGGCTTCCTCAAGGTAATACCGCCAGCCGCCAATACGCTCAACGGTCGCATTGGCATCCAGCCAAGAAGCGACCTCTTGTTCCCGGTAGCCGTGATAGTCCTTAAAAACAGAGGAATAGGAAAGCGCTGGCGGCACAAAGGTGGCTGACGGCTTGATGTCTTGAACCGTTGAGCCGGATTGTGACCAACTGGACGAGATGAACAAGGAGACTGCTGGGCACAGCATAAGGGAGGAAAAGACAACCACTTTCAAGAAACTTCGTGCCAGAGCTTCTTTCAAGGCGATCTCCCGTGGTAAAAATTGACTTTTTTTCCTCTCCTGCATCGAGGACTTGCCAGCGATGCAAACTCAATAGGAAGAGAGTTAGAAGAGGGGTGGAGTTGATTTTCCCGGCTCCACCTCTCCTTCCCCCAGGATTCAGGGAGCTAACTTAAGAAGCTGTTTTTGCGATTCGATAATTTGCTCCATCATGGAGTAATGGCGTTCTGCTTTTTTCTGCATCATGGTATGGCACATGGGCATGTTACCCATCATTTCCTTCATCCCTTCGTGCCCTTGAGGTGACAACATCATTTCCATCATGGGACACTTTCCGGATTTCATCATGTCCATCATCATTTTATCGTCCATCTCGCGCATCATTTTCATGCCGTTGGCCATCATGGCCATATGTTCCGCCATCAATTGTTTCCGCTCGGTTGGATTATCGGTGGTGGTGATTTTTCCCATCAGGGCCTGCATGTCTTTCATGTGAGCAGCCATTGTGTCTTCCTGCTGTTTCATGTTGTCCATGCCGCCGTTTGGATGACTCATGTCATGACCTGCCTGCCCAGCTGGCTTCTCAGTTGATTGCACCGCACCATGGCCTGTATGCTCAGCAGCTGGCGGTTTGGCCGAATCATGTTGCCCCATCGCAATTCCGTACCCGGAAACAAAGAGAAAGAGTGCAGTCACAAAAGCTAACATTTTTGATTTTTTCATGGTTTCACCTTGATGTAATGTTTTGCATGCATGCCGTCTTCTTTAAATAGAGCTGTAATAAAACTAACCTCCATTACTGTCAGGTCAAGGAGGATATCTCTCGAATACTCATTGAGATCATACTGGTTCGTCGAAAGCAATTGGTACTCCAACCCATCCCTGCCAAAGGAGCTTCCTGCAAAATGAACGTCCGCATGCCGTGTCGTTTCGGCCAATGGGAGAAATCTCGTGTCTCAACGGGCGAGATTTCTCGCTACCGCTTGAAACGAAAAGAAATTAACCGCATGAAATCATAATATTTTCTCTGGAACAAGGATGGCGATTCTCTATTTTTCCCCGATGATATCCTCTCTTCCCTCCAAGATAAAAATTTCAAGTTCCGCCGGCTTATTCTCACCTTTGCAGACGGAACAAATCACGTTTTTCTTTCGCCCGCTCATGCTTCCCCTGCATGAACGGACGACGTCTTGTTGTTTCTCCTGGCAGGATCGATCGAATCCTTTCTCCGTCATTTTCGTCGGCAGGCCAAAGGTTATCGGGCATCGTTGTTTATCGTAGATCTCTATCTGCATCTTCTCTTGTGTCTCCTATCGTCAGCACAGTCGAGTCTTGCCCCTTCTGGAGAGAAGCCGCCGCATAATCAATGAGGCGGCTTCTCTTTTCCGGCTAATTTTTTTTGCTCGCATACACCAGCAGGACGCCACCTCCCAATATTGCAGCCACACCGGCCCAAAGAGGGATGTTCACCGTCTCCTTTTCCGCAACCGACATGTCCAGCGGACCCAACTTGATATTATGCGTTTCCCTGGTGTAGCTGAACTTGCCGTACAAGAGCCCCACGCTTCCTGCCACTATCAAAACGATAGCCATTATCTTGATTGCGTTCATTTCAACTCCTCCTGTGCTCTAGCTATCGTGTGCCGATAGACTTTTTTAAAAAATCTTTTCACTGCTCCAGCTCGACATCCGTTCACTCGTTTATCTCATGGTTGCGGCGCAAAAAAGTCATCTGCGCTGCGGCGGACCACCACTCTGAGAACATGCCCTTCTCCCAGTACGCACATCCCTTATCTTCTCTCATAGGGCTCTCTGTCCCAGTAACGGTCATGCCTATCCTCCCGGTCCTCCCGGTCTTCCCGGTCCTCCCGGTCCTCACGGTCATGCCGATCACTCCGGTCATACCGGTTATGCCGGTCATACCGGTCATGCCCCGGTGGAGGTCCCCAAAAACAACCGCTCAGCGATCCAAACAGCGCCAACAAGACTATCAACATGATGATTTTCTTCATTTCTCCCTCCGTTATTCTGCTCTGATATTCCGTGCACAGACCGGTTAAGCGGCCGCTCCAGCCTACAAACTGCTGACAGGAGCGTTGATGCGAACCTGGACGGCATGCTCCCGGTGGTCGTCGATCAGGCGAACGATCAGGTCGTCCTGGCCAACCCCGTCCACCGTTACCTCCATCTCACCCCTACCGGTCTGGGTCTGTAGGACCTTGATATGGTAGACCGTCTCCCGATACCGGTAGTGCATCGTGAATGCCTTCCACTCTCCAGGGAGACAGGGGGTGAAACGCAGGGTCTCCCCTTCCAGCTTGAGCCCGAGGAGAGATTCCACGAGCAGGCGGTACATCCAGGCGGCCGAACCGGTGTACCAGGTCCAGCCGCCGCGACCGGTATGCGGCGAAACCGCATAGACGTCGGCGGCAACCACGTATGGTTCCACCTTGTAAATGTCAGTTTCCTCGGGCGAACGGGCATGGTTGACCGGATTGATCAGGTCGAACAACTCCCAAGCCCTCCGGTTGTCGCCCAGGCGGGCAAAGGCCATGGTCGCCCAGATGGCGGCATGGGTGTACTGGCCGCCATTTTCCCGCACACCGGGAACATAGCCCTTGATGTAGCCGGGCTGCAGGGGCGATTTGTCGAAGGGAGGATCGAGCAACTGGATCAGCCGGTCCTCGCGGCGCACCAGCCGCTCATTCAAGGCCTCCATGGCCTGGCGTGAACGCTTGGGATCTCCCGCGCCGGACAGCACCGACCAGCTCTGCGCAATCGAATCGATCTGGCATTCCGGATTTTCTGACGATCCCAACGGGGTGCCGTCGTCAAAATAGGCGCGGCGGTACCACTCCCCGTCCCAGCCGTGCTGTTCGATATTGCGGCGCAGCACCACCGCCTCTTCCTGGCAGCGTTCGACAAAGGGCAGGTCTCCCTGCATGCGGGCCAGATCGGTGAACCGCAGCAGCACCTCGTAGAGGAAAAAGCCCAGCCACACACTTTCTCCCTTGCCGTGCTGGCCGACCAGATCCATGCCGTCGTTCCAGTCGCCGGAGCCGATCAGCGGCAGGCCGTGTTCGCCGAAGGTGAGGCTGTGGAGAATGGCGCGGACGCAGTGTTCATAGAGGCTCGCCGTCTCTTCCGAGCGTCCGGGAAGATCGTAATACGAATCTTCGTCGGACTTGACCGGGCGGCCCAGGGCAAAATGAACGGCTTCGTCGAGTACGCCGCTGTCTCCGGTGGTGAGCACATACTGGCAGACGGTCAGCGGCAGCCAGAGGTAATCGTCCGAACAGTGGGTGCGCACGCCGCGGCCGGTTGGCGGATGCCACCAGTGCTGGACATCGCCTTCCGGAAATTGACGGGAAGCGCACAGCAGCAAATGCTCACGGACCAGATGCGGCCGGGCATGGACGAGCGCCATCACATCCTGCAACTGATCGCGGAAACCAAAGGCGCCGCCCGACTGGTAGGTTGCGCTTCGGGCCCACAAACGGCAGGCCAGGATTTGATAGAGCAGCCAACCGTTGACCAACACATTGACCGATTGGTCCGGAGTTTCCACCTGGAGCGCACCCAGGGTGTGTTTCCAGTGCTGCCAGACCAGGTCAAGGGCGCCGCGCGCCGCGGCTGCCCCGCGAAAACGGTGTACCAGGTTTTTGGCATCCTCAGGGTTTTGGCCGACACCGAGCTTAAAGACGATTTCATGCTCCTGCCCGGCCGCCAGGTCAAAACTCACCTGGATCGCGCCGCATGGGTCAAGGGCCGCGCCCACCTTACCCGAGAGACGGGTGCGCGTCAGGGCGGCGGGCGTCCGCAGGGAACCGTTGCGCCCCAGGAATTCGGTTCGATCGCCGGTGACGGTGCGCTGGCTGTCGTCGACGTCAAAAAACGCCGTCCGGTCGCTAAACTCGGTGTTGTAGGGATTCCAGGCCAGGAGCGCGCCGCTTTCCGGGTCGATCTCGGTCACCACATGCATGGTCGATTTCGGCCGCAGATCGCCCAGCACCCATTCAACATAGCCGGTAGCGGACAGCCGGCGGAACCGGTCCGACTCATTGCGCACCTTGAGCACCATGAACTTGACCGCCGCGTCCAGAGCCACGTATACCGTCAGCTCCGAACGGATGCCGCGTTCGGTGTGTTCGAAGATGCTGTAGCCGAAACCATGGCGGGTGGCATAGGGCGTTGCCCCGCGGCAGGGGAGCGGCGTCGGCGACCAGAAGTGGCCGCGTTCCTCGTCGCGCAGGTACAAGGCCTCGCCGCTCGAATCACTGACCGGATCATTGGCCCAGGGGGTAAGGCGAAACTCGTGCGCATTTTCACCCCAGGTATAGGCAAGACCGCTCTCGGAGATGACGGTGCCGAACTGCGGATTGGCCAGCACGTTGACCCAGGGGGCAGGCGTCAGTTGTCCCTGGGCGGTGGTAATGACATATTCGCGGCCATCCGGGGTGAATCCGCCCAGTCCGTTGTAGAAGGAGAGGTCCAGACGGGGCGCGGGAGGGACTGCCGGGGGTTCGGAACGATGGCTCCGGGTCGGAATCAGGGCGGGCACGGTGACCTCCGCCAGACTGCGCCCCTTGATTTGCTCCGCCAGCGACCCGCGCTTGTCGGAAATGATGGCGCGGGCAATCGTTTGAATCAGGACCCGGTCCTCTTCCGCGATCTGATCGCCCGGCCGCACGAAAATGCCGCCGGGCCGGTCGATGACATTGGCTTCGATGCCCGCGGCAATCAGCCCCATGATCTGATCGTGGAGCAGTTGCCGGTAACCGGCGCGGTCCTCGTTCCATATGACCAGGTCCACGGCCAGGCCCTTGAGACGCCAGTAGGCGTGGGCCTGCACCAGTTGCCGCACCAGTTCGATACTGGCCGGATCTTCGATCTGCAGGAGCACGATCGGCAGGTCGCCGGAGATGGCGTAGCCCCAGAGACCGGACTGGCCCCGCCGGTTCCTGACCAGGATGTTCGCGTCGGCCCGCAGGGCCGCATTGGCATAGATGATCGAACTGGCAAGGCGCCGGTACAATTGGGCGTCAGCCTCGGAGGCATTGAACTGGCGGAGCAGCACCTGGCCGTGGGTCCAGGCCAGATCAAAAACCCGGTCAGCCAGACGCCGATCCTGGTATTTGCCCACCAAACGCAAGGCGGCGTCACGGGTTTCACCTATCCCTGAAACCATGTTGATCGTGACGGCTTCCTCCGGTTCAAGGCTTATCCGGTAGCGGATAGCTACGATCGGATCGAGCACCGAACCCTCGCTGCCCGAGAGCGCTCCGGTGAAGAAATCGCCGCTCCCGCTCATGGCCTGGGGGGCGGCCACGGTGTTGCCGCGGCCGACAAACTGCAGGCGATCGGTCTCGTAGGAAATATCTCCAACCTCGACGCCATGGACAGCCATCAGGTGAAACATCCAGGGTGTTTGCTCATTGATGGAACGGGGCCGCCGGGTGCACAGAATCGCCCGCTGCCGCCGCAAGATTTCGGTCTGCACAAAAAGATTACTGAAGGCTGGATGGAGGGCGTCGCCGGCGGGTGAAGCGAGCACCACTTCGGCGTAGCTTGTAACGTCGATTATTTTACGGCGGCGGGAACGGTTGGTCAGCGTAACCCGGCGCACCTCGACATCATCCTCGGACGAAACCACCACTTCAGTATAGGCGTCTATTTCGTCGTGCCGGCAACGGAACTCGGCGCGTTCTTCCGAAAAAACCGTCTCAAAATGGGTCGATGGCCGCGCCACCGGCTGATGGGTTGTGGACCAGAATGCGCCAGTGGCGACATCCTGGACGTAACAGAAAGATCCCCAGTTGTCGCAGGTGCTGTCTTCGCGCCAGCGGGTGACGGCGAGGTCCCGCCAGCGGCTGTAGCCGCCGCCGGCGTTGGTGATCATCACATGGTAGCTGCCGTTGGACAACAGCTGCACTTCGGGATTCGGTGTATCCGGGCTGTTGAAGATGCGCACCGGGGTCTCGGCCTCACTAGCCTCCCCCTGCAATTCGGCAAGTTCGGTCGTGTGGATAAAAAAGGCGGCTGCCTGGGGAATCCGTTCCTGCAGCAACAGCATGGTGGCCTGAAACAAGGGTTCCATCATAAACCGTTTTTGCATCGGCCGGTCCAGCAGCAAGTAGGCCAATGAGAGCAGGCTCATGCCCTGATGGTGGGCCATGAAGGAGCGGATCACCACGTTTTCCTGGCCGCGCGGCAGCCGGGAGGGCGTGTAGTCGATCGCTTCGTAAAAACCGAATTTTCCCGCAAACCCTTCCGTCGCCATCCGCTCGAGATTCAGGCAGGCCTTTTCGGGCTCGACCATCAGCGCTAGCGCCGTCGCATAAGGCGCAATCACCAGATCCTCGGCCAGCCCGCGCTTGAGCCCCAAACCTGGCACGCCAAAGGCCCGGTATTGATAGTTGAGTTGGGCGTCGATGGCGTTATAGCCACTTTCCGAAACACCCCAAGGCACCCCGGATTTCCGGCCGTAATCGATTTGGCTGGCGACAGCCGCCTTGCAGGTCTGATCGAGCAGGGTGTCGTCGTAGGACGGCATCACCAGCATCGGCATCAGGTATTCGAACATCGACCCGCTCCACGAAAGGAGCACCGGTCCGCACCCGGTGGTGGTCAGCAGGCGGCCCAGGGCAAACCAGGTTTCCTGCGGCAACACCCCCTGGGCAATGCCCACGAAACTGGAAAGCCGTGCTTCGGAAGCCAGGAGATCGTAATAGCTTGCGTCCTGGCGGTGGTCGGTAACGTTGTACCCGATGGCCAGGAGCCGGCTTGCCTTATCAAAAAGAAAATCATACTCCACCTGCGCCAGCCTGTTTGCCAGATGGGCAAGGCGTTCAATGGCCGTAATCCTGGCATCGGCGCGGCAGCTCGCCTCCCTGACCAATGGAAGAAGCGCCTCAAGCCATGCCTGTTCCTCGGGCGCTGCCTGCACGGCAAGACGCTCTTCAAGCGCGGGCCGAAGGTATTCCTCCAAGACAGTCAGTTCGCGCAAGGTGGAAATCCGGTCGAGATCGGGCAACGCTCCGGTACTAGTGCGAACAGCCGCGCTCTCCAGCCACGGAGCGAGGAACAGCAACTCGTCGAGACCATCCCGGCACTGGCGGGCAAAGGCACTGATCCACGACTGCACTGGGTTCTCGACATCGACGCCACCCGCTGGCGTACCGGCGGCCATCTCCGCCTCTGTTGCCCAGTGTGTCAGAAGCTCTTGCGCCGTCGAGAGCTGGGTGGGTTGGGAATCAATCGCCGCTGCCAGTTCCTGGTGCAGTTGGGTGAATCGAATGTCTTCCTTTGGGTTTGCGCCTGTCGCGTCCACGGCACAGGCGAGGGTGTCCCGCAAGCCCTCAAGGAACCGTCTCCCCAAAAGGGTGTCGTCGGGCAGCGCCAGCAGGCCCTGGCGCAGAATGAGCAGATGACCGGCAAGGTTGCCGCTGTCGACCGACGAAATATAGAGGGGCAGCAAGGGCTTAAGCGATAGGGTGTCGTACCAGTTATAGAAGTGGCCCCGGTGCCGCTCCAGGATGTCCATGGTGCGGAGGGCGTTTGCAGTCCGCTCGATCAGTTTTCCGGGGCCAATATACCCGAAATCATAGGCGGAGAGGTTGGCCAGCAGGGACAGCCCCATGTTGGTGGGCGAGGTGCGATGCGCAACCACCGGATTGGGATGCTCCTGAAAGTTGTCGGGCGGCAGCCAATGATCCTCCGGACCGACGAAGGTCTCGAAGAAGGCCCAGGTTTTCCGGGCCATGGTATGGAGAAAGCGGGTCTGGCCGGTCGAGAGCCGCGCTTGAAGGCGGACCAGCGGCCGGCTGATCCACCAGGCAATAACCGGAGAAGTCAGCCAGAGCGCCAGAATGGGCAGCGCCACCAGCAGCGAGGTGGGCCGCAGCCAGACGAGGGTCAGCACCGCGGCGATGGCAACAACCGGGGCGGCCCACATGGTCCGGTACGAGCCGGCAAGGGTAGAATTCGTACTGTCCTTCGATCCGCTCGACGGGTTCCATTCGAGCAGTCCCCGGCGGGTGACGAGCAGACGCCAGACCGTGCGCGCAATCGCATCCAGGCTGAAAAACGCCTCATAGGGGAGACAGGCAAGCGTAAAGGCAGACTGCGCCAGGCATTGGCCAGTCGACCGTCCTGCCGCGGCAAGATGCTGCGCCAAGGGCACGTCAGCCGGCTTGCGCAGCACATTCAGAGTTGAGGCGATCAGGGAAGGGATAACAATGATGCCCAGCACGGCCACGGTCCAGAACCAGGGTAACGGCAATAGGGTCCAGCCCAGCAGCAACAGCAGGGTCAAGGCGGCCGGCACCAGACTGCGCCGCAGGTTGTCGCCAATCTTCCAGCGCGACAGCAGGGTCAGCGGGTTTATCCGCAGACGTCCGTCCTGGCTGGGAACAACGGGCGTCATCCATTGGGCGATCTGCCAATCGCCCCGAATCCACCGGTGCCGGCGGCTCACATCCTCGCTGTAGCGCGACGGGTATTCTTCGTACAACTGGACATCGCTCAACAGCCCGGAGCGGGTATAACACCCCTCCAGAAGATCATGACTGAGGATGCGGTTGTCCGGGAAGCGATGCTCCAGGGCGCGGTCGAAGACATCGACCTCATAGATGCCCTTGCCAATAAACGAACCTTCGCCGAACAGATCCTGATAGACGTCGGAAACGGCGCGGGTGTAGGGATCGATGCCGGGTTCGCTGCCGCACAGGCGGGCATACAGGGAACGGTTGCTGCCGGATAGGCTGATGGCCACCCGGGGCTGGAGGATGCCGTAGCCGGAGACCACCCGCTGTTTGCCCTGATCGTAGTAGGCGCGATTGAGAGGATGGGACATGGCGCCGACAAACTGCCAGGCTGAATCCCGCGCCAGCTGGGTGTCGGTGTCTAGGGTGATGACGTACTTAACGTTGGCGAGGAGGGCCGTTGCCCCGACAATCAATGAGAAGCGCTCTCCGATGGCGTCGTCCGGGCCGGCGCGCAGCAGCCAGTTCAGGTCGGCCAGCTTGCCGCGCTTACGCTCGTACCCCATCCAGATCCGGTCCCGTGCATTCCAGCGGCGCGGGCGATGAAAAAGGAAAAAGGTGTCGCCTGCCGGATCCGGATGCGGGTACTTGGCATTGAGCTCTTCGATGCGCTGTTGGGCCAACCGCAGGAGCGGCTCGTCTTCCGGCGTGGTTTCTGCAACGGCATCACAAAAATCGGTGAGCAGGCCAAAATGGAGATGCTCGTCCCGATTGGCCAGAAAACGGACTTCCAGGGCCTCGACCAGTTCTCCAACACCCTCCTCGCTGGTGAGCATGGTCGGCACGATCACCAGGGTTCGCAAGCTCTGGGGGATGCCCTTGGAAAAATCCATGCGCGGCAAGGGCCGGGGCGTGGCCAGCAAGGTAGCCAGCCAGTTGATCAGGGCAACCGCCAGATGGCTGGCGCTCAGCAGCGCAAGCAGGCCGACCAGACCGAGCATCCATCCGTGCAGGCCGCCTTGCTGCGCCTTGACCGTTAAAAACCAGGCAAAGAGCACGGTCAGCAGCAGGATGGAACCGCCATAGAGGAGGAAAGGTAAACGGCGGCAGATGGCGGCTACGGTCTCCAGCGCCGAGTGGCGGGCCTGGGTCCGTTGCTCGAGCCGCACTCGTCCTTGGTCGACCAGGTAAAATCCCACATGGGTGGCGGGGTCTTCGCCATCGTTCCGGGCCGCGCCCTCCTGCGCCAGCTTGATCGCAGCGCGCGCCACCTCATTTTCCGAGCAGGGGCTTGTTTTAGCAATTTTTTCCACCGCATGACGGTAGCGATCACGGGTGGCAAAATCCATCTTGTCATAGACGTCGCCGGGATCCTGACGCAAGGTCTGTTCGACAACGCTCATCGTCTCGACAAAGACGCGCCAGTCTGTGGCCGCCAGAAATCGCAGGCTGTTGATGGTGTTGCTGATGGAAACCCGGTCGGCGGCCTGTTGCTGGTTCTCGGCCCGCACCAGTTGTTCAATATTCCGGCCCGACTCGGACAGGCGCTGTTCGATCCAGGTGAGCGGCAAGGCCAGATCCAGGCTTTGCCCCTGGAGACGGCGGGCAAATTCGGCGACAAAGGAACTCACCAGATCCGGCTGAGACCGGGCCATGTCGGCGATCACCAGAATCAGGCTCTTGGGATCCTTCTCGGCAACCTCGAGCATCTGGTCCGCCCAGGAGTTGGCAAGGTTGCGGTTGATCCGGTCGGCAGCCACCCGGGCAGCGACCCGGCGAAGATTCTCGACCAGCGCCAGGCGCAGCATGATGGGGATGGCCCACAATTCGCCAAAGGTGAGGATGGTCACGGTCTGATAGGCGGTAACGAAACTGCCGAGGCTCTCCGGATCGACCAGGCCATCGCCGTGGGCAATCGTTTCCAGGGCAATGTCATAGACCCGGGGCAGCCCGGCCGATTGGCCGCCCAGCAAGCGCGGCAGTTCCAGGCTATACCCCTTGGGCAGGTGCCGTTTGGCGGTTCGAATCTGTTCCTCGATCAGATAGAAGTTGTCGAGCAGCCACTCTCCTGCCGGAGCAATACGGCGGTTTGCCTGCACCGCCTCGGTCAGGAGGTTGCGCACGCCCTGCAGCACCTCTTCGTTCTCAGCCAGCCGCTTGAGCAGACGATCCTGGGGACGTCCCGAAATTAAGGTGTGCGAAGCCGCCAGGGCCTTGCCATGATGCTCCATCTGATCGGCGCTGAACAATCCCGAACGCAACGGTGGTTCGCCTGTGGCATAGTGCTGCGCCGGGCTGTTGCTGTCGAGGCGCGCCCGCAGCCGAAGCGCAAGACGACGAATGGTCGTGATGCCGATGTTCATGGATGAAGCTCCCGGGCACGCCGGTTTCCCGGCCCGCTCAATGGAAAGAGTACGGCCGCTCGAGCACTGCAGCCCGGCGGCAAGAAAATCTCTTGTGCGGATAAACAGCTCATTGAGCGCTCTGTTTCTTTGTCATGCGATGAATGACCCTCTAAATTGCTTGCCCTTCTCTTCAGGCGTCCGCTTGTGCCGCCATCATCAAGACCAATGAACCCCTGTTGGGCGATTGGACGGCGCCACGGCTTGCTGTTGTATTTCATTCCAAGGCGTTATCGATGCTGCGGACAAGCGTTTCCTGGCGCACCGGCTTGATCAGATAATCCTTTGCCTGCTGGTTTAAGCTCACTGCATGCGTCTCGTTACTTGGGTAGGCAGTCATAATGATGACGCGGGTTGCCAGACCTCTCCGCGCCACCTCCTGCAAAATGTCGGTGCCCCAACCGTCACCCAGGTTGATATCAGCAAGAATCAGGTCAAAATACTCCTGGTCCATTCGTGACAGAGCCGCAGCATAACAGTCGGCGGTGGTCACCTCGTGTGCTTTCGTGGCAAGAAACCGGTGGAAGGTGAACCGGATGGATTCTTCGTCATCAATCACAAGTATATGCGCCATTGTGTATAGTCCTTGCGAGGGCATCCCCAATCAGGAGATACTCAGCAGTGCCCGGGTGATGGTATGGAAGGGTCTGTCGCCGTATTGCATGCAGGCAAAACCGGCGAACAATCCCCTTCCCCGTGGTTCTTAGGTATGATTCAAGCAATCAAGAAGTGTTCCGGGAAGGGAATAAATGTCGCCAAGCCTGAGGAATGACCGCGTATTCAAATGTTAAGACGCCAGGCAGAGGGTCCGGCTTGTCGCCGGCAGGGAAAAATAGCGTTGCAATCAGCAAAAACGTTGCGCCGATTCAGGTCAATCACGCAACAGTTGACCGGCAATCCGGAGACGAGATCTGCGCTGGCGCGGACAAAAAAAAGCCCGCAGGAGAACCCTGCGGGTTTTGAGCGGGACATCCGTCCGGCTATTTGGTTTCGGTGGTGGTTGTGGTGCTGGTCTTTTTTGTTTCGATCATTGGGTTTGCGGTGGTGGTCGTCGTGGTTTTCCGGACCATCACCTTGTCGGCGACCATGCGATCGCCATCACGGGTGTAATACACCGTGACCGGCAGGCCGGACTTCACGGTCTCGACGGAGACAGGCGCGCCGGTTTCATCCACATAGGTGGTGCTTTTGGTGGAACTGTAGCGCATCGGGGACGAGCTGGTTTCCGACCGCACCACGATGGTGTCCTGGCCTAACTCGCTGATGGTCCCCGCGGTTTCCGTTGTGGTCATGCGTATCTGTTCCTGGGCAAGCGCACTGCACGGCAGAACCAGGACGGACAGGGCGAGGATGAACGATTGGACTTTTTTCATGATTTTCTCCTTGGTACGGTAAAATGGGATAACATTGATGCGGACCGGTGACTGCTCTTGCCCCACTGGGGGCGGTTTTGCCGGTTCCCGCGTTTTCTTTTCAACAGATTAAAGCGGCACGCACAACAAACACTATCTTGCGTCAGGGGATTGATGGCCTGGCAAGAACTTGCCGCTCCGCCACCATCGCTTGGCGCCTGCACCTGGAGAGGAAAGAGGACGCATCCGTCGCGATGAACTTCAGCGGAGCGGCGAAGGGGGCCGCAAGCCATTTCAGGCCTTCCACAGTCCGTGGAGATTGCAATACTCGCGGGCAGACACATGATCCGCCTTGATGGTGAACGTTGCTTCCGGCAACTGGCCAGGTTCGAGGTTTTGACGATAGACCCGGCCGTTGGCCACTAGTTCGATCCATTCGATCCAGTGTTTTGCCTCCATGGGATGGGCGACGCTGCCCACGGCGACCCTGTAGCCTTCGGCCACTTTGGTAATCACCGGCACATGTTTTTCCTTGGCGGCATCAACCGTATTCTCCGTCATCAGGACCATGGGCTGGCCGCAGCACACCAGTTCGCCTTCGCCGGCATGGAGTACTTCGACGATGTTGCCGCAAACGGTGCATTTATAGATTTCATGGGTTTTGCTCATACACGATCTCCTCGATCAGTAAACGTATTCTTCGGGCGCACACTGGCCGGTCCGTGCCCCATTGGCAAACAGCACGGCGAGCGGCTTTTTTCAGTTACGGTTCCTTGGAGCAATCCGCCTCAAGACGACTTGGCAGGCACACGGTGCTCCGGGCGCACCCTGCGGACCCACTTGCCCGCACATCCCTAGGCCTCGGTGATGGCCTCTTCAATCTCGTCCTGCAATGCTTTCCAGGTTCCCTCCAGGGAATCTTTCACCTGGTGCCAGACATCTTCGTCTGCTTCGTCCAGTTGCTGCCATTTGGCTCTGGCGGCGACAACGCGCTGTTCGAGTTCTTCAATGCGCCGGTGCTCGCTGAAGCGGTCGGCGATCGTCAAACTTCTCGGCTGATTCTTGAATTCGGTCAGTTTGGCCTGAGCCAGTTCCAATTCAGCGGCGATCTTTTGCTTGTAAGCTTCCCGGGTGTTCATAAGCTCTCCGTGTATCGATGTATTCATTAAGGGCTTGACTGCTCGAATTGATAGCTTCGTAAAAAGTCGATCGATGAGCACAGCGAGGAAAAAGCTCATAATAATTCTAAAGATTTATCGCTCCGCTCGAATTGACAGAATACAGAGCATTCCCTTTTTACGGGTTTATCAAAATTGCTTCCCTTCGATGTTGTTCCGCAATTGGGCTATTTCAAGACCAAGCGCCACACATTGTTTTCCTTCCATGCAGGTGTCCGCATCCATCAGTTCGAGAAAATGAATCAAGGAGTGCGTTCCCTTTTTCAGATGCACCACCCATGCTTTCTTCTCTTCGTCGTAGGTCACATCGATGTCGATGCCGCATTCGCCGATTTCAGGATACAGCTGGGTAATTTTCTTGCACAAGGCCTTGTTGCCGTACATGGGTATCGCTCCTCGTTCATCAAGAATTCTTGAGATGTCCCGCCATGGCGGAAACTCCATGAAATAGCCTGTACCTCCTGTCTAGCGATATCCATGCCGACAAAAGAATCAATCCTGGCTATTTTCTAATATGCAGAGAGAACAGGGTGTTGCATCGGAGTGGGGACAGGGTGCGGCTAGAGTCCGGTAGGGATATGAGCGTTGCGCGCAACGGAAGTGCTGGTTGCACAGACCGGACACGAGCAACGCTTTCACGGCAAGGTGTTAGGAGCTGGGGGGTGTTTCGATCAGGTTGAACTTTTTAATTCTCCGGTAGAGGGTGACGCGATCGATCCCCAACAAACGGGCGGCCTTGGCTTTGTTCCAGGCGGTTTTGTTCAGGGCAGCCAGGGTTTCGCCGGAATCGACCCCCTGGGCTTCCGTCGAAGAGCGCCGCATTCCTGGAATGCGCATGAAGTCCGGCGGCAAATGGTCATAGGTGATAATGTTCTGATTGCACAGGACAAAGGCATGCTCCATGGTGTGTTCGAGTTCGCGGACATTGCCCGGCCAGGAATACTTGGAGAAGGCCTTGAGGACGTCCGCGGAGACGCCGGCAATGTTTTTCTTGAATTTGACATTGAACTTGGCGCGAAAGTGTTCAAGCAGCAGCGGAATGTCTTCGCGCCTGTCTCGCAAGGGGGGCAACCTGATTTCCACCACCTTGAGCCGGTAGTAAAGATCTTCCCGCATTTCGCCCGACTTGACTTTCTCCTGGAGATTTCGGTTGGTTGCCGCGATCAGACGCACATTGACCTTGGTGGAGGCCGAGCTGCCGACCCGCTCGAATTCGCTCTCTTCAAGGACACGCAGGAGCTTCACCTGGATCTTGGGCGAGATGTCGCCAATTTCATCGAAGAAAATGGTGCCGCCATCCGCCCGGTGGAACCGGCCCTCGTTGTCCCTGATAGCGCCGGTGAATGACCCTTTGACATGGCCGAAGAGTTCCGCTTCCAGGAGGTGTTCGGGCAGCGCCGAACAGTTGACCTTGACCAGCTGTTTATGGCTGCGGTCGCCGGCAAGGTGCAAGGCCTCGGCCACCAGTTCTTTGCCCGTCCCGCTCTCCCCGGTGATCAGCACCGTGGTCTGCACGCCGGCCAGGGCTTTGATCAGGGAATAGACCTGCTGCATTGGCTCGCTTTTGCCGATGATGCGATGGAACTGCCGGTGTTCGACCAGCTCTTTTTCGAGGCCAATCAGCTGGGTGTCGTCGTGGATCACCATCACTACCCCGGTGGTCTTTTTCTGGAAATCAAGGAGGGGATAGGTCCGCACACTGACAACGCGGGCGGCCCGGTTCCCTTGATGGCATTCGATCCGGTCCACCTCGACCGGTTCGCCGCTCCTGATCGCCGCCTCGATAACCTCGCCGCATCGGCCCCCGCATCCTGCCGAGAGCGTGGCAAAGGGCTTGCCGATATCGTCCTGGGAAAAGGCGCACAGGGATATGGCGGACTCGTTGAGCGCACTCAGCACCGCCTCCTGGTCGACGGTGACGATCGCATCCCTGACGCTGCGGAAGATGGCCTCCAGGTTGGCGCGGTAACGCTCGTTCTCTTCATGGAGCGCCTTGTATTTGAGCGCCGTTCGGGTAACGCCCAGCAATGATTCCTGGTTGACCGGCTTGGGGATGTAGTCAAAGGCGCCCAACCGGATGGAATCGGTCGCGGTCTTGACTCCGGGATCGCCGGTGATCATGACGACCGGGCAGCTGAGTCCTCGCTCCTTGATTTCCCGCAGCAGATCGATCCCCGTTCCATCCTCGAGAATGATGTCGGCAAAGACCAGATCAAAGCTGGCCTCGCTTAAACGGGCCAAGGCCTCACCGCAGCTTGCCGCCGTGGCCACGATATGCCCCGCGGCCCTGAGAAAGCGCTCAAAAGTGAATCGGATTGATTCCTCATCGTCGATAACCAGAATCCTCGCGCTCATGCTCCCGCCTCGGCATCGCTCTGATGCACCGGTAACTCCACTGTAACTTTGGTCCCCTCCCCTTCGACGCTCTCGAAGCGAAGGGTGCCGCCATGTTCCGCAATAAACTTTTGGGTGATGCTCAACCCAAGGCCGGTTCCTTTGCCGAACGGCTTGGTCGAAAAGAAGGGCTTGGTCAGCATGGCCAAGGTAGGCGCGGCAATCCCCATCCCGTGATCGTCAAAGACGATGCGCACCCAGGGGCGGCCAGCGACCATGATGCTCTCGCCGGAAATATCGAGGCGTTTGTTTGCATGCCGTCCCACATACTTCTCATTCAGGGCGTAGCGGGCATTATTGATAATGTTGATCATGCACTGCTGGATCTGCTGAAAGTTGGCGGCGACCTGCGGCAGGTCATCGGGGAGGTCGATGGTGAGGGTGATCCCCTCCTTGCGCATTTGCGCCTGGGTGAGCACGATGGATTCCGTGAGGATGGCGGCGATGCTTGACAATCGCTTATCCTTGCGCCGATCTTGCTGGGCATAGGAGAGGAGGGTTTTGACGATGCGGCCGACCCGCTCTCCTTCCTTGACAATGCGGGCGCCGATGTCCTTTTCGAAGCTGTCCGGCCCGCACTCATTGATCAGTATCTGCCCATAGTTGATGATCCCGGTGATCGGGTTGTTGATCTCATGCGCCACACCGGCGGCCAATTCCCCTAGCGACGCCAGATGCGCCGCCTGGATGGCCTCAGCCTGCATCGCCATCTTCTCGCTGATGTCGCTCACCAGCAGGAGCGCACCACTGACCCTGCCCGCCTCGTAAATGGGAAACGCCCTGATATCGAGTACGGATCCGTTGTAGGTGACGATGGCGACCTCCTTGCGCCCCGTTTCGAAACAGCGCGTGACCGGACACTCCTCCAGAAGCGCTTTCCGGTCATGGAGGAGTTTGTAGCAGTACTGCCCGGCCGGGTCGAGGACCGGCCTGTTCAATTCCAGCGTATTGTCGCCATTGATCCACAGTATTTCCATCTCGGAAGAGAGCAGGATCAAGGTGTCGCTGATCGCATTCAGCAGCGCCCGGAATTCCTGGGAAAGCCTTTTGAATTGCTTTTCGCTGGCGCTGAGTGCGGCCGTCCGCTCGACCACTCTGTTTTCCAACTCGCCGTACAGCGCGACGAGTGCCTCTTCGGCCGCCTTCCGGGCGGAGATGTCGGTGATCGAAGTCCGGCAGGATGGGCTGCCGTCAACATGCCGCGCCCGAATGCTGTTTACCTGCACATGGAAGTCTTGGCCGTTGCGCCGCTCCAGTCGCATTTCACAGACGTGCGGTTCGCTGCTCTGGAAAACCTGCGCCAGATGCGCTCGAAGAGCCGCCCTGTCGGATGCCACGGCGTACAAGGACAGGGCGGTGTTGAGCAAACGGCCCCGCTCAATGCCCAGTTGAGCGGCAAAGGTGAGGTTTGCCTCCACAATGCGCCCCTTGGCGTTGGTCGTGACGTAGCCGATCGGAGCAAAATCAAAGAGATCGGAGAATTTTTCCAGCGATTCGCTCAGTTGCTCCTGGGTCATGCGGAGTTCTTCGTTCTGCATATCCAGCTCGATCTGATGCACCTGCAATTCGTGCACAAGCCGCTGGCAGTCTTCCCCGCCCGATGCCGGAACGTTCGAGGGCGTCCGTTCCCTGCCCTGCTGTTCCGCCCGACGGCGCAACTGGGCAAGACGTTCATCACCTGATTGCCGGTCAGTCATAGATTCGTTTGGCTCCATGCCCCTGTGTGTGTTGCGGCATGCCACCGGGTGGACTGGCATGCCTGGGTCGCCTGAACGGCGTCCTGACTGCACCTGTCTCCAAAAAAATACAGGCTGTATCGTTTAATGAACTCGTAAAAAGGGAAACGCTCCGAGATTCTTACAAAATGTACGTCCGCATGCTGTGTCCTTTCGACCAACGGAAGAAAGCTCGTGGCTCAACGGACGAAATTTCTCGCTACTGCTCGAAATGACAAAAAAAACGTTTCGTTTTTTTTCAGACAATCGGGGTCAAAACAAACAATCTTTTCATTTTGCAGAAGGCTCGCTCCTTTTACCCTATAAAGAAGCAAGACCAGAAAGCGTTAAAAGAACAGGGAGATCCATCTCGTACGTTCGGGATGACAGCGAGGCGTGCATGGGGACAAAGGGAGCACCACCCCCTGTCACTGAACGAGAGCGAGAAATCCCGTCACCAGCCACGGGAGAGTTCTCCCGTGGGTCGAAATGACCGGAATCGACTTTTATCAAAACCATTTTTTTCGTTTATTCAGCAGGAAAGCTCAAGTGTAACACCTTTCAGGGAAAGAGCGACACATTTATGCAACGCGCAACACCTTTTCCCGGCCAGACAGCCCCATACCCAACCGCTTGAGCCAGCTAACTCTCCATTATCCAATCAGTTAATTGAGGAAGAGGCCTGTCCGCCATTCCGGCACTGAACTTGCCTAAAGAAAGAACAATGGACAGACACAGAGAAAAGAAAATGCCGTACAACCAGCATGCAAGGATGTGACCATGAGCAATGAAAATTACCAACCCGGCGACCTCTCCGAGCTACGCAAATGGGCCGAGGAGATCGCCCGCAGAAAAGCGGGAGCTCTACCGGAAAACCTGGCGGCTCGATCATCCGGGGAAATAGAAGAGATGTTCCATGAACTGCGGGTGCACCAGATCGAGCTGGAATTACAGAACGAGGAACTGCGCCAGGCCCAGGCGGAACTGGAAGCCTCGCGGGCGCGCCTCGGCGACCTCTACGATTACGCCCCGGTGGGGTATGTGACCGAGAGCCAAACGGGCGTCATTGTGGAGGCTAACCTCACCGCCACCACCCTGCTCAATGTCCCTTGGGGCGAATTGATCAGAGCGCCATTGAGCCACTTCATTCTGCCCGAAGACCAGGACATCTATCATCGCCACCGCAAACAACTGCTGGCAACGGGGACGCCCCAGCGGTGCGAGTTGCGGATGCTGCGATCGTACAGCCCGCCATTCTGGGCGCGATTGGAAGCGATTGCCGCCCATGACCACGATGGCGCGCCCATTTACCGGGTGGTCCTCAGCGATGTCACCGCCTCCAAGCAGGCGGAGGAAGGACGGCTGCGGCTGAAGGAGCAACTGGCTCAAATAGAGAAAATGGAGTCGATCGAACGGCTGGCCGGCGGCGTGGCCAACGATTTCAACAACATGCTGGGGATCATTCTTGGCCATGCCGAGATGGCCCTGGACCATGCGGATCCCGACCTGCCGTTTTTCGCCAATCTGCAGGAAATTGGCAAAGCGGTCGACCGCTCCGCCAACCTGACCTGGCAACTGCTCTCCTTTGCCCGCATGCAGACCGTTGCCACCCAAGGGCTCGATCTTAATGAAACCGTGGCAGGCCTGCTGGCGATGCTGCGGCGGGTCGTCGGCACGGACATCGATCTCGCCTGGACACCTGGGCCAGGGTTGTGGCCGGTCACCATGGATGCATCCCAGATCGAACAAATCCTGGTCAACCTGTGCAGCAACGCCCGGGATGCGATCACGGCCAAGGAGGGGAAAGGACGGGTAAGCGTGGAGGTGAAAAACGTTTCCTGGCAGGTTGGCGACACCGTCAATCAGGCCGGTTTTTCCCCGGGCGAATACGTAACCCTCGTCGTCGGCGACGATGGCTGCGGCCTTGCGGCGGAAGCCACGAACAAACTGTTCGAACCGTTCTTCACCACCAAGAAAGCAACCGGGCTCAGCGCAGGCCTGGGACTGGCCATCGTCTACGGCATCGTTAAACAGAACAACGGCTTCATCAACGTCTACAGCGAGCCGGGCCAGGGCACGATTTTCAAGATCTACCTCCCCCGTCATGCAGCCCCGGTCGAGCAACATCCCCAAATCGAACAGAAAGAACCTGTCAAGGGGCGTCATGCGGCTATCGGCAGCCCCGGATACCCGGCGCGAGCCAGAAAAAGAAGGGAGAAAAAAGAAGTCACGTTCTGAAAAAATACCAGCCAGGGCATGCTGCCTCGCATTCGATGTTCGGCATTCGGTTAACGCAGAAAAAAAGGAGAACGCAGAGTGAACAAACAAACCTGCGCATTGCTGGTTGCAATCGCCTGCCTGGGTGCGCTGGCCGCGCTCTACCTCTATTCCGGGCCGGTCAACAAGACGCAGCAAAGCATTCTTGACCAGAACAGCGTGGACAAAATTGAAAGCCAGGAGGAGGCGTTCAATACGCCCCATCCCGATTTCCCGCCCCTTTCTTTTGAGACCCTGCTTGCACAGGCGGAAAAAGGCAACGCACAAGCGCAGTACCTGCTTGGACAAAGGTATAATTTTGGCGACGGCGTGCCTCAGGACCGGAATAAAGCGGTGGCGTGGCAAACCAAGGCCGCCACGCAGGGCCACGCCACCGCTCAATATGTTCTCGGGCTCATGTACAGCGCTGGCGAGGGGGTGCATCGCGACACCAAACAAGCGGTGGCCTGGATCTCCCGGTCGGCCGAGCAGGGATTAGCAGAGGCGCAACATGCCCTGGGGATGATGTACCAGAGAGGCGAAGATGTCCCTCGCGACCCCGAAAAAGCAGCGGAATTGTTGCGCAAAGCGGCCGCTCAAGGGAACAAAGGCGCCCAGAAAGACCTCTCCGAAAGCAAGGCGCGCGAATAAGGGCGACCGGACGAAGCCCCGTCTACAATAGAGCGATGCCCCCCACTGCGCCGGACAACACCGATATTCCCCTCCCCTGCCGCTTGGCCACAAACGGCCGAACCCAATGTGTAAACTGCACCTGCCGCAACGCTTACGCAACACGCAACGCTTTTCCCAGCCGATCCCGGTTGGAATCGCGGGACACATTACATAACAATAGACTGATATTATTCACCTTAATATATCCATCACCCTCCTGCTCGTTCGGGCATTGAACTTGCGTAACAAGAGACAGGTGGAGCTGCGGCACACACAACCAACACTACCTGCCCCACCCATCCAGGCAACGGATGGAAGCCCCACCCCTTTGGCGAGGTCATCGGCGCACAGCACCGGGATCGCGCCGCCATTCAATCGGAGATGCACATGAACTACGAAGAACGCGATGCCTATGGCATCTATCACCGCTCCACCGAGGGCGGACCGGGACCGGACCTGATGGGAGCCAACACCCTCATCGGCAACGACGTCTACAATCATAAAAACGAAGACATCGGCGACATCAAGGAAATCATGCTGGACGTGCGGACCGGCAAGGTGCGCTATGCGGTGCTGGCCTTTGGCGGCTTCCTCGGCATGGGCGAAAAGCTGTTCGCGGTGCCGTGGCCGGCATTGACACTCGATACCACGAACAAACGCTTCGTGCTCAAGGTGGACAAAGAAAAACTGGCCAGCGCACCGGGATTCGACAAAGACAAATGGCCGGACATGGCCGATCGAACCTGGTCGGAAGAAATTCATGCCTACTACGGAATCGAAGCGAATCCGGACGCCACCCCCGTGTAACTCGTTGCAGGGCGGCGGCGAACTTTCACAATCACTGTTGGACGGGCGGATCAAAGCAAACGCCCCAGGGCTCGCAACGAGCAACAAAGACAAGCAAGGAGAAGTACCAATGAGCAAAGGAACGTTTCAGATCAAAGCTGTGTATTCCACTGTATTGCTGACGGCGGCATCGGTCGTGCTGCTGTTGGGCTCGCCGGTGTACGCATCATCCATGGATAGCCGCATCGAATCGTCAGCCAAGGAATCGCACATCTTTAAAAGGTATCTGAACGAAGACGCCATTCAGGTCTCGTCCAAGGATGGGGTCGTCACCTTGAGCGGAAGCGTTGCGGAAGAATCCCACAAACAGCTGGCCGTGGAGACGGTGGCAAGCTTGCCCGGCGTGCAGATCGTGGACAATCAGCTGGTGCTGAAGGATGAAAAGACCGCTGGCGGATCGGATGCGCTGGTGCGGGAACGGGTGAAGCTCGCGATGCTGTACCATCGCAACCTGAGTTCCGCCAAACCTGATATTCAGGTGCAAGAGGGTGTCGTCACGATCCGTGGTGAAGCCGCGAGCAAGGCCCAGATTGACCTGGCCACCGAATACATCAAGGATGTCGATGGTGTCAAAGAGGTGAAAAACGAGATGATCGTGGCCAATGCAGGAAAAACCGTGGGTGAAAAGGTCGATGCCGTGGGCGCGTCGATCGACGACGCGTCGATCACGGCCCTGGTTAAGGCAAACCTGCTCTATCATCGTTCGACCAGCGCCATCAACACCAAGGTGGCGACGGCTAACGGCATGGTCACCCTGAGCGGTGCGGCCCAAAACGCCGCTGAAATAGATTTGGCCACCAAATTCGTGCAAGACGTGCATGGCGTCAAAGGCGTGGTCAACAACATGGTCATCGAAAAGACCCCAACCAAAACCAAGTAACAGCAAGCCTGCCTGCCGGACGAGGCGCGGGAAAGCGCCTGCCGGCAACGGCTGACCCCGAATGATCGGGAAGGAGGAGCATATGTTGTGGACAATCGCTGTCGTACTGTTGATTCTGTGGGCGCTGGGACTGGTGAGCAGCTACACCATGGGAGGGCTGATTCACATCCTCCTGGTCATTGCCCTGATCGTGGTGGTGATCAATTTTCTCCAGGGCCGCAGAGGAGTGTAATGGAGAGTTTGAACAACGAACAAAATGAAAACAATCATTTGGACAGGCGTCACCCTCACCAGAGTGCACCACCCGAGGGGCGGGTACGCCTGTTCTCTTCTACAGGAGGCAACATGACTTTACTCAACAATCTTATCAAAGTGGGAGGATCGGCCGTGATTCTAAAAGATATTACTGACCGGATACGGGATACACGCATCCATCGCGAACAAACGCTTAGGCGGAACCGGGCCGGGATGCTGGCCCTCGGGATTGCTATTGGCGGCGCGGCCGGGGCGGTTGCTGGCATTCTCCTCGCGCCCAAGGCCGGAAAGGAAACGCGTGCCGATCTGAGCCGCTACAGTTGCGAAACCTGGGGCAAGGCCAAAGAGAGTGTTTCCAGCGCCGGCCACCGGTTAGTGGACGCGGTGGAGGAAAAGAGCGGGCGCATGCGGACAGCGGCCGAAAAGGGCGTCGATGCGGCCCGTGAATCGTTGCAGGAATCCTCCGGCGCGAGCCAGGACAGTAACGGCTAAACACGGCAAGAAACACCTCATTGGAAAGGACCCGCTATGGAAGGATACATCACGTTCAGTCAACTGGGATTGCTCATTCTTTTTCTGATACTGGTGGCGGTGGGCGGCTATGCCATTGTCACGTTGAGAAACGTGAACGCCGCGGTCAAGGAGATTAGGGCGCTGCTTAAAGACAATAAGGAGGCGCTCAACCTGGCCATTCCCAATATCGCCATGGCCTCGGACAATGTGGTCGCTCTCACCGGCGAATTGCGGGCAGGCCTTGGCGAGGCGAGCAGGGCCATCGGCACCGCCGATCAGATAGCCGCCTACGCCATGGTCATCGGCGAAGCAGCCAAGGTGCTGGTCAACACCTTTGCCAGTTCCAGGAAGTAGCGTTGCCCATTCATGTTGCGCCATGGAGGGCACGCACTAGTGCTCCGGTCTCCGTCGAGACCGGAAACACGGTGCTGCTTTGTACTCACTGCGCCGGCAGTACAACACTGACCAAGGATTAAACATGAAACAGTCTCCGCAGTCTCGATCAAGGAGCAGGCATCTGTATTGGGGCCTGCTCTTTTTTGGCTTCTTTTTCCCGGCTGTCGCAGCGGCAACTCCAGCAAGCGACGAATTCATCCGGGGCTATGCCACGGCGATTCTCCAGCGGGATTTCCAACTCACCGCCAAAACGCTCAATGTCCAGGACGGCGTGGTGTATATCAGCGGCCTGGAGGCGTCGGATGGTGTACGTGACCGCATGAAAACCTCGCTTGCCGCCATCGATGGCGTCCGTCAGGTGGTGGTTGCCGAGAAAGGCGAGTTCGTCCCCACAGGTGGAAAAACGGCGATTACCCCTGAAGTCAACGTCTTCCTGCCCCGGGATTTACTCTTCAAATCGCTGCTTGCCGATCCTCGCTGGCCCCATTTCTCCGCCTCTTATCAGCAGTATATGCAAAATGATCAGCTGGACGGGGTGGGTTCGGCAACCTTCGGTGAGACCTTCAGTTTTTATCGCTTTGCGGGACCATGGACCAGTCAAATGGAGGTTGGCCTCCAGGCTGGCGTGTTCTCCATTTTTGATATGAATGCGGATTCCCATGATCTGGTCAATGCCGATTATTTTGTAGCCGTGCCGCTTTCGTTCAAAAAAGACAATTTTTCCGCCATGTCCCGGGTCTTTCACCAAAGCTCCCACCTGGGGGACGAATACCTGCTGAGCGGTCAATCGGGAGAACGCGTCAATCTGAGCTACGAAGGGGTGGACCTGCTCCTATCCTATAATCTGCCTTGGGGCTTTCGCCTCTACGGCGGCGGCGGCTACCTTTTCCATCGGGAACCTTCCGACCTCGAACCGGGAATCGCTCAGTCGGGTTTGGAGTTCAGAAGTCCCGAGGCCTGGTGGGGCGGCGCGCTCCGGCCGGTCGCGGCAATCGACCTGCAATATCATGAAGAAAACGACTGGGATGCCAATGTGTCCGTGCGGGCCGGGTTTCAATTTGAAAATCCGGATTTTATCAGCCGCAAGCTGCAAATCCTGCTCGAATACTATGACGGCAGTTCACCCAACGGCCAGTTCTACGCCCGCGACAACGTGGAGTATATCGGGCTCGGTTTTCATTTTTTCTATGATTAATCCCGTCCCAGGCGGATATGCCTGCCTAATTCGGGTCGCCACAAGGCACACCAAATCAATATGTTGAACAGGAGAATGATATGAAATCAAGCACGCAAGACAAGGTAGAAGGCGCATTCCATCAAGTAAAAGGGAAGGTCAAGGAGTTTGCCGGGAAAATCAGCGACAAACCTGAACTGGAAATTGAAGGCAAAGCGGAAAACACCGCTGGCAAGGTGCAGGAAAAAGTCGGCGAAGTGAAGGAGGTCTTGGGGAAATAGCGGGCTTGCCAGGGCATTCGTCGATTTGCCTGGGGGTCACTGTTCGTGACGCAGGCTATGCAATATGCAACACTCTAAAGGAGAATACACATGAAACCAATTGGTTATGCGGCCTTTGCCGCAGCCGCCCTCGCCCTGCTCCTGACCTGTGCGCCCGTCCATGCCGCAAAGACGGATGACCGCATCGAATCGTCAGCCAAGAAATCCTATATTTTTAAAACCTTTCTCAAAGACGATGACATTAAAATCCAGGCCAAGGGCGGTGTGGTCACCTTGACCGGGCTGGTTTCCGAGGAATCCCATAAAGCATTGGCCGAGAAAACCGTTGCGGGTTTATCCGGCGTTAAAAGCGTGGATAACAGGCTGGAGAACAAAGGGGCGCCTCCTTCGGCAAACTCGGATGCCTGGATCAAGGAAAAGGTCAAATTCATCCTCCTGTTCCATCGGAGCGTCAACGCCGTAAAGACCGAGATTGATGTTAAAGATGGCGTCGTCACCCTGCGCGGTAATGCGGCCAGCCTGGCGCAAAAGGAGCTGGCGGCCGAATACGCTCGGGATGTTGACGAGGTGAAAGATGTGCGCAATGAAATGACGGTGTCCCTGGCCAATGAAAAAACGCCCAAAACAGCCGTCGAACCTATTGATGACGCTTCCATCACCGCCCAGGTTAACATGGCGTTGTTGCTCCATCGTTCCACCAGCGGCCTCAAAACCTCGGTCACGACCAAACGCGGCGTCGTCACTGTCAAAGGCAAAGCGGGCACCCCACTCATTAAGGATCAGGTCACCAAATTCGTCAAAGATGTGCACGGGGTGAAGAACGTCAACAACCAGATGACCGTCGAGTAGGATGCGTCAGGAACACCAACCTCATCGTCCTTCTTGCCGCCGCCATCCGGTTTCATGATCGCGGCGGAGTACGAAGCAACGCAACTGTACATGCAACTTGCCGAGGCAACAGAGAGCATGCTGGCCATCGCGGTCCTCAGGGATATTGCTGATGAGGAAAACTCTTGCATGCGGGAGAGTTTCTCCGGCTCCTCCGGGAACTGGCGCCCGATGATGAGAAGCTGCATGGCTCAAAGGGCCAAGGAAGTCAAGGAAACCATCAAAAAAATGAAGTAATTCAAACCACTGCCCACTCAAACAGGTGTGGCGCTCACTTCTCCCCTCCCTAAAATCCTCATACAACCGGCGGCTGGCGCTTCTCACCAGCCCGTCGGCGCACGGTTTTCTGAACCCGTCACAACCCGCTCTCCGTTCTCCACTCTCCCCCTTTCTGCCTGAAATGGACGTGTGAAGAATCCGTAAAAAGGAAAACTCTCCGTTTTGCCATAAAGGATCAAACCATGAAAGCGTTCAAAGAACAGGGAGATCCCTCACGTACGTTCGGGACGATAGAGACGAGTGCACGGGGATAAAGGGAGCAACACTTCTGTCATTCGAGCGGAGCGAGAACTCTCTAGAATTATGACGAGATTGCTCCTCGCTGTGCTCGTCGATGACAGGAATCGACTTTTAACGATACCATCAAGTGTGACTTGTAACAGAAATGAGCCGTTGCGGTTCTGCTGAACGCAACGCTTTTCGGCCATACCGACTGCTTGACGCATGGCGCCATATGCAGTTCATCTTACTGTAATAAAAGGACAAAATAAAAAAACCAAGACCCATGATTTTTCAGGACCAAGTCTTGCTGTAGAGAACCCAGCAGGGCGAGGTGTCTCACCACCTAAATGTCCTCAACACCTCAAAAGCTAACATAGCGCAAATTCATGACTTGGTCTGACCAGCGCCAACACCCCCGCCACCAAGACATCCGTTATCGCAACCACGCACCGGGTGTAGGGCACGTTCATTCTCCACAGGAAACGCAGCCGTGTTCGCACGGCAAACCGCGCGTCTCACGCATTCTAATTCTTCAATAGCCCTGTTCATCCGCCAGATTTGAGCCGGTAACAGAACGTACCGACGCATGCCCAACAGTGTCGGATGAAAGGGAGAAAAAACTCTTTGCCAGGCAATGGTGTCCGGCGAAGAGCGTTGACAGGTATTTTTCGATGGTCGGCGGGGAGAGTACGCCTCCCACTCAGCCACTTTCGGACAACACGACTGGGCAACACAGGGAACATAAAAACGGAGGGTATCATGAGAAAACAATTTTTAAAAACAGCGTTAATGGCAGTGGCTGGAATTGGTTTGTTGGCAGGGAGCGCATTGGCGGCTCCTATCACTGGTGGAATTGGCATGGGCGGTACTTGGATGCCCGTTCTTGCTGATGGAAGCGAAACAACAATCGATCTGGCTACGGGGATTAATTTTGGACCATACCAGGAAGAAGCTACAGACAACACCTTTACCGTAAATTCTAGGAGTGGAAGTTTTGACGTTCTGGCTCCCGGTACATTAGGAACAATCAATGATCTCCAGTTTCATCCGACGTTAGTGGTAACTGATCCGCTATGGAGCGTAGATGGATTTTCCTTTGTAATGACGACAGTGGATCATGAAATATCTAACCAAGGTGCTGGCGCTCAACTTCTTGTTTATGGAACAGGAATGATGAGTGGTAATGGTTATGATCCTACTCCAGGGATTTGGAATTTTTCCGGGCAAGAGGTTAGTGAAGCAAACTTCACTTGGTCGGCATCTACAGGTTCACAGGCAGCTGTCCCCGAACCGGCCACCATGCTCCTGTTCGGTACCGGACTGATGGGTCTTGCGCTTGTGGGCAGAAAAGTCCGCCAGTAAAACCTTTAGGTAGCGTGAAAAAAGAGGAATCGAAAACATCGATTCCTCTTTTTGTCTGTGCACGCATCCATTTGCGGCTCATGGCACCCTTGCCCCGCCATGCAGCGTCCTATCGCGGGCAGTTTAAAACACCCTGAGGGGCGAGAGCATTAAGCTGCGCTGGTTCACCGAGTACAAAGCCCCACGATCGAACAGCCAAAAAGAAGAAAGTTCAAGAACAACTGAGACTCAATTGTGATCGTTTCGTAAAAAGTCGACTCCTGTAATTTCGACGAGTGCAGCGATGAAAAATATCTTGATAATCTTAGAGAATTCTCGCCACGGTCGAATTGACAAAACAGAAAGTTTTCCCTTTTTACGAGTTCAGCAATCGTGCGAACAACCTGTACCCACCTCTGTATCAAACCATGCAATTGCACGTAGTGGCTGCCGGAGCTCCTCCCGGTTGCCAACGAAGCGGCCATTCCTTTCGAGTGTCTCAAGTGTGCATGCAATTCCCTCTTTCGAGCCCTGCCCGCTGACTCCACCTCCCTCAATCGCCCGCGTCTGGCTGTAGCGTGACATCAAAAACAGAAGAATCGCAACGGTTATGATGCACGCAACACTATCGCGCCGTCAGACCTCCTGCCACGACAGCAACAGCACGACGTTAACTCATTCAAACAACTCAATAAGACAATCTTGAAGGGCAGGTTCACTTTCAGGCATTGAACTTGCGTTACAAGAGGTAAAGGCAATGCCTGTTGTCCCGGCATCATCATACGTTATCCCAGCCAAGGAGGCCCCCATGAATTTCGCCAATATCGCCATAGAACCGGTATTTTCCATCCTGATAGGCATCCTGATTCTGGTTGTGCCAAGGTTCTTAAATTATTTTGTCGCCGTGTATTTGATTGTCATCGGCATTCTGGGCCTCACACATTCAATGCACATGTAGCAAACTGTCTCAAAGGCCGTGGCGCTGAAAAAAAGTCTATAAGGGCCGGTCTGTTAGAAAGAGTTGGCCGTACAATGACCAGACCAGGCAGCGACGGTTCTGGTCAAGCTGACCTGCAAGTAAACTTTTTTACAATTGGAGGGTAAACATGACACTAGGTACAATAGTTCTCATCATCTTGATCCTTATCCTGTTGGGGGTACTCCCAACCTGGCCCCACAGCCGATCATGGGGGTATGCTCCGAGCGGCACGGTCGGATTTATCCTCATTGTTTTACTCATCCTGTTTTTGCTGGGAAAAATTTAATTACACAAGGAGATTGAAAATGAACGTTTCTTACAAGGGGTTTCTGGCGGTCTTTGTACTGGCTTCGGTTTTGGGACTGAGCGCCTGCAAACAAGAGGGGCCTGCCGAGAAGGCAGGGCAAAAGGTTGACCAGGCGGTTGATCAAGCCGGGAAGAAGATTGATCAGGCAACGAATGAAGCAGGAAAGAAAATAGAAAAGGCCGGCGATAACCTCAGCGACAAAACCAAGAAAGCAGGGGATTATATTGACGATGCCGCTCTTACAACCAAAGTGAAGGCCGAAATAGCCAATGATCCGTTGCTCAAAATGTCCCAGATTACGGTGACCACCACCAAAGGTGTGGTGCGACTGAGCGGCGTGGTCGATTCCAACCAGAGCATCGACAGGGCCCTGGAAATAACCCGTAATATCAAAGGGGTACTGGCAACTGAAAATAACCTCACCGTAAAAAGCAATTAAAAAGCGAGGCCTTGCCGCTGATCCCTGCTTAAAGCGGTTGGGCGTTTGCTGCCTCCTTCAGGAAGGCAGGAAAACAACATGCTGCGGATTGTTCAGGCATGAACGCTGAACGATCCGCAGCGGTGAGGGGCAACTGTCCCAGGTCAACCCCAGATACAAGGGAGGAATGCATTATGAAACGAAAAATCTTAATGTCCTGCACTCTGATGGCCGTTTTGTCATTGTCTGCCGGCAGCGCCATGGCGGCGGACCCGCAGCCGGCCCGAGAAATGGCAGGGACACAAGCACAACAGCAAGTCTATGGCAGCCAGCTCATGACCATTGATGAGCGCAACGAATATCAAGCCAAAATGCGTGCCGCGAAATCGGCGGAAGAGCGAGAACTCCTCCGCACGGAACATCACCAACGCATGCAAGAGCGGGCAAAGGCCCGTGGCATGACGTTGCCCGACGAGCCACCGGCACGCGGGGGCGGCATGGGCATGGGTCCCGGAGGCGGGGGCATGATGCACGGTGGCGGCGGTAATCGCTGACCGCTCCTCTCCGGCGTGCATGGAGAGCGCAACAGCGCCCAACGCCAAAGCACCTGAGCATGGTTTTTTGCTGAGCGAAGAACAGCTGCACTCTTCCATCTTCGCAGGAGGCCATTTCGCAGGTTGCTGCATTCGGCAAGCTGTCGATATACCGTATATAGAACGTGTCGCCAGCGCCCCACCCTCTTTCCATGGAACCTTCTGCGTTCTTGGTTGCCAGTAAAATTTTCTACCACTCTTGGGCATGGAATTGTTTTACGGGTGACGGAAACGCGGTGTTTCATGGCACCTGCAGGCGGAGCCTCTGCTGCGCCCCGTCTCCCAGCGCCAAGGCTGACCATTGTGGCATATTTGTTCTTTTCTTAGATATTCAGATAGGTACAGATACAACCGGGCCTCTTGCAAAATGACCAGATACTTCACCTCGTCCGGATGTTCAAAAAAAGAGCGGAACGTCTCTTCCTGTCCTTTCGAGCGATAGCGAGAACCTTATGGAATTATTACTAAATTTCTCAACGCTATGCTCTTCGAAATGACAGGAATCGACTTTTCACGAAACCATCAATATCCGTCAAGCAGATCGCAGCCCCTTCACCAAGGGGTAACCCGTTTCAAGGAGTACAAGTGGCATGGCGAATAGAGTACTGATCATTACTGGTGATGCCGTTGAAGCCGAAGTGTTGCGAAAGGTGCTCTGCAATTTCCGCGAAGGGGTGTTTATCGTCGAATGGGCCAGGCAGCTGTCCGAAGGACTGGATCGCCTCCGCGCAGGCGGCATCGATGCGATTATTGCCGAGCTGGCGCTGCCCGACAGCCAGGGCATCGACACCTTCGACCGGTTATTCGCCACAGCCCCGCACACACCGATCGTGACCCTCAGTGCGGCGGATGACGAAACTTTGACGACGGCAACGGTGCAGCACGGCGCCCAAGGGTATTTGTCGAAAAGCAACCTGGACAACTCCCTGGTGCCGCAATCGCTCCACAATCTTATCCAGCGCAAGGCCGTCGAAGAGACCTACTTCCTGGAAAAAGCGCGGGCTGAAATCACCCTCAACTCGATCAGCGACGCGGTTATCGGCACCGACATGGCGGGCAACGTCGCGTATCTCAATATTGCCGCCGAAACCATGACCGGCTGGTCGCGGGAAGAGGCGCGCGGGCATCCCATTGGTGAGGTGATGCACATCATTGATGGCAACACGCGCGAACCAAAACCCAATCCGATCGACTTGGTCTTGCAGCACAATAAATCGATGGCCCTGACGGCCGGGACCATCCTGATCCGCCGTGATGGCCACGAGGCGGTAATCGAAGATTCCGCTGCCCCGATCCATGATTGGGATGAAAAGATGACCGGGGCGGTGATTGTTTTTCACGATGTCACGGCCTCCCAGGCGATGGCCTTGAAAATGGCGCATCTGGCGCAACACGATTTTCTCACTAACCTGCCCAATCGCGTTCTGTTGAACGACCGGGTGGAGCAAGCGATCTCCCTGGCAAAACGGCGCGGCACCCGTCTGGCCCTGCTATTTTTGGACCTGGATAATTTCAAGCATATCAACGATTCGCTCGGCCACTCGACCGGCGACAAGGTGCTGCAATCCGTTGCGAACCGCTTGTGCGCCTGCGTGCGCGCTTCCGACACGGTAAGCCGTCAGGGGGGTGATGAATTCGTGGTCCTGGTGACCGAGGACAGATTCACGGAGAATGCGGCCCAGATCGCTGAAAAAATACTCTCCGCACTGGCTGCTCCGCACGTCATTGGCGACCATGAGCTGCATGTGACCACCAGCATCGGCATCAGCGTCTATCCCGCAGACGGTCAGGATGCGGAAGCACTCCTCAAGAATGCGGACACTGCCATGTATAGCGCCAAGGAAAAGGGCCGCAACAATTACCAGTATTTCAAGGCCGCCATGAATGTCCGCGCGGTCAAACGCCAAGCCATGGAAACCGATTTACGGTCCGCGCTGCAACGGCAGGAATTTGTCTTGCATTACCAGCCCAAGGTCAACTTGGAAACCGGCGCGATAAGCGGTATCGAAGCCTTACTGCGCTGGATGCATCCAAAACGGGGCCTGGTGCTGCCTGGCGGATTCATGCTGGTCGCCGAAAACAGTGGCCTGATGGTTCCGATCGGCCGCTGGGTGCTGCGGGAAGCATGCACCCAGACCAAATGCTGGCAAGAAGCCGGGCTTTCGCCGCATGCCATTTCGGTCAACATCTCCGCGCCGGAATTTTGCGCCAAGAATTTTATCGAGGACGTCCGCGACATCTTGACCGAAACCGGACTGGATCCACGTTGTTTGCAACTGGAAATAACCGAAAGCGTGTTGATGCGCGATGCCGAGTCCAGTATCGACATCCTGGAACAGCTCAAAAAGATAGGGGTACAAGTGGCGATGGATAATTTTGGCGCCGGCTTTTCCAGTCTCAGTTACCTGGCCAGGTTTCCCATCGATATCCTCAAGATTGCCCCGTCTTTCGTCCACGACATCAGTTCCGCCACCGGCAGCGGCGTTATTGCCAGTGCCGTCATTGCCATGGCCGCCAGCCTTAAGCAAGTGGTGGTGGCCGAAGGCGTTGAAGATCATTTGCAATGGGCGTTTCTCAAGGTACAGCACTGCGATGAGGGGCAAGGCTACCTGTTCGGCAGGCCGCTCGCCGCCGAGCCCTTCACTGCGCTGCTGGCCAGGGGTTTGACCGAAACGGTCCCGTAAGCAGGCGATCACCCTGAAGTTGCCGGACTCTCCCGGCACAGAGACGGCACAATCACGGGAAAAGCATGCGCCGAATGAAAATCAACCAACGAGGCCACACAATGAACAAAATACTGATGGGAATACTCCTGCTGACCTTGGCCGTCATCCTGCCTCAGCCCCTCAGGGCGGAGGTCAATATAAGCATCGGGTTTGGCCTGCCGGAGCCTGTCTACTTTGAGAGGCCCCCGGAGGTCATCGTCCTGCCGGACACCCGCAATGTCTATGTGGTTCCGGAGAGCGAGTTCGACTTGTTTTTCTGGAATGGCTGGTGGTGGCGCCCATGGCAGGGCCGCTGGTACCGCTCGCGCTCTTATAACCAGGGCTGGGCCTATTACAATAATATTCCTAGCTTTTATTATGACGTCGATCCCGAATGGAGAGACTACTACAGAGCCCGGAACTGGTCCGGTCACCGGTGGAACTATGAACGGATTCCCCATCAGCGGCTGCAGAGCAACTGGAAACAATGGCATGACAATCAATACTGGCAAAGAAACAGAACCTGGGGCGTGGAGGACTATCAACCCAGGCCGCAACGACAGGCCGAAGAAATACGAATGCAACGGCAAGAGCGCTACCGGCAACAGCCTGAGGTACAGCGGCATCAGCAAGAGATGCAGCACTATCAGCGACAGCCTGAGGCTCAGGGCCAGCAGCGGCAACCTGAGATTCAACGGCAGCAGCAACGGCAGATTCAGGAACAACAACAGCAACCTGAGGTTCAGCGCCAGCAGCAACGGCAGCAGATAGAGGAACATCAACGACAACGCGATACCCAGATGCAACAGATTCAGGAACGGCAACACGATGCTCAGCGACAGCAGCAACGGCAGGTTCAGGAACAACAACAGCAACTTGAAGCTCAGCAACAGCAGCTGCGGCAGATAGAAGACCAGCAAAGACAGCCTCAGGATATAAAACGCTCCAGACAGCGGGAACCTCAACAAGAGGACACTCACAATCGGGACCGGCAACGCCAGGGAAAATCGCATCGCCAACAGGCGTACGATGAACAAGGCGAGAAGCAAAAGGACTAGGCAGTCGAAGTAAAACAATGCGCCAAAAAATATTTGACTGCTAACAAAACAAGAGCAACAGCAGAGTGCTGGAAGGAACTAAGAAACGGCCCGGTGCAACACCGTGGTGGCACGGGGCCGTTTCTCTCCAAAGATATAATCGGACGTGCAGCAGTGTACGTCACGACAGGCAAGGTAGAGTATGGAAAAGACCCAACAGGCGCTTTTGTCGCCGGAAGAGTGTAGAAAAACAATTATTGAACTCAGCGGAGAGGAATACGAACTGGACGTTGCCGCTGACCTTTGGCCCATGGTCTTGAACCATAAGTGGCTGCTCTCGGAAAAACTCGGCCGCGACGTGGGGTTACGGACTGCCTGCATCGATTTTCTCGAGAATATGGAGCAGGCCCCCATTGAGTATGCAACCCACAAACAGCAGAGCATTCTCAACGAGATGGGAGCCCAAGTCATGAGCAGGGAGATGTGGGATACCATCTCCGATTCGCAACCCCCCAAGCAGCTGGTGCAACGCAAAATTATCCTGCCCTTGACCGAGGAGGGCCTTTCCAGAAAGCATGGGGTTGTCCCCCCGAAGGCTATCATCTTCTTTGGCCCTCCAGGCACAGGGAAAACCCATTTTGCCAAGGCCATCGCCGGGGCCTTGTCCTGGCGCTACATCGAGATCGTGCCCAGCATGCTGATGGTGGACGGCGTCGAAAAAATTGGCGCCAACCTGCGGGAGCTGATGGAAAAAGCACGCGATCTGGATGAGGTGGTGCTCTTTATCGATGAGTTTGAAGAGATTGCAGGCAGCCGCGATGTGGGGGACCGGATCGACAAGTCGATCACCAATGAGTTTCTCAAGCAAATTCCGTTGTTCAAAAATCAGCGCAACAAGATCCTGCTGGTCTGCGCCACCAACTACATCCGGCAATTGGATGCGGCCATGCTGCGTCCGGGAAGATTTGATTGCATCATTCCGGTTGGTGGCTTAGACAGGGAAGGCAGGAAAACGATCCTCGAATATTATCTGGCCAAACTCAATACCGGCAACGTTGATGTGGAACGGATTGTCGAAATGACTTCCGGGTTCACTCCCGCGGATATCCAGTATCTTTTCCAGCAGGTCGCCCATTTTGCCTTTGAGCAGGAACTGGCCAGTCAAGAGGACTACCAGGTAACGGCGGAAACCTTCGTCCACATTCTCCCCAAGGTGCCCGCGTCCTTGAGCGATGATATCCTGGACGAATTTACAAAGGACAGCGTGAGCTTTTCCCGGGTTTGAGGTTATGGCGTTGAAGCGTGGCGGTAGCGGTTTTTTATCGCTCCTTCCCCCTTTGATAGCCGCCGCTCAGCAACACAAACGGTTTATCAGATGGAGAGGGCCTCTATGGCATCACGGAAACAAAAAACCAAAGCTGTTGAAGCAACGGGCGACGCCCAAACGCTCAAACTGGACAACAGCACTGAAAAGAGGACGGCACTGTCGGATGGAGTCGGGGGGGATGCCGCCGGATTTCCCATCGTCGGCATCGGCGCCTCGGCCGGAGGGCTGGCCGCTTTCGAGTCTTTTTTCTCGGGCATGCCGGTCGATGCGGACCCTGGCATGGCCTTTGTTCTGGTGCAGCATCTGGCTCCGGACCACAAGAGCATCCTCACCGATCTGATCAAACGCTACACCCGCATGCAGGTTTTCGAGGTCGAGGACGGCATGGTGGTCCGCCCTAACTGCACCTACATCATCCCCCCCAATCGCGACATGGCTTTCCTCGGCGGGACGCTGCAGTTGCTGGAGCCTTCCTCCCCGCGGGGCCAGCGCCTGCCCATCGATTTTTTCTTCCGCTCGCTGGCTCAGGACCAGCACGAGAGGGCCATCTGTGTGGTGCTTTCCGGCACTGGCAGTGACGGCACCCTGGGGGTGCGGGCCATCAAGAGCGAAGGCGGCATGGTCATGGCCCAGAGTCCCGACTCCACTGAATACGATGGTATGCCGCGCAGCGCCATCGCCACCGGCCTGGTGGATTTTGAACTGCTGCCGGCCGAAATGCCCGCGCAACTGATCCGGTATGCAACCCATGCCTTCGGCAACACGCCGAAGGTCGAGTCCACCCCGCCGCCGCCAAAAAGCGAGAACGCGCTCAAGAAACTATTCATTCTGCTTCGTGCCCAGACCGGGCACGACTTTTCCCTGTATAAGCCAAGCACCATCAACCGTCGGATCGAGCGACGCATGGCCCTCCAGCAGATCGAAACGATGGATCGCTATGTCAAGCATGCGCAGCAGACGCCTGCGGAGGTGGAATCCCTTTTCCGCGACCTGCTGATCGGCGTCACCAATTTTTTCCGTGACCCCGAGGTCTTCAAGGTTCTTGAAGAGAAAACAATCCCCCAACTCTTTGCCGGCAAGCCCGCCGGCGGGACGATCCGGGTCTGGACGCCGGGATGCGCCAGCGGCGAGGAGGCCTATTCCCTCGCCATCCTGCTCGCCGAGCGTCAGGAGTCGCTGCAGCAGAACCACAAGATACAAATTTTTGCCACTGACATTGACAGCCAGGCGATTGCCACGGCCCGCGCCGGACTCTATCCGGCCGGCATCGCCGCCGACATCTCACCGGAGCGGCTGGCACGATTTTTTTCGGCCGAAAGTGACGGGGGCGCGTATCGCATCCACAAAACCATCCGCGATATGCTGGTTTTTTCCGAACAGGATGTAATCAGAGACCCGCCCTTTTCCAAACTTGACCTCATCAGCTGCCGCAACCTGATGATCTATATGGGTTTGGAATTGCAGAAAAAACTCATCCCCCTTTTTTACTACGCCCTCAATCCCGACGGGTATCTCCTATTGGGCACCTCCGAGACCGTGGGTGATTTCGGCCACCTGTTCGCCGTGCAGGATCGTAAATCAAAGATATACCGACGCAAAAACACACTTCAGGGCGCCTCCAGGATTGGTCTGGGCAGCTATCTGCCGCCCCTGACCTCGATCGAGGCTGCGCTGCCGCATTCCGCGGGCAGGATGACAACCCAGAGGAAACCGACCCTGCGCGAGTTGACCGAGCAGGCGTTTTTGCAGCAACTCGTCCCGGCTGGCGCCCTGGTCAAGAGTTCCGGCGACATCCTCTACATCCACGGCCGGACCAGTTTGTTCCTCGAACCGGCGGTGGGTGAGGTCGGCGTCTACAACATTTTAAAGATGGCGAGAGAAGGTTTGCGGCGTGAATTGACCGCGGCCATGCACAAGATGGCGGCAGGCGTGGAGTTCGTTCGCACTACCGGCCTTAAGGTCAAAACCAACGGCAATTTCACCCCGGTCAACCTGATCGTTCGCCGGGTGGAGCTCGACCCTGTGGCGACGCCCGAGGCACCTTTGTACCTGGTCATTCTGGAAGAGGCCGCGGCGTGCGATCTCCCACTCCCGCCGCAAGATGGCTCGGGCTGCCCGTTGGCGCTTGATGCCGGCACGGATGCCGACAGGCGGGTTGCGGCTCTGCAGCAAGAACTGCAGGCCAAGGAAGAGTACCTCCAAACGACGAACGAAGAGCTGAAATCCTCCAATGAGGAGATGCAATCGGTCAACGAGGAATTGCAATCCACCAACGAGGAACTGGAAACCTCGAAAGAGGAACTGCAATCGGTCAACGAGGAGCTGGCCACGGTCAATGCCGAATTGCAAAACAAGGTGGCTGATTTGACCCGCGCCAACAACGATATGAACAACCTGCTGGCCGGCACCGGTATCGGCACGGTTTTTGTTGACTACCAACTGCGTATCCTGCGCTTCACCCCTGCCGTTACTAGGATCATCAACCTGATCCAAAGCGACATCGGGCGCCCCGTTGGCCATATCGTCTCCAATCTGGTGGGCTATGACACCTTGCTGGCGGATACCCAGACCGTTCTGGACACCCTTGTTCCCAAAGAAATGGAGGTCCACTCCCAGGCTGGAAGGTGGTACACCATGCGCATCCTGCCCTATCGCACCCTGGAGAATGTGATTGAAGGCGCGGTGATCACCTTTACCGACATCACGGAGTATAAACAGATAAAGACGGCCCTGAGCGAGGCGCATATCCATCTGGCTGAGGCTGTTGTCGCCACGGTGCGCGAACCGCTGCTGGTGCTTGATGCCGATTTGCGAGTGGTCCTGGCGAACAGGGCTTTTTACAGCACCTTCCAGGTAACGCCTGCCGCCACTCAGGGACGATTGCTCTATGAACTGGGCAATCGGCAGTGGGACATTCCGGCACTGCGCACCCTGCTAGGAAAGATCCTCACCCACAACGCTGCGTTCAATGATTTTGAAGTGACACACTCCTTTGAAACCATAGGGCAACGCACGCTTCGATTGAATGCGCGTCGTATCTTCGGAGAGCCAGGTCTGGACGACTTGATTCTGCTGGCGATTGAGGAAAGTCCGGACAGCCGTTCCCGGAATCGGGATGACACCAACACCGGCGAACCGGGCGCATTGGATTGAGCTGGAACCTGAGAAGGAAGAACTGCTTCGTGAACAGGTACAAAAACAGAGAGATTCTCAAAACGATTCGGGTTCGTCCTTCTGGGCAACAAAGGCCGGCAGGCGCCCTTGGGGTCGTCTGGCTCGTGCGTGTCCGATGAGGCGATGCTGCAATAAAAACAATGGAGGAACGCAATGGAAACAAAGGTAGGTGTATGGATCGATCGGAGAAAGGCAGTTGTCGTCACCGTGACAGAAGATGGCGAAGACATGGCGCTGATCATCTCAAAAGTTGAAGAACAGCTCCGCCGCGCGGGTGACTCGCCATTGAAGGGGCCCTATGAAGCACAGCGCGTACCGGCGGACAATAGCCGCCAGAGAGCGCTGACCAAACATCTCAATATTTACTATGACGCGGTCATTGCCTGCATTCGCGATGCGGATTCAATCCTGATCTTCGGTCCGGGGGAGGCGAAAAACGAACTGGAAAACCGGCTTGAAAAAAAGGACCTTGGAAGCCGCATCGTTGGTATTGAGACGGTTGACAAAATGACTGACAAGGAAATTGCAGCCAAGGTCCGGCAGCGCTTCAATGAAAAAAAATTCCTGCGGACTCACTAAGCAACGGCACAACATCCCCCCTCATGCTCCACAATGCGGTCAACAATTGGAGAGTATCTGCACGAAAGGTAGACGGCAATGTGCGCAAAGGCGTTCAGCCAGGTACAAGGGAAGCCATCGTTGCTGGCATCTCTTGTACCTGCAGCCAGGCTGTATGACGACACGCAGCATGCCGATACAATTCATCAGACATGGGTCTGACTTCCATCCTTGGTGTTGTCTATCAAAGACAACAGATACTGCTGCAAGGCAACCGCCTGGTTGCAGCGAAGGTCGCGGGCGGAAAAGAGCAGAACGAGCCCCTTTTCCCGCGCCAATTCAAGCAGGAAATGGATGGCGTCGGGCTTTGCCTGCAGCTCCTCAAAGTAGCGGCGCTTGAATTCCTCCCATCGGTTGGGGTCGTGACCGAACCATTGACGCAACTGATCGCTGGGAGCGACCTCACGCAGCCAGTGATCCGCCTTGAGCGCTTGCTTGGAGACGCCCCGAGGCCAGAGGCGGTCTACCAGCACTCGCACTTCCTCGTTATTGTCGATGGGGTCATAGACCCGCTTGGTGGTGATACTTGTCATGACTCAACCTTGCCGACGTCAGTTTCAACGTCCCTTTTCTATATTGAGTTGGACGAGCCGTGGAGTGTGTTTTCGCAGGCCGCCAGGCGCTCTTTCAATGCCTTCTCCCGTTGCCAGCGCGAGGTCACATCCCGCATGATCGAGGCACACCCCTCAATTTCGCCGCCATCGTTACGCAGCAGCACGATGCTGAACTCCAGTGAAAGACGGGAGCCGTCCTTGTGAACGCCTGGAGAGGTCAGCAGGTCAGAGATGTATTTGGTTTGCCCTGTGGTCATGACCCGAAAATACCCTTCCCAATGGCGGGTGCGCAGATTCTCCGGGATAATCAGATCAAGGGATTGTCCTACGGCCTCAACGGCGCGGTAACCGAACATTCGCTCCGCCCCGGTATTCCAATAACGAATTTGCCCCTGCGGATCGGCAACAAGAATCGCGTCGGTGGCACTCTCAAGCAATTGCTGGAACTGTCTATCCATGCCGTTCTCCTCAAGTGCGCCATGAGGACTAGAGATCTGCAGCCTTCGGAAAGAGGATGTTGTTCTCCAGGTGAACATGCCTGTGGAGGTCGTCCTCAAACTCCTTGAGTTTTTGGTAGGTGACCATGAACGTATTGCAGACATCACCAGGAATCGCATAGTCCTTGGCAAGATGACGGATCGCATGGACGGCGTCACCGATTTCCTCGTGCTCGCGATGCAGCCTGAGCAGGGATACCCGGATCGTGTCCCGATCTTTCGCCTCCGGTGCGGTGCCGGATACTCTGGCCGCATCGGCTCGCTTGAGGGCCGGAAAGAAAACCTCCTCTTCCTCCTTCAGGTGGGCGGTCATATCGGTGGCTATCTTGTCGAAGATCGCTGCAATCTCGATTACCTCAGGGTGATGAGCGCCATGAACACCGGCAATCTTGCGGGCATAGGCAGCAATCTGGGCATCATTTTCTTTGAGATAGGCATGGTGCGTATTGACGATATAGTCGGCTAGAAACGGCAGCGTCCACGATGAATAATTCTGGCTCCGATCGGCTGGTGTATTCTGCACCGCCACCAGTTCTCGTATTATCGTGGCAAGGTCGAATCCTTTTTCAGAGCAGATGGTCGCGAGTGCAACCTTGCCACCGCAGCAGAAATCGATGCCGTGGCTTTCAAAGACCTTGGCGGTCCTGAAATCGGCAGCGACAATCTCGCCGATGGTTGTTGTGCCTAGGGTTGATTGCTCCATACTCGTCACCTTTTAGAAAGTTATGCAGTACCGGACATTGTCGCAACGACTTACAATCAGGCCTGCGTTCAATGCGCATGCTTCTTTTCAGCACCCTTACCGGCTGGTTCCTGATGGTGAGCAGCGTGCCCTTCGGCATCCTGTTGCAGACGTTCCACGTAATGCGTGTACTCCACATAGGCTTCTACGTATTTACGGCCGGCTTCAACGCTTTCGTCCTTATGCTTGTAAAGTTCTACCGCCCGGCCATGCCGTTCATGGATACCTTTTGCAACAGAGTCCGTCACCAGTTTGATCAGTTGTTCAGCCGAGCCGCTGCCAAGCGCCGTATCGGCAGCGACGATGACGGGCTCCACCTCACCGGCAGGTTTAAGACCGGTGAAGGGAGCTCCCTCTCCAGCCCGATGGACCTTCACCAATGTTTCGAAGAATCGGTGTTCGCTTTCTTCCTTATCCTTCGTTCCTTTCTTGGCTGCCGCTAAGGCCTGCTTGAACGCCTTTTGCAGTTGGGTCTCATCCTTTTTCTGCACCCATTTGAGTACAGGTGTAATATCTTCTTTCTCCAGCGCAGTTCGGGCATCCTTGATAACCGGACCGTCCAGAGTATCGCAGTGGGCTGCTGCAAATTGCGGGGTGACGAGCAGACCGAAGCAGACGGCAGCAACTATCATGAGCACAACCGGGTTCATTGATTTCATTGCGAGGATCTCCTGTGATTAAGTGTTTTCAATCCTTCCAATTCCGCATTGTTGAAAGCGAAATGGAGGGGGAACATCCAGCACCCCTGCAAGGCTACGGAGTGTCCGTATTGGCGCAACCGCATTGAAATTGGGGGCATGAAAAAAGTCTTGCGCTTATCCCTTATATTTTTTGGCGTAACCACCCCACCACCGAACTGTGAAGATCCGGTGGTGACATGTTGATGGTTGCGCACGAGGGGCAACATTTCATGCGCCCCCCTTCCGAAAAAAATAAAAGCTCTCAGCCCAAGATGGCCTTGAGGTCTGCTTCCGGGGTATCGACCGGTTTGATGGCAAAGGTGTTGACCAGGAATTCGAGCACCGCCGGGGTGATGAAGGCCGGCAGCGACGGTCCGAGGCGGATGTCCTTGATGCCGAGATACAACAGGGTCAGGAGCACGGCCACCGCCTTCTGCTCATACCAGGAGATGATCAGGGAGAGCGGCAGGTCGTTGACCC
>Ga0209639_1000542_pt1 | contig 51542 bp, 43 predicted proteins | sample EPASupsiteHSE605_FD_187268 | JGI IMG/M metagenome (GOLD analysis project Ga0209639, IMG submission 187268) | Bioremediated contaminated groundwater from EPA Superfund site, New Mexico - Sample HSE6-05 (SPAdes) (version 2) | ecosystem: Environmental > Aquatic > Deep subsurface > Groundwater >... | reverse complement strand
TGGCTTGAGAACGTTACTTTCTGTTTTGCCCCCGCCGCAAGAGGTTAAAGCTGCTGTAGCTGCTGCTCCAGCTCCCAGGGTGCCAACGGCTCCCATCAAGGCAGAATTTTTTAAGAAATCTCTTCTGCTGAGATTGTTTTCTTTTTTCATGATCTAAAATAATTAAAGTAACAATTGGTATATAGAATTTATTTAGCTTTAAGAGAAGCATCAGGTTCACAAACGACACGGAAGCCAATACCTCGTATATCAGAATACCACCAGATACTTTTAGGTTGCTGTGGATCAGTTTTCAACCATGCATCGTGTCTGGTATAGTCGCGTGCTGCCGAACGGAGTTTGGACGCATCGGATGTATAATTACCTCCGCGAACCACCCACTCAGTACCCTCTTTGACGATTGGATCTTTAACGCTGGCTCCCCCTTTTTTGTAGGCATCCGGTGAGTATTTGTCTGCACAGTATTCCATTACGTTACCCAACATGTTTTTTAATCCAAATGGGTTAGCTTTAACTGTAGAGGGCTCTTGTGTTTTATTTTTACTGTTTTTATTGTAAATAACGTACTCGCTTATGATATCTGTATCAGCATCAAAGAATTTTCTCCAGAAACCAATATCGGAATAGTCTTTGGGATTCCCTTCGAAGAAGTAAGGAGTGTTTGTCCCTCCACGTGCAGCATATTCCCATTCGGCTTCGGTTGGAAGTCTGTATTTTTTACCTGTTTTCTTTGACAGCCACTGGCAGAAAGTTTCTGCGGCATAATGTGTCATAGTTATAGCCGGCCGGCTGCCGCTGCCCCATCCTTGATCTGGAAAGCCAAAAGGTGGAGTTGGACCGGATATGGCATCTACATCGGGGTTACTGTTGTTTGCATATACGGTTTCGGGAGGAGTTCTTCCCTCACTCATCGTATTGCCGTAAAATGCCCAGTATTGATCCCAAGTAACTTCAACTTCTGCCATAAAGAACGGACTTACTGTCACGTTACGAACAGGACTTTCATCCTCACCCCGTAACGGCTCCTTTTCAGGACTTCCCATTTTGAAACTACCACCCGCGATTGCCTTCATAGATAATGTAACGGGTGTTCCGGGAATTGTTTCAATGTAATCCTTAAACTCTGTTACAAGTGCAGGCTCTTTGAAAAATGTGCTTGAATCTGCAGATGCCCCTGCTAGTCCCGGAATACCGGTCATCTGCGAGTGAGCATAATTGGGATTATAGTGACCAGCATCAAGGTGACAACTAATACATTGCAGATTCAGTTTCTTCTCATTTTCTTCGTAATAAAGATGGGCGGTGATTCCCTTGTCGGTTACCCCTTCAGGAAAAAGATTTTGGTGACACTCCTTACATGATTCGTTCGGAATGAATGTAACAGCATACTCTAGTTGCGATTTGGCTTCCCAATCAAAATCAGCACTGTCTTTTGTTAGATACCCCCATACGTCACGTATGCCAAGTTTGGCTTTGGCAGTATAGTGGGCCCAAGTATCATGCTTAGGTGGTAAATGACAGTCTACACAGTGCGTTTTAACACCACTGCCGTTATTTACATGTTTTGACATTTTCCAGCTATCTTCGGCATGAGGATGTACGTGGCACATCATACATGATTCATCTGTTGAAAAATAGACGGACGTCTGGTAGGTTGCCACAATTAATCCTGCTCCCAGGAGAAATCCTGCGAGAAGAAAAAATGACTTCTTTCTATAAAACCTTTGCTTAGGATTATAGCGGTTGGAATTTCTGTGTGTCATCGCTTTTTACGGTACTCGAATTTCGTTAGATTTTATTAGATTTAATGAGGGAATAAAAGTAATGAATACACTTTAAATAATGGCGAATGTTAAATACATTTAACGTAAATAAACGTTAAATTATGCTTTTTTATACTTGGGTAGAAAATCGTAAAAAAAAGGAAATTTATTTTGGTCAGAATTAAATCGGTGTAAAATAAAAAAAAACGACAATTTGTGTCGTTTTATGCACGGGTCGAGAGGCTCGAACTCCCGACACCTGGTTTTGGAGACCAGTGCTCTACCAACTGAGCTAGACCCGTATTGCGGGTGCAAAAGTAGTTTAATATTTTAATAAAGCAATAGCTTTTAAAAAAAAGAACTTACTTTTGTTATTATTTCTTCATTTAAACCATTATTTCATGCATTTTACACAAGAATTAACTCAGGGGACATTGCTGAAAAGGTACAAAAGATTTTTGGCAGATATAAAATTAACCAATGGAGAGCTTGTTACAGCTCATTGTCCCAATTCAGGCTCCATGAAAACGTGTCTTGAAAATGATGCCCCTGTTCTTTTGTCGTATTCATCAAACCCATCCCGAAAGAATGCCTTTACCTGGGAGTTGATTTATTTGGATGGTGGATGGGTATGTATCAATACGCAACATGCTAATGCCGTGGCTTTTGAAGCTGTTCAAGCGGGAACAATTCCTTCTTTGTCCGGTTTCAACTTAGTAAAACGCGAAGTAACCTTTGGCGACAGTCGTTTTGATCTTTACGCAGAGAGAGGTGATGAGAAATGGTTTATTGAAGTAAAAAGCGTTACTCTTAAACTAAATGGAGAAGCTTCATTTCCCGATTCTGTCACTACACGCGGACAAAAGCATCTACTCACCCTGGCAAAGGCGAAGAGTATGGGGTACCATACAGCTATGTTGTATGTGCTAATGCGTTCGGATGTGCAATTTTTCCGCCCGGCAAAAGAAATTGATCCGATCTATGCATCCACACTGAAAGAGGTGGCAGAAAAGGGAGTTGAGGTGATTGTTGTAGGGACCACTATCACTCCCCGGGGAATAATCATAGACAGGGAAATTCCATTTGAAATCTAATTGGGAGATGCCTTTTCAAGCATATGAAGGATGCGACCTGTTTTTAATTAATCAGATCACATCCTTTTATTTTTTAATATTCTATAAAGTCTCGGTTGGTTTCATAACCACTCCCAGACTACTTTTTCCATCCATCTTCACAACAATAGGATTTACAAAGCGAACATGACGTAAATACTGTGTCTCTTCCACCGCAGGTTGTCTATTCAGAAAATCTTCGTCAAACCAACCATCTTGTTTAAACGGGTTAACAGTGAAATAACCAACGCCGAATGACGTGAGATTTTGGAAGAAATGAGTTCCCTGACTTGGGTCTATACGGTAATTCTCGAGCCCTGATTCCACAATCACACGTGCATTAGATATGTGAGGCCATTTTACCGGTATACCAAGCCATGTATCACTACTTCCCCATCTTCCCGGACCAACCAAAACGTAGTTTTTCTTTTCATCAGTGAACTTTCGGTTCATTTTTTCTATTTCGTACGCTATAAGCTGATTGTTGCTGGAATTGAAAGATCCTGTTTTTACATAAATGATATCGTGTACTTCCTTGTCTATTCCATGTCCTAAAACGCTGGTCGAAGAAAGGATGGTACTTTCATTTGGAATATTGCGTAAATCTTCGTTTATCACCTCTTTATTATCAACAATGGGGCGAACCTGTAATAAATAGAAAATTGCTTTACGCGGATCGGAAGGATCCAGATTTACAGCAAACTCTATTTCTATGGGCCTTCCCATTTCTTCCTGACCGGTTTGAAGTACAGCACTAAGAGTTTCGGCCAATGGGAATACATCATGCTGCAGTATATTTACAAAAGAAATAATTTTTCTGCCACCAGGATAATATCCATCTCTTATTATCTGATCATACGGATCGTAAGTAGACGTTATAAATTTAAGAGATCCATCTTGGTCGGCCTCTTTCAGACTTAGTTTTAGCAAGTTGAATGCATCGTCTATTGAGAACTGGTCGGCCAGATTTTCCAGATCAAGGGCGTAGAAACGAGTCTGAGTCTCACGCAAAGCGTAATCCATCGAACTCATCTGTAAGATATTGTGCGGATGACGAGGAGAGAAACGTAAGGTAAGTCCCCCGTCGACGATGTATTTACCTAATCCAAGAGCAATGTTAACTATCCCGTCTTCGGCCTTTTCATTTCCAATCGGATAGAAGTTGAGCGAACGGGCCACACCAGAGAAGGTCGGATAGAAGCGATTGTTATATTTAGTACCAACTACCTCCTGCAAAACCACAGCCATCTTTTCCTGATCTATAAGATTGGAGGTTGCAGTCATATAAGCTTTGCTGTCTTTGTAAAATACAGATGCATATACGGCTTTGATGGCATCACTCAGCGTGCGCAGCATTTCATATTTATCTTCAAGTTTGGGTACCATATAAGTGGCGTATATCCCTGCAAATGGCTGGTAATGGGAGTCTTCAAGGAGGCTCGACGACCGGATGGCAATCGGACTTTTTACAACTTCAAAAAAAGCCATAAGGTCTTCAATCAGACGTGCAGGCAGACTGGCGCGCAAAAAATACTTAAGTATGGTTTCGTCGTCTGCATCACTTAACGCCAACGGATAGAGTTCGTTCGTTTCCATAAACTCATCAAAAATATCCGTACAAATTACGACAGTCCGCGGAATGTTGATTTCAAAATTATCCTTACTCCAATTGGGATAACGCTTAACCATGGTCCCTATAAACGCCAGACCACGTCCTTTTCCTCCAAGTGATCCTTCTCCTATACGGGCAAAATTTGAATATTCGTCGAATCGATCTTTTTGGAATACCGCAACAATTCCCGAATTCTTCATGCGTCGGTATTGAACAATCAGATCAAATATTAGTTGTCGTGCCTCATCCATGTCTTTGTAATCGCTCACGTCCACATCTTTCAGAATAACTGCAGGGGGAAACATGGCACGAGAGAAAAAGAAGCGTGAGAAATGGTTTCTGGATAAGTGGTAAACCAATGAATTGTCGGGGATTTCAAAAATCTTTCTCTGCAGGTCTTTTAAATCCTTGATACGCATGATTTCCTTGCGCGTTTCGGGATTGATAATAAGAAAATCGCCGAACCCAAACCTTTGCATGATTTTTTTTCTCAGATCCTGCGGATAGCTTTTTGAATTTTTATCAATAAAAGAGGCATTGAGTTCTTCTGCATACACTTTGTTGGACGACTCAGATGATTCTAATACAAATGGGATGATTAATCCGGTTTTTCGTACATATTGACCAAACTTATATCCGGCATAAGGATCTTTTACTCCTTCATGCATGAAGCTCATATCCGATATTATTCCAAGGATGTTATCACGATACTGATCAAATATCCGGACAGCCTCTTCGTAGTTTCTCGCCAGTTTGATTTTTGGACGTCCTCGCATTCTCAAAGTTCTTTGGTGCTCATTTAGTGCTTCTTTAGAAAACTCCTGACTTTGCTCCAAAACAAATTTGTATAAGTGTGGGAGTGCCGATGAATAAAATCTTATTGAATCTTCAACCAATAGAATTATTTGTACGCCAACCGAATCCACATCATCTCTGGCATTCATCTTGTCTTCAATCAATTTAATGATGGCAAGCAATAACTCGGAATTACCCAGCCAACTGAACACATAGTCAATCACCGATAAATCCTCCCCTTCAACTCTTTTGGAAACCTCTTTTGAAAAAGGGGTGAGTACAACAATCGGGATCTCGGGATAGTGTATTTTTATTTCCTTAGCTGCTGCGAAAATATCTCTGTTATCCATATTTGGCATACAGATAATCAGCTCATAGTTCTTTTTTTTAAGTTCCGTAAGAGCCTCTTCTTCATTCGTTACCTGCGTGAATCGTGGGGGATAACGCAAACTAAGAGATGTGTACTCATTGAAAATTTGTTCATCCACACGTCCGTCGTCCTCCAACATAAAGGCATCGTACTTAGTTGCAATCAGCAATATATTATAAATTCGCTTATTCATCAAATTAGCGAACGAAGTGTCTTTGAACACAAGGTTTTTGAAGTCGGGAATACCACTCATAAGATTTAACACTTTAAAGTGTCCAAAAGTAAGCAAAAAACTTGGTTGTTCTATATTTATCCCTACATTTGTGATCAGAATGTTAGTACTTTTAAACATGTTAACGTTATGAATACTGAATTTATTTTATCATCATTAGAAGCTAAACACCCCGGAGAAAAGGAGTATTTGCAAGCCGTAAAAGAGGTTTTACTTTCGATAGAAGATGTTTACAATCAGCATCCTGAATTTGAAAAAAACAAGATTGTAGAAAGATTGGTTGAACCGGATCGCATTTTTACTTTCCGTGTACCCTGGGTAGACGATAAAGGAGAAATTCAGGTTAATCTGGGATATCGGGTGCAGTTTAATAACTCTATTGGACCGTATAAGGGAGGTATACGCTTTCACCCATCCGTAAACTTGTCTATTTTAAAATTTCTGGGTTTCGAACAGACCTTTAAAAATGCACTTACAACACTACCTATGGGTGGAGCTAAAGGTGGTTCCGACTTTGCACCCCGCGGACGTTCGGATGCCGAAATTATGCGTTTCTGTCAGTCTTTCATCCTCGAGTTATGGCGTAATATAGGTCCGGATACTGATGTACCTGCCGGCGATATCGGTGTGGGTGGCCGCGAAGTGGGTTATATGTATGGAATGTACAAGAAACTTGCCCGTGAAAACACAGGAACATTTACGGGTAAAGGAATGGAATTCGGCGGATCAATACTAAGACCGGAGGCTACAGGTTTTGGAGCATTGTATTTCGTTAAACAAATGTTGGAAACTCATAATATTGATATCAAAGGAAAAACGATTGCCGTTTCCGGATTTGGAAATGTTGCCTGGGGAGCTACCTTAAAGGCCACAGAAATGGGAGGCAAGGTGGTTACTTTATCTGGGCCTGATGGATATATTTATGATCCTGAAGGAATTTCAGGAGATAAAATAGATTATATGTTGGAGCTTCGCAATTCAGGAAATGATATTGTGGCTCCTTATGCGGATGAGTATCCCAATGCAACCTTCTTCGCAGGGAAAAAACCATGGGAACAAAAAGTGGATATAGCTTTGCCCTGTGCCACTCAAAATGAATTGGATGCAGATGATGCCAGACTGCTTATCAAAAACAAGACACTTTGTGTAGCTGAAGTATCCAACATGGGATGCACAGCCGAGGCGGTTGATCTGTTTATAGAACACAAGCAATTGTTTGCTCCGGGTAAAGCCGTAAATGCAGGAGGTGTTGCAACGTCGGGACTTGAAATGACGCAAAACGCCATGCATATTTCGTGGGAAGCCGCCGAAGTGGATGCAAAACTACATACCATAATGGGTAATATTCATACTCAATGCGTAGAGCATGGTAAAGAAAATGGTTATATAAATTATGTAAAAGGAGCAAATATTGCCGGATTTATGAAAGTTGCCAGAGCAATGATGGCTCAAGGTGTAATATAACAATAGACTAAAACGAGACAAGGGGAGTAGGTTATGCAACTTAACTCCCCTTTTTTTTTACCGATACTTTATTCTTTTACTTTGCCAGGATTCTTAGCAATAAAATCTTTCCAGCCCGAGTATTTTTTATCGCTTACAGGATTATTACTTTGTAAGAAATGGCAAAGTGCTGCTGCAACACCATCGGTTGCATCAAGTTGAGGGAGCATGTTATCCTGGCTAATATGTAAAATGCGCTGAAGCATTCCGGCAACCTGTTCTTTAGACGCCTGACCGTTGCCAGTGATCGACATCTTTATTTTCAACGGTGCATATTCGAAAATAGGTATGTCGCGGCTAAGAGCAGCAGATATGGCTGTGCCTTGTGCACGGCCTAATTTTAGCATACTCTGTACATTTTTACCAAAAAAGGGAGCCTCGATCGCGAGTTCGTCGGGATGATACTGGTCGATCAGGCTCAATACCCGGTCGAAAATCTTTTTTAAGCGAACGTAATGATCTTCATATTTATTTAACTGGAGTACTCCCATTGCTTCCAGAATAGGTTTTTTACCCTCAATCCGGATTATACCGTATCCCATAACAATGGTACCCGGATCTATTCCCAGTATGATTCTTTCTTTACTCATCTTCCCATTTTATCTCTTCAAGCAGAGTAGTAAATCCGGCTATTTTAGATCCAAATCTGGTAACCATGGACTGTTGCAGAGCTATGCCTTCCTGTTTTAACCAGAAGTTAAGTGTATCTGTGTTTTTTACATGAAACTGAATTGCATAGCTTTCTCCTTCGTTTCCTTCGTTCTGCAATACTCTACGCAAACAAGGATTTAACATAAATCCGCTTGAAACAGCTTTAGGTATGTACTCTTTTTTAAGGTAGGTCAAACACTCTTGATATACCTCATTATCAATATGAAAGGTTGTATTGTAAATTATCATTTTAATTAATTGTAAAAATATTATACAAATATAGTTGTAATATCAGGAAAAGCCTTATATTTGCACTCGAAATTTGAAAAGGGGGATTAGCTCATCTGGCTAGAGCGCGACACTGGCAGTGTCGAGGTGATCGGTTCGAGTCCGATATTCTCCACTTGGTTAAATAATTGAAAGTTGTTAATGAAAAGCATCCAATCTATGGGTGCTTTTCATTTTTTGTATAAGTTTGAATTCGTTTAAATCAGTTTCAGAACCTCTTCGGCAGAATCAATAATGTAGTGAGGAGCAAATCTTTCCAATTCTTTTCGGGGTCGGAATCCCCATGTAACTCCGGCTCCAACTACACCACTATTACGTACAGTTTCCATATCGACACCCGAATCTCCTATGTACAATGTTTCTTCTTTGCCTGCACCTGCTTTTGTCAGGATTTCGTTGACGATGGATGGATCCGGTTTTGGAGGAATCCCTTCCCGCTGACCTAATACGCAGACAAAAGAAATACCTGGGAAAAAGTGAGCGACCATTTTCTCCGTACCATCTTGGTATTTATTTGAAGCAACAGCCAGCTTGAGACCTTTGTCTTGCAATGTATTAAGTAATTCAGCTATGCCCGGATAAGGTTTACTGAAACAGTGCCCATGTTTGTCGTAATGAGTCAAAAACAGGTTTCGAACGCGTAAAATGTTTTCTTCCGTTTTCGCCCCCTCTGGTAGCGCTCTTTCAAAAAGTTTGTTTATTCCATTGCCAACAAATAAATTATAGGCATCGGTTTGATGAGTTGGAAATCCGCATTGACTCAATGCGTAATTTGTACTGTTTGCCAAATCTGCGATGGTATTGATAAGCGTTCCATCCAGATCAAAAATTACTAATTTTATCATTTCTCTGTTTTAATGCTAAATAAATGGTTTCGGTTTAAAAGAAGTTGTTTACATCTATTTACAGGATGTCTCTGTTTAATCCGAATTTTTCTTCCGAGTGATGTTTCCCGATAGGTTCGATATGAACTACTATATCGTAAACGTTTTCTATATTCTGTTTTATACTTACTTCAACATTGTTGGCAATTTCATGTGCTTCGTTTAGTGTAAGCTCTCCATCTGTTTCAATGTCAAGTACTATCATGTACATATTTCCGATCTGACGGGATCTTACCCGGTGTGGATTGCATGCTCCGGGCACTTTTTCTACGGCTTCAAATATTTTATTATAGATGGAGGTATCTTTTACGCCATCCATCAAGGCAACATTGCTCTCCATGAATATATTTATAGCCGAGCGAATAATATATAAACTGATCAGGAGTCCGGTTATGGAATCGAGTATCGGCATGTCCAGATAGAAGGTGAAAAAGAGTCCTACTAATACTCCCCCAGATATGATCACATCGTTGCGCATATTCTTAGCATTGGCAATTAACATCGGACTCCCTGCCAATTTCCCCTGCCTGAACTGATAGTAGGCTAATCCAAGTTTTCCAATCATGGAAAACAAAGTTACATAAATTGCAATAATAGAAGGGAGATCGCGTGGAACAGCAAACAATATATTTTTTCCTGAAGATATCAACATTTGCATGCCTGCAAAGAAAATAACAAACGAAAGAACTTTGGCTGCTATTGTATCTGCCTTTTCGTATCCGTAAGCATAATTATTATTGGGTGGTCTGGTTACAATACGTGCAGTAAAAAGGGTAACAATAGAAATTACAACATCTGTTGCCGAGTCTATTCCATCTCCTAAAACCGCGATACTGCCTGCAATTATGCCTACAAATATCTTTGATATTGATAATGTGGCATTGCCAATAATACTGATCCACGACGCCCGAATCAGTATCTTTTCCCTATTTTTCATCCGAATAAAATTTTAGTTTGAAAGACATGTATCCAGCAGTGTTTATTATTTTTCCTTTCAGACATAGATAATCGCATGTATACTCGTTTCATAAAATTGCATCTCCTTCTTTAAAAGGAAATGCAAAGATATAATATTTCAGGAAAGAATATTCAACTTATTATGGGATTGCTATGTTACATAGGTAAAGAGCTTTATTTCCTGGATTATGACTGATATTGTATTATGGATTATTGATTAGATTATTTAGAATTTAGGAAGGTTTAGAATTTTTATTTTAGTTGTTTTAATAGGTTTGTTGGGGTATTTTTCTTTTTTATACACTATTTAGTATGATTATCAAATTGGTTGTTATAACATGTCTTTTGATGTGCGGAATCTTCTCTTTGGCTCAAATTGAATCCTCAAAATACGCACTTCAGGGAAGGATAACGGATCGTTCTTCCGGAGAACCTCTTTCACGCGCATCTATTTATATTGTTGAACAGAAAAGCGGTACCGTTGCTGACGAGGAAGGTCGTTATTCTTTATTTTTTAATGAACCTGGAATTTATACGGTTCAAATATCTCATATTGGATTTGAGAAAAAGATATTACGTGTTCCTGTAAACAGTTTTCATACTTTGGACATAGATCTTAAAAGTAATGCGTTTCTAAATGAAATAATAGTTACGGGTAAAAATACCAACGATAATATTGCCAGACCCAATTTGGGCGTTGAGAGGCTGAGTATAAGCCAAATTCGCAAACTTCCATCTTTCATGGGAGAGGTTGATCTTATGAAGGCCATACAACTGCTACCGGGTGTTCACGCAGGAAATGAGGGTAGTACCGGATTTAGTGTGAGAGGTGGTAATCCGGACCAGAACTTAGTTTTACTCGATAACACAACTGTGTATAACGCATCGCATTTAATGGGATTTTTTTCCATATTCAATAACGATGTTATTAGTGATTTGGAGCTTTATAAAGGAGATATTCCGGTAAAATATGGAGGCAGACTATCTTCCTTGTTAGATATCCACACGATAGACCGAATGCCGGAACGAATAACTGCATCTGGAGGAGTCGGTCTTATCTCCAGCAGACTGGTGTTGCAGGGACCCCTCGGAGAGAAAACATCCTGGTTGATTGGAGGTCGAAGAAGTTATGCTGATATGATGATCAAACTTTCTGGAGATAAGTCTCTGGAAGAATTGGTGCTTTATTTCTACGATTTGAATGCAAAGATTAATCATAGGTTGTCAAACAAAGATCTTCTTTCGTTTAATGCATACTATGGAAGAGATAATTTCGGTGTAGATGTTTTTGGTGTGAATTATGGCAATACTGCGGCATCAGTCACCTTGACTCATACATTTAATGACAAACTATATGGAAAATACAGTGTAAACTTCAGCAATTACAATTACGGAGTCTTAACTGATATTGAGGGAGCCAGAATACGATGGGATGCCAGCTTGTATGATCTGATGTTGCGTACGGATTATTCTCATTATATAAATAAATACCTTGATTTTTCGTACGGACTTACGGCAACATTTCATCGTTTTGTACCCGGAAATGTTGAAACTCCCGATTATGGAAAATATACAATACCACGTAATCTGGCTATGGAACATGCTGTTTACTGGTCAAATCAACAAGAGTTGACAGATAAACTGATTCTCAGGTATGGATTAAGATGGACGATGTTTCACAATATTGGAGAAGCAACGGTGTATAGGTATAACGAAAATGATGTTGTTGCAGACTCTGTAACGTACAAGTCTGGTCAGATTTATAATAGTTTCAATGCAATTGAACCCAGGGTGGGTTTGATATATAAATTTACTCAAAACTCTTCATTTAAAGCAAACTATGCACGCAATGTCCAATTTATACAATTAGCAAATAGCTCTTCCTCGGGTTCCCCACTCGATATTTGGTTCTTTTCAGGTCCGAACGTAAAACCTCAACAGGTTGACATGGTATCTGTCGGATATTTTCAGAATCTGATGAATAACGCATTGGAGGCTTCCCTGGAGGTTTACTATAAACAGATGAATAATGTAATTGACTTTAAAGATCATGCAGATCTCATTTTGAATAAGCAGCTCGAAAAAGAACTCAGGATTGGAAAAGGAAAGGCTTATGGTATCGAACTGATGGTGAAGAAGAACAGCGGTCGGATCAATGGATTTGTAAATTATACCTATTCGCATGCTGAACGTACTATCCCGGGTATAAATGATGGGAAAACGTACTTATCACCTTACGATAAACCTCATAACCTGAAGATAGCGTTAAACTATGAGCTGTCAGACAAATTTAGCCTTTCTGCTACATGGATCTATACAACAGGCTCGCCAATAACCTATCCGAGCGGTCGTTTTGGGATTAAAAATGAATATTTCCCGATTTATTCGGGAAGGAATGATTCCCGCCGACCGGATTATCACCGGCTGGACCTCTCTTTTAACTACAAACCGAATCCTAAGTCAGCCAAAAGATGGAAGAGTGAATGGAATATTTCCATTTACAATGCGTACGATCGTAACAATCCTTACATGATAACGTACGGATACGATCATAAATCCGGAATTCCATACGCTGAAAGTACGTATCTGTTTGGAGTCTTACCATCCATCACTTACAATTTTAAATTCTGAGCTTATGCGTACACTATTTATATGTATGGGTATACTTTTATCGTCATGTACAGAAATGATAGAGGTTCAAACCAACGACACAGATCCTGTATTGGTTGTGTATGGATCGGTTACAACCGAAACCAGCTACCAAACCATCGAAATAAGCCGTTCAGCACCTTATTTTAAGAACGATTCAAATTTGCAGATTTCCGATGCCAAAGTCACCATAGAATCAACAGACGGCAAGCAGGTTTGGAAGTTAAAAGAGCTGGCTCGCAAGAAAGGAGTATATCAGACCGAACGTAAAGTGGCTGGGATTGTAGGTCTTACCTATAATCTTCGCATAGCGTACGATTTCAATAACGACGGAGTGGATGAAATGTATAATGCTTCCGCCACCATAAAGGACCCATTCCACATTGATTCGCTTAAGGTCAATTCTATGAGTGTGCTGGGACGTCATTATTATACCATCAATCTCTTTGCACAAGAGCCTTTGGGACCCGATTACTATGTTTCCCGATTTTATATCAATGGAAGTTTGGCAACCGTAATGATTACGTGGCTTATGGTATTCGACGATAAACTAATTGATGGTAAATACCTGAACGGATTGCTGGTATATACATTCTCCGATCAGAACAACCAGGGAGCATACGACCCCAATAAAGTATTGTTTGTCCAGTCGGGTGATACGGTTGCAGTAGAAATTGATAGGGTGGAGAAGGGGTATTACGACTTTATAACCCAATGTAAGAGCTCCGTCAACGGAGAGAATCCCTTTTTTGGAGGGCCACCATCCAATATTGTTACCAACCTTACCAACGGAGCGGTCGGATATTTTGCTGGATATGCTCCCTCCAGAAAGAGTGTAATTATTCCTTGATGGTTTGCGGTGAATCAGTTTACAAATACGACAGGGAAATATTCTTCAAATAATTTGCGTACATGGTCCAGTTGATCTGGCGTATTTTCTTTTACACCTTTCAGCAGATAGGGTTTCTTCAAAGCTTCATATTTATGAGCACCCAACGTATGGTAAGGTAAGATTTCGATGCGTTTTATCATTGAATACGACTGAAAATGCTGCCCCATGGCGCGTATGTCTGCTTCAAAATCCGTATGTCCGGGTACAAGTACATAGCGAATCCACATCGGAATATTGTTAGCCTGCAAATAGGCCGCAGTTTCGAGGGTGAAATTATTTTCACGTCCTGTAATCAGGAAATGACGTTCGGGATTAAATTCTTTAATATCAAGCAATACCAGATCAGTCAGACTAAACAGCTCCTTACTGTAATCATTTAAAACACTACCATTGCTATCCAGACAAATATGGATACCCTCTTCTTTCAATCGTCTGAACAGAGGTATCAGAGCCTTTGCCTGTAAGGTAGGCTCGCCTCCGGAAAAGGTTATTCCTCCTTTTTTGCCAAAAAAAGCCTTCTGACTAATGGCCATGCGCACAATCTCTTCGGCTTCAGTGGGTTTTCCGCCTTTTAAGGGTATTGTATCCGGATTTGCACAATACAAGCACCGGAAGTTACAGCCTTGCAAAAAAACCACCAATCTTAATCCCGGGCCATCAAATGTGCCCATCGACTCGTAAGAATGTACATTTATCATCATATATGCATTAAAAAGAAAAGAGAAGGACAGCCTTCTGGACTGTCCTTCAGCTATAATATATTTAGAATCTTTCGTGGAAACTTCTTGACAGAACTTCCAGCTGATGTTCGCGGCTCAATCGAACAAAGTTCACGGCATAACCTGATACACGAATTGTAAGCTGAGGATAATTCTCAGGATGTTCCATCGCATCTTCCAACATGGCACGATTTAATACGTTCACATTCAGGTGATGTGCTTTTTTAGAGAAATAACCGTCCATCATGGATACCAGATTATCGATGCGATCTTCGGGAGTTACACCTAAAGAACGTGGAACGATCGAGAATGTATTACTTACACCATCCTGAGCATCATCATAATTGATTTTTGATACCGAAGATAAAGAAGCAATAGCACCCTTCTCATCACGTCCGTGCATCGGATTAGCACCCGGAGCGAAGGCTACACCTTTAAGACGTCCGTCGGGAGTGGCACCTGTTTTCTTTCCATACATCACATTCGAGGTAATTGTAAGGATTGAAAGAGTAGGGCGTGCATTTTTATATACAGGCAGTTCATTCAGCAAATCGCTGAAATACTGAGTAATACCAACGGCCATTGAATCTACTCTGTCATCATCGTTACCGTAATATGGGAACTCGCCTTCAATATCGAAACCTTCTGTCAGACCTATATCATTACGTTTAGCTTTTACTTTCGCAAATTTGATTGCTGAAAGCGAGTCGGCTACAATAGACAGACCTGCAGCACCATAGGCAAGGTTGATACGGGGATTGGTATCAATAAATGCCATTTGTGCCTTTTCGTAATAATATTTGTCGTGCATGTAATGAATAATATTCATAGCATCATTATATACACGTGCAATTTCTTTCAATACCTTTTTGTAATTGGCCATCACCTCTTCATAGTCCAGCACATCGCTATTCAATTGAGGGATATCCTTAACCATTACGGTACCTGTGTTTTCGCAACGTCCGCCATTTATTGCAAGCAATAATGCTTTGGCAAGGTTGGTACGAGCTCCGAAAAACTGGATCTGCCGACCAATATCCTGGAATGAAACGCAGCAAGCAATACCATAGTCATCACTGTGACGGATATCACGCATCAAGTCGTCGTTTTCGTATTGAACAGACGATGTGTCGATGGAAACCTGTGCACAGAAGTTTTTGAATCCTTCGGGTAGTTGCGGAGACCAAAGTACAGTCATGTTAGGTTCCGGAGACGGTCCCAGATTGTATAAAGTCTGCAGGAATCGGAAAGAGGTTTTTGTTACTTTATGACGGCCGTCATTCAATCGTCCACCAATCGATTCGGTAACCCAGGTTGGGTCGCCGGCAAAAATTTCGTTGTATGAATTCATACGAAGGTGACGAACCATACGTAATTTAATTACAAACTGGTCAATCAACTCCTGAGCAAATGATTCGTCGATAGTACCGTTCTTCAAATCATACTCAATGTAGATGTCAAGAAAAGAGGAAACATTACCCAATGACATCGCTGCACCATCCTGTTCTTTAACCGCAGCCAGGTAAGCCATGTAAACCCATTGAACAGCTTCCTGAGCTGTATAAGCCGGACGGGTCAGATCCAAACCGTAATATTCGCCTAATACCTTAATTTCCTTAAGAGCTTTGATCTGGTCGCTAACCTCTTCACGCAAACGAATGCGGGCTTCAGTCATCGGGCCTGTCAGATTAGCCAGGTCCTGTTTCTTAGCCTCAATTAAGCGATTCAAACCATACAATGCCAATCGGCGGTAGTCACCAATAATACGGCCACGTGCATAGTTGTCAGGCAGACCTGTTAAGAAACCCAACGAACGGAATGAGCGGATTTCGTCATTATAAACGTCAAACACACCATCGTTGTGTGTTTTACGATAATGAGTAAAGATATCCTTTACCTTTTCATCTACTTCCAATCCATTTTCGCTGCAAGCCTTTGCAACCACATTGATACCTCCAAACGGTTTGATCGCTCTGCGCAGCAATTCGTCTGTCTGCAAACCCACGATCAACTCGTTTTCCTTATCAATATATCCTGCTTTATGAGAAGAAATGGTAGAAACTGTTTTGTTGTCAATTGAACGGACGCCGTTGTTAGCTCGTTCTTCGGCAAGAGCAGCAAGGCATACAGACCAGATGCGTTTCGTACGCTCGGTTGGTCCTGCAAGGAAAGAAGCATCCCCATCATACGGAGTGATGTTCTTCATTACGAAATCCCTTACATTAACCTCCTTACTCCAAATACCATCAGCAAAGTTTTTGTTTAATTCCATAAAATTATAACTATGATCTTAATAATTGATAGTCTTAATATCTTCGAGACTACAAAAATAAGCGTTTTAGAGCAGATTTTGTTCATTTATGCTAATAAATAGTGTTATAAAACATAAACAAAAAGATTGCAGGTTAATTAAAATAAATACATGAGTTAAATTGTAAATAATATCTTGTTGTTTCTTAATGACTTAGGGTTTGTAAGGCGCAAGGATGAAAAAATGTTTACAAAATATCATTGTGTTTTCAAAAAAAGTTCTACCTTTGCAGAGCTTTTGAAAAGCAGCGCAATCGAAGCGTCATTTGGAGAGATGGCAGAGTGGTCGATCGCGGCGGTCTTGAAAACCGTTGAACTGAGAGGTTCCGGGGGTTCGAATCCCTCTCTCTCCGCTGAGAGGTCTGGACAAAACCAGACAACTACAATACAAAAACCTGCAAGTCGTTGACTTGTAGGTTTTTTTGTGTCTTTTATGTCCGCAAAAAAGAAACTTAAAGACCCCCAAAAGACACAAATATGTACCTAAATCGTTACCGATTCTGTTCCAGACAATAACGGTAACGACTTGAATAAAACTTCCCTCTCGCTGTCTTAATTTGTACAGCCTGTATATATCTAACAATTAATATATTAAAAGTGATTTTGAAACATTGATAAGTGAGATTATGAAGAGTACATCCTTAAGCTCTTACAGGATATTCTGTATATAGTTTTTGAAATCGACCTTTAACTTTGTAACTGAAAGTATATGAAATAGAGATAATTTTAATATTCACTTAGATCTACATGTCTTTTTTACAATTATATAGTTTTTACTCTAAAATATAAGATTATTGGACTATATTTATCCTTCGAATTAGAAACAGAGCAATAGTCCAAAAGATGAATTTAAAACCATTACAAACCAAATTAAACAGATCGGGTGATAAAGCTATTTATATCCAGATCGCTGATTTGATAATAGAATCTATTAAGAGTGGAGTATTGAAGGCCGGAGAAACAATGCCTAGTACCCGGCATATGGCTGCTGAATTATCAGTTAACCGGAATACAGTTGTTCTGGCATTTGATATTCTTGTTAACGAGGGGTGGGTTATCTCGGAAGAGCGAAAGAAAACATATGTATCAAATAAAATACAAATATCCCAAGTCGCAAAGAAGACCAAATCTCAAATTCAATCAAATGAGATATTTAGAAACGACTTAATATTTTTCGATGATGGACTTCCTGATGCCGTCTATACTCCCATGAAAGAATTGGCCAGAGCCTATCGTCGTATCTTTAGCCGCAAAGCCCATTGGCAAATTATGAATATTGCTAGCGAGTTCGGTGACGATAAATTTCGTGAAACAATATCCAGCATGCTTAATCAAAACAGAGGTATGCAAACATCTCTTATTGATGTGTGTATTACAAGAGGAAGTCAAATGGCGTTATTTCTTACTGCTCATTGTTTACTCGAAAAAGGAGATGTTGTGTTAGTTGAAAACCCAGGATACAGGCCTGCATGGAATGTATTTGAACATGTAGGAGCCAGATTAATACCTGTCAATGTTGATGAAGATGGTATCAACGTAGACCAGATTGAAAATATAGCAAAAAAGGAACGAATCAAAGCTGTTTTTCTAACGCCACATCATCAATATCCTACTACCGTAACCTTAAGTCTGGCTAGAAGATTTCAACTTGTTGAGCTATCCAACAGGTATGGATTTACAATTATTGAAGATGATTATGATAATGAATATCACTTCAATCAACGTCCGATTATGCCGGTTTCTTCATTTGAGGGTCTCCATAACTATGTATATATTGGAACACTCAGTAAACTAATAGCCCCTGCTGTAAGAGTGGGGTATATTGTGAGTAATCCGGAATTTATACTTCAAATAGGAAAATTACGTAAAATTGTAGACCTTCAGGGCGATGCAATCATGGAACAGTCTATTTTAGACTTGATTATTTCCGGTGATATTCGAAGACATCAGAAACGTATGCTGGCTCATTATCAAGCTAAACGCGATTTTTTTGCGAATCTATTGGATCAATATATGGAGAATAAAATTTTTTATAGAAAACCTGATGGAGGACTTGCCTTTTGGCTGAAACCAACAAAGAACATCAACCTATTCCAATTAAAAGAAAAAGTAAATTCAGAACTGGTCAGCTTTTACACTCCTGATAGGTTTAGTTATGATAGTGCAATATCAGGGATAAGAGTCGGATACGCATCTCTTTCTGAAGCTAATTTGGAGAAAGGTGTGCGCATCCTTAGTAAATACCTTTAATAGGAACTTTGTCTCCATTTACCCGGTTGATGGTAAACTGAGTAAGTACATCAAATCTCAAAATCCGCCACTTCAACATTGTATTGCTTTGCAATTTTATTCCAGAAAATCGTATATTGTGGTTCTGTGTCAATAAGAACCCCATCCATATCAAATAATGCACTTATATTCATTTGTAGATTTTTTTTATTTTATTTAAGACTTTCCCATCTCATTCCAATAGTAACTGTCTGGATAGATTCGCTCTCCGAAAATAGCGGTACCAACACGAACAATAGTTGCTCCTTCATCAATGGCAACTTCTAAGTCTCCACTCATTCCCATTGATAGCTGAGTCATATCTACATTCATTATATTCTCCTCAATAACTTGTTGTTGGATATCTTTTAGCAGCCTGAAGCATCTTCTCACCTTTTCTTCTTCAGTGCTGAATAGACCAATTGTCATCAAACCTTTAATTCTTAAGGTGTCATATTTTGATATCTTTTTTATGAATGGAATCACATTTATTGGATCTAAGCCAAACTTACTCTCCTCATAGGATGTATTTACCTGAACTAGGATGTCTATGCTTCTGCCTTCAAACTGCAGACGTTGATCTATCTTTTGTACCAGATCAAGTCTATCTATAGACTCTATACATGTTACGTATTTTAATGCTTCTTTGATCTTATTTGTTTGTAAATGCCCTATGTAATGTTTTTCACAATTATATTGGGTCAGTTTCTCTTCTTTTTCTTTTAATTCCTGTACTTTATTTTCTCCTATTAAAGATTCTCCACATTCTAAAGCAAATCCAATTCTTTCAGCCGAAACCGTTTTTGTTGCTAATAATAATCTTACATCATTAACATCCCGATTTGCTCTTTCACAAGCCGTTTTTATTCTTTTATGAATTATAAAAAGATTATTTTTTACTGTATCCATATTCTAACAATTTTAATAAATAGTAAACTCTGATATAAATTCCCGAACTTTCTCTCTTAATTTATTCAGTGTTATTGCACTCGTTTTGTTTGTCAAGACTGAATCTATCAGATTAGCAACATCTAAAACTGCAATAATAGCTTGTGAGCCCGAGTGAGGCTGAACATTTGCCCATTCTACCCCAAATAGTTTTTCAGCCGATATTATTTTTTTCAAGAGACAAAAGTATAACGTATTTGTGCTGGCTGTATAGTCCAGTACTCATATTAAACACCAGTCCAGTCAAAAGGATATATATAATAATTGGACTATCTGTTTATATTAAAACTGTATCACTAAAGCAATCCAAATGTATGCTATTATTGTATTCCCGATATAGAAAGATATGAGTTGAGAAATATTTTCTATGATGACGGAAAGTAATTATTTATTAAAAACTAAATGAATATGAAAAAGGCGATTTTTTACCATGCTGGTTGTCCTGTTTGTATAAGTGCAGAAGAGGATATTTTGAGTCTTATCCCCAAGGATCAGGTTGAAATAGTTCATCTGGGTACAGATAAATCGAAAGTAAAAGTAGCTGAAAATGCAGGTGTAAAATCTGTTCCAGCATTGGTTTTGGCTAACGGAAATGTTTTACATATCAACTTTGGAGCTTCAATAGAGGATTTAAAGTAGTAGCAATCAAAAGTCCGGAAGTTTTTACCCCTTTCGGACTTTTAGATTATTGAGCCAAAGTTAATGTAAAACATAATATGGTCGAATGGTCGAGTCTCTAAAGTTCTTCTTAATATTTCAAAAGAGAACCGTACGGAATTTGAGCTACAAGATATACTTTACTCTATAAAGATGCCGAAGGCTATGTGTTATATTTTAGATTGGAAATAAATTCGTTTTCTTTTCGATAAGTCTTCAGAGAACATTTTATACAAATAAATATTAGATATGAGAATTAGAATTAAAGAATTAGAACCCTATGCATATGGCATAATGGAGCAATTTGATAAGTACTTAGAGACAACCGAACTCTCTAAGACACATCGGGAACTGATAAAAATAAGGGCATCGCAGCTCAATAACTGTGGTTATTGTCTAAACTTACATTCAAAGGAAGCCTTAAAAAATGGAGAAAATGAAAGTAGGATATTCATGCTCCCTTTGTGGAAAACTGTACCAATGTTTTATTCTGAGGAGGAGCAGGTAATTCTTCAGATAACAGAAGAAGTTACATTTATTCATAATGGACTATCAGAAGAAACTTATAATAGAGCCACAACTTTATTTCCAAAAAATTATGTGGCACAGATAATAATGGCTGTTATCATCATTAATTCATGGAATAGAATAGGTGTTTCCACCCATATGGAAGATGAATGTTCGCTTTAAGGATCATTGAATAGAGCTATTATAGCATATAAAATAAATATTAATCAATTCGTTGGAGTATTTCGAAAAATAGACTTTATATCACAAGAAAAGTATGATTTAGAATATAGAAGTAAATTACTATTCAACATAAATTAAATCATGTTATATGCAATTAGCTCGTTTCTGGAAATACAGGCCTTTGATGATGTGCTCTTATAATAATCAAGCCATTTCGAAAAACGAAATGGCTTGATTATTCCTGTTATTAGTGCGATTAAATCTTTTATTTATTCGTTTCTATATGATGCAAGTTGTTGCTTTGATTATTCATAATATTTGCCTGTAATGGCAGACGGTATGATTTCTATTATTCCGGTAGCTTTGAGCATAATGGGAGGAAACTCCATATGGCTAAGTTCGGGCGTGTATTTTTTCACGATGTGTTTAAGTACTTCTTTTTTTAATTCAGGCTCATCTATCATCTGGGCATTCCCCAATATGATAACGCTTCTGAATTCAGTATTTGTATCACACACAACCATTGTATTAGGCAAAATAGCCCCTATCTCATCTACCTCGAATCCGACTTTGGAATTCTGTTTTAGATATGCTATTTTCTGCCCCTTGATAAGTCCATGAATATATACCTTCTCATTCCAATAAACATAGTGAACAGGTACGATATATGGAAACCCATTCGGGTCATTGATCCCGATTCTACCCACTTCTGCTTTGTTTAGTACTTCTGTTATTTCAGCAGGATTAAGCTGATGTTGTTTCATTCTTCCTTGCATAACTCTCTTTTTAATAATAACTTTTTATTCAGTTTGCAAAGCTATCAAACAAACGAACTGTATTAGTGATTCAGAATAAATAAAAATGAATAGTCCAGATATTCGATTTTATAATATTAAATACACTAACTTAACCTTGTATCATCCGCTAAATCTTGTTGAGAAAAAACCAATAATGTACGACTTGTCTTTTTCCTCAAGATTAGTAGTTTTTACTTATGATGGATATGTTATAGTTCATAATCTTATTTCTTCATTGCTTCTGCTTTCAGATCGGCAGGCATTTTTTCGATAGCGTAACGCAGGGCTGTACGAGGCATAACAGACTTATTTGCCATTACATAATTAAACACCTCTTTTTGGTGAGCTTCACTGGCCGCCTTTAACATCCATCCGTAGCCTTTCTGTACTAAATCGTCTTTATCTAACAGCAGGATATCGGCAATTTCAAATACATCCTCTAAAAACAAGCCCTTTCTTGCTGGGATAATCAACGTTACTGCTCCGGCACGTTTTACAAACCGCCGGGGCGATTTAGCCCATTTTTTTAGTTCAGCTACATATTCGGGATACATTGTAACGAAACTGCCCACAGTGTGATTACATAGTGTGTCGCAATCGGCCCAATTAGTCACACAATCGTGTACCCAATGCTCAAATATCTTAAAGTCGGCAGGCTCGTACTGTTTATGTAAAGATTCGGCCCAGACACAAGCAACAACCGATTCTTCCAAAAAGCCAGTCTGCCAAAGACCTTCGCATAATTCAAATATTTCCTGCTTAGGTAGATGTTTTATCTGTTTAAAAGCCTCTTTGGCTATTTTACCAACATTTGCCATTCCTACGCCATATACTTTGGGAGCCTCGCCTTCTTTGTGATAGCGGGTGGATGAAGCAAGAATTTGAGGATCAGCATTGTCTTTCAGTGATTTTCTTACATTGTCGAGTACCGTATACATCATCTTTAGTATAAATTATTACAATCCAAACGCCTATTTCAGAGTCTTCTTAAAGCGGACAACAGTCAGCAATTCCTCCAGTTGACTTGCGTTGTTTATATTGAAAATCATTGGGATAAGTCGGCCTACAGCTTTTGCAGAGGCAAGCTCTGTTTTTATGGCTTCCGATATATCAAGTGCAGCGATTGCTTCGAGGTGCTTTTCGGTAAAAAAGAAACTCACCCTGAAGAAGCCTTCCCACACCGAAAGCCACAAAATAGTCTTCTTTTTATGTTGTACTTTGCAGAGCCAGGCTTTGCCATCGTTATAGTATCTCCATTCAAAGCTTAAAAGATAGGCTTCGTTTGTAATTGTTGCCAGAAAAGATTCCAGCACGTCGTACACATCACCAAGTGTATCCTTCAACACCCTGTCTGACGGGACTATCTCCGCATCTCTCAATAACATTTGTGTTTCCATCGTTGATACGTATGTTTCGCTTTCAAAGATACATTCTTCAATTCAATTAATTATAAATACATTGTAATAATTATATAAACATTAATCATTCTAAAATGATAATTCACTATTTGGGGGTATGTTGTTTGTTATATATATAAATTTCAGTTTGTTAAGTGTTTTACTCTAATTGCGCAGAATTGGTTTAATTTGGACATAAAAAGAAAAAAAACTACTTTTGCACCTCATTTCAATCTTGATGAATGAAAGGCAAAATTCACATTAAAAACATCAGCGAGCTGCTTCCTTCTGGTACATCTCCAACCGACATACGAGTAAAGATAAACTGTACAACAATCGATTCAACCGATGTTTTATCTCAATTTTCTGTTCCGCTGTATTTAAACGCTTCCATTGCCATATTGGTCTTATCCGGAAATGCGACTGCATGTATCAACTATAAATTCCATAAAGTAGAGCCGGATACATTGCTTTTGCTATCGGCCTCACACATGTTTAACTTCGACAACAGCAGTGCCGATTTTAAATGTATCTGCCTGTTTGTAAGTAAAGATTTTATGGACGATATGGATTCCACCGATATGATTTATAAACGGATCAAGTATGGGGTAAGGATGTTTAATATGCCGGTGTTGCGGATCAGTACCCACCAGTCGGAGTTGCTGTACAAACGAATTACGTCCGTAAATGATGCAATAGAAGATGCGGAGCATTTGCATCACAAGGAGATTATCTTAAATTGCCTTTTCGGGTTCTACCTGGATTTAAGCAATATGATAGACCGAACCTCCTGCCTGGAGACCGAGGCCAATCTTACCCGCTACGAAAGCATCATCAAATCGTTTATCGAATTACTGGTGGCAAACTACAGAAAGGAGCATAAGGTAGATTTCTATTCCTCGAGGCTGAATATCTCGGATCATTACCTTATACATATCGTAAAACGGATAACGGGACAGACGGTGACCGACTTTATCTACGAAATGCTTTACAGTGATGCCAGGACATTACTGATGCATTCGAAGCTTTCCATCCAGGAGATAACTTCGCTGCTACACTTCTCGGATCAATCTTCCTTCGGGAAGTTCTTTAAACGTAAAGCCGGTCTTTCGCCCATCGATTTCAGAAAGCAAAAAAACTGATTATTTGTCCGTTTGCTGAGCAGATACACCCGTATATCTTTCGCCAACGATCTTGATCTGATTAATCTGGTCGGTAAGGCTTTGCAGTTCTTCGGCAGTAAATTCATAATTGGCCGCCCACATGTTTTCCTGCAGATGGGCCAATTTGGTAGTGCCCGGAATTGGAACGATAAACGGTTTCTGAGCCAGTAACCAGGCCAAAGCCACCTGAGCAACCGTTAGTCCCCGCTGATCTCCAAATGCCTTCAGGGTATCTATCAACGGCCAGTTGGCAATCACATTATCCGGTTGATAACGGGGCAGGGTGGGCCTGTTGTCGTTGTTGGGATTGTATTTGGAACGCTCGTTGAGGTAACCGGTAATCATCCCCCGGCTTAACGGGCTGTAGGGCACAAACCCGATACCCAACTCCTCGCATACGTTAATCACATCCTTTTCCGGTTGGCGGGTCATCAACGAATATTCACTCTGTAAAGCAGTCACCGGTTGCACGGCATGCGCCTTTCGGATATTGGTTTCGCCGGCCTCACTTAGTCCGAAGTACTTAACCTTCCCCTCCTGTATTAAATCTTTAACCGTTCCGGCAACCTCCTCCATAGGAACGGCCGGGTCAACCCTGTGCTGGTAAAGTAAATCAATATAATCAGTCTTCAGGCTTTTCAACGAATGCTCCACCACGGCCCTGATTCGTTCCGGACGGCTGTCCAACCCTTCGCTCGGCCGGCCGTTTTTAAATCCAAACTTAGTGGCAATTACAATCTCTTTGCGGAAGGAAGAAACAGCTTCGCCCACCAGCTCCTCATTTACCAGCGGTCCGTATGCCTCTGCCGTATCGAAAAAGGTAACACCCAAATCGTATGCCTTATGAAGCATGGAGAACATCGCTTTCTTATCGGGCACAAAGCTGCGGTGATAGCTCATCCCCATACAACCCAGTCCCAATGCCGAAACCTTCAGCGCCTGACTGCCCGAGCCTAAAGTACGGTACTTTATATCCGTGTTGCCAGGCATGCTTAACCCGTTTTTGGAACCCTGTGCCTTGCCGATTGCCGGCGAGAGGATGACCGACCCGCTTAACAAAGCACCTGCTTTTAAGAAATCTCTCCGATTGTTCTTTTCCATAACTCCCATTTTTAGATTTATCTGTTTATTCTCAATTCCTAGCTTTTCTCTGGTCTTATTTCCCAACCAAACCCTGCAGATGCGCCGGATACCTTGCTCCGGTAATTTCTATTGCAGATGCGGCTTCTTTTATTTTTTGCAAATCCTCTTTTGAAAAATGAATGCGAACCGCTCCTGTGTTTTCGATCAGACGATGCTGTTTGGTTGTACCGGGAATTGGGGCAATCCAGGGCTTTTGTGCCAACAGCCAAGCTAACGCAATTTGAGCCGGAGTAGCATTCTTCTCGGCGGCAATCGAAGCAATCAAGTCCACCATTGCCTGGTTGGCTTTTCTGTTTTCTTCAGAAAACCGTGGTACTACGTTCCTGAAATCGGAACTGTCAAACTTCGTCTGTTCATTAATTGCTCCGGTCAGAAAGCCTTTACCTAAAGGACTGAAAGGCACGAAACCAATTCCCAATTCCTCTAGTAATGGCAATATCTCTTTTTCCGGTTCACGCCACCATAAGGAATATTCACTTTGTAAAGCACTTACCGGTTGTACAGCATGTGCCTTACGGATACTTTCAACACCGGCCTCACTCAGGCCAAAGTATTTCACTTTTCCCTCCTGAATCAGATCCCTAACGGTTCCGGCAACCTCTTCCATCGGTACGTTCGGATCAACTCTATGCTGATAAAACAAATCGATTACATCCGTTTTAAGATTTTTCAAAGACGCTTCAGCTACGGCCCGTATTCTTTTTGGTGTGCTGTTAAGGCCTTTACTTGAATCTCCATCTTGAAATCCGAATTTTGTGGCAATTACAACGTTGTTACGGAAGGGCAGTAAAGCTTTACCTAAAAGCACCTCGTTACCACCCTGACTATATGCTTCAGCGGTATCAAAAAAAGTAATTCCTAATTCATATGCTTTATGAATCAGAGAAATCGCATCTGCCTCATTTGTGGCAGGACCATATCCAAAAGTTAATCCCATACACCCCATCCCCAAGGCTGAAACTTCTAGTCCGCAGGATCCAATTTTTCTCTTTTCCATTTTGTTCTGTTTTAATTAGTTGGATTTAATACAAACATATAAAAACCTGTAAGTTTATAATGCAAAATTAGTAGCTAATTTGATGAACCACTTATATAAATTACGGCTTTACTTATACATTTTACGGATTAACATTATTCTCTGAAAATCAAGGGGTAGAGATTCAATTCACCCATCGGAGGAAAAGAGCTGTTTAGTCGAACGTAATCTCCTTCGCCGGGTTCTTTTTGTATTCGAATATAAGGTCGATATGCTTTTTGATCACCCTTTCTTCCGAAAGAACCGGGAGCTCGTCTTGCTTGAAAAAGCCAACATCCAGTATGTCGAAGCCGTTGTTCAGTTCCCCCTCCAGAATCTCGCACCGGATAAACAACTTGTAAACATATCGAAGCGAGTGGGGGTAGGGGTGACACCTTTGGTCTATAACGGCAAGCAGGCGTTGCGTCCGAACTTTCAATCCGGTTTCTTCCAGCACCTCTTTCACTACAACTTCCGAGGGAGAATAACCAACATCAGCCCATCCACCGGGCAAAGCCCATTTGCCGTCGGCCCTTTCCTTAACCAGCAGAATTTCATCCCGGTCGTTAAATATAACAGCCCGGATGTCTACTTTGGGAGTCACGTAATCAGACTCCACCCGGAAGCATCCCGAAAGTTCGTCCAGATCCACATCCGAAACAACGCTTGTAAGCGAATTGCTGATTTCAAGCAATTCCGTGTAACGTTCGATATTGTATTCGTCGGTCGAGTAGACCAACCCGATCTGGGCGATGGTCCTCAACCTCTTTATTTTCTCTAAAAGCTCCGCTTCCTTACTCATAATTTAGCTACTTCCTGTTTAAAACGAATAAATGTCAATTTCATCTGTCATCTGTCATAAAATGACTCAGATCCCTTTGTGGATAAGGGTTATGGAAATGACAGATGGGTGTGACAGATCCAAATCATCTGTCATCTGTCACCAACGGAATCAGGGACGCAGCATATACAACACGTTCTTTCCATAGCCCAGTTTTTCAACCTTTCCGCTTTTAATCAGCGTATTAAGGTCTTGCAAGGCGATGTAGCGTGAACACTGATTTACACCCATACATTCGGTACAGGTAACCGTGCGCAGCTCATTCATCCTACTTATAATCCGCTGTAAACGCTCCTCTCCGGTAAACTCTTTCTTCTTTACGGCAGGTACACGTTCCAGCTTCATGGACTTCAGACTTGCTTTCATCTTATTCGAGCAGCGGAAATTCACATTCCTGAAGCGTATCGATTCGGCACGTATCCGCTTCTCGCTGGTGATATCTTTGGGACAATCCAGCGAAACGGAATAATATCCCAGTCCGTCCAGGTTTACATTCTCGCCGTTTTTAAGGCGATTGGTAACTACTTGGGTGAAACTTTCGAGCAACCCTTTAATGTCGCCCGATGAAAAGGATGAAATAGTGGAAATCTCCGTGGCCAGATCATCTATTGTAGCCGTACGTGAAGGAACAATACGGGCATGTAAGTTTTGTATTCCGTTTTTTGCTGATGCAGGAGGATTTTCTGTTAGCTTATACTTAGCACTCATGTAACGATAAAATATTAGAAAAGATTAAGGAAACTAATTGTAAAACTTAAGGCAAGTATTCGTTTGCCAATTGTCAAACGCAAAGTCAACATATGGATAACTTGCGTTTAACAGCTGTTGAATGCAAAGTGTCCATATGTTGAACAAATACTTCCCTTAAGGCAAAGATATAAAAGTATATCGGGAAAAAAATAATTTACAAGATATTAATGATAAATAACCTGTTGATTGCGGGCGCTAAGCTCTACTTCCGGAAACTGGCACGCAATCTTTCGTATGCTTTACCATATTTTTCCTCGTTCAACCCCTTTAAAGGATAATCCTTTGCCGGCAGAATCGGAATCACTTTTGCGGGGTAACCGTTGGCATCGTATATGTTTCCGCAAATACTTGCAAAGGCCTTCCCGTCAACCGGTTGATAATAGGGTTGAATGCACTCAATCCTTACGCGACGTGGCTGAGCACCATGCAGAAACGCCTCGTCACCTCCATAAAGTCCCACTTTCTGAAGCCAGTAATTAGTCTGCAAAGACATCGGGAGAATCCATTCGATGGTAGGATATTGTTCCAGAATCCATTTAATATGCTCCACACCCTTCAGGGCCTTTTCCTCTTTAATCAGCACCCGTTTCCCTTTGGGGGCAGGCTCCACATAATCGTTGCAAAGATTTGTAATATACATATCCTCCGGCTTGACCGAATTGAGTGTAACATACATGATGTGATTAAATAAATCGCGCGCCTCCACATTGCGGCTTCGTTCGCCATGATCCTCGGGGAAACGACGAAAATAGTAGTCGGCAAACATCGCATATTCGGTTGCCGTATCAGACCATTGCAGATTTGAATCTTCACCTATAACTAATAATCTGGCCGTGCCAGCCGCTTTCAAATCTTTAGATCTCATTTATTGTTTGTTTGATGGGTGTAAAAGTAGGCATTCCTTTTCAAACAAACATCAAATAGTCAGACCAACAGGCTGTTATTTTTGCTTTACCCAGATAAGTTTGGAGGTATCGTACCCTCTTTCCCTCGCCTTTTCCAGCAGCATATTCACCGTTTCCTGCGGTAACTGCGGCGTACGGCTTAATATCCAGAGATATTTATCCGAACTGCTGCCTATCAGAACATAACTGTAATTTTGCTCGTCCAGTTCCAGAATGTTATACTCGCCGTAAAACCAAAGGAAAAAAGAGACCTCCAGTTTACCCGGTTCATTAGGATCCGGCCTTCTGGCCTTCCCCTCCGCCGTTTTAAACTTTCCGTTAAAGTCGGGTTTGTACCCACTGTTCAGCACCCTGATTTTCCCATCCGGACGCAACGAATACTCGGCAGTCACCCCCACCATATCCCGTTCAAAAGGATGATCGAAGCGGGCAATTTCGTACCATTTACCCAGATACCGGTCCAGATCGAGAGATCGTACCGTCTGCTTATTGATTGTATTTTTCTTCTCAGCCTGAGAACAAGCCGTAAAAAAAGGCAAAGCCAAAAGGACACTCGTAAGAATAAATGCTTTCATAGCGTTGTTGATTATGTTATATAACCCGTTTGCAGGCATTGCGGTTCATGTAAGAATCATAACTTTCGGCATCTGTTATTAATTATCGCAGACCATTTGCCATTTGGAAAAGATATGGCTATATTTGCAGTACACATCAGTTATTTTATCCCTCTTCAATAGATACTTTAAGTATCCTTCTTTTATTCTTTTATTAATATAATAAGATAGGGCGTGCACGATGCGTGCAAGTTGTGCAGCGTAATCTCTCAGAACCCGCATGGGCACAGCGTTTCAAGCGACCACTTTGCGTGCAGGATGCGTGCAGTATTTATAAGTCCTTTTTTGTTGATTTATCAGATAATAAAAAACACCCAATTTTAATCAATTGATATGTCTTGTTTTGTTAAATAAGTGTTATATTTGAAAACGAAAAGCACGGATTATACTCCGAACTCCCGTTTTTGTTAGCCCACAAAGAAAAAACTACCAGGTAGTTTATTTGTGACTGATTTAGATTAAGAGTATTATGAATCCGAATCAATATTGTTATGAGATAAGGCTTATGAGTTTGAACCATTAATGAGCGGTATGAATAAGAAAACGAAAATAGTTATATGGATTTTGCTGTTGACGACAATTGATCAACTCGTAAAATTAGTTATCCATGCTTATTATATGGATGTGCGGTTTGATATAATACCATCATTGTTTGAATTCGCGCCTGTATTTAACTCTAATTACAGCTACATAAATGACCTGCTTAATAAAAAATTAAATATTGATATAGGCTTTATTCCTCACATCGTTTTATACGTTGTCTTGCAGCTAGTCGTAGTAAATATTTATATTTCCTTTAAAATCAAATTGGATAATACCTTCTCATGGTTACTAGATACGGCCATCGTATTTCAAGTGTCTGCGTTGCTTTGTGCGTTGATAGGAAATGTAATTTGGGCCGATGGAGTGCTTGATTACATTTATTTAAAACCATTGTACGTCTTCGATCTCAAAGATGTATATTCATGGGTGTTTGTTTTCCTGTTTCTTGCATATACGATAAAGAAAAAAGAGCAATTAAAAACAGTAAACTTAGACCCTAAAGATGTGATTGAATATATTAAAAAAACTAGGTTATTTTCTAAAAATAAGTGAATTTGAAATATAGTCCATCGGTAAATTCCATATATTAAAACCTAAATATGCCCATTGCCTTTGTGAGTAAAACAAAGGCAGTGGGCTTATTTGACATTAGATTATTTCAAGTTCATTTACAAGCAATACACAACATACGGTGCTAGTGTAAGAGCGTTTTGCAGGGAACAAGGTATTGATGGGAATCGATTGTATTATTGGATCAAGACACTTATACGTGTAATACCATATTAGCTTAAATCCCTCAAAATAATTTATTTGAATGACTCCTCAGATGATAAGTAGCCTTACCTAGAGTTCAATGGAACCAAGAAAAGAATAAAAAATATCAGAAAAGAGACAAGGCGTTCAGATAATCTACCCTAGCTTTGTAGTATTATAGCTGGAATCGGGATCGATATTGAAGCCCTCAAGCAACTAATCACGTTGAACCTTCGAACCCATTTAAGTTTTATGGCTTCAGATAGGTTTTATCTTTACCCTTATCCTATAGATATGCGCAAGAGCTTTTTGACGCTGGGAGACATGGTTACTAATCAGCTGTGGATGGATGTTCAGGATGGCGATGCGTTTGTTTTCATAAATAAGCTTAGCGTATATATCTATGAAGATTATTTACATGGAGTATGGTGATTTAGTTATTTTAATCGTTAGGTTCCCGTGACAGGTCTCTTTACCGAAAATAGATTTCCAAGAGGGGAAAACAGTATCACTTGAAAATAGAGATTTTGTTCTAATGGCTCAAGCCATAGATACACAAAATGTGAAGCTTTGGAAAAGATGGATTCCTGCAGTTTTGAATAGAACATAACAATTAAAAATATAAAAAAATAATGGATATCTGTTCTTTTTAGGTGTATATCAAAAGAATAGTTAGTTGCAGTGTTATTCATTTATTTAATGTTACGTAGCCCTATACATCAGATGTCTTCTCGTTGCTGATGAGTTACTATGTCAAATAGGTCTTTCCTTTATTGTTGCATATACTTAATATAGTATAAAATTTACATGTCTGAGTTTTGATTAGATGCATCTTTTCGGAATACAAACTTAGCTTCCTGATTAATGCATTCTTAGTATATTCGGCTCTAAACTATCATAAAATTTGAGGCGGTTTTTTAGCATTTAGTCTTCATAAACCAGAGTTACCATATTATTCTAATCTTCATTTAGTACCTCATCTAAAGCGTTGATATATACAGGCAAATTTTCAATGTCAATGCCAAATTTTTTTTCAATCATTATATCCACAATTGATGATCCATCAATTAAAATTATTGGAACAGCTCCTTTTTTTGTGCTTGCCTGCATTGCTTCTTTAGAAAATTTAGAGGTGGTGAAAAATATTCCTTGTTCAAAGTCTCCCTGTATTGCACCTCTAAATTTATCAATTTCAGTTCGTCCTACAGATGTTTTGTTCCATCTTTTACATTGAACTGCAACATTAAGATGTGAAATGCCAACTCTCAATTTTCCTACTCCATCAATACCTCCATCCTTTGACTTTCGGGTAACAGTTAAGTCATTAAAACCATATACTGATAATAATTTTTTACAAAATATTTCAAACGTATCTGGTTCAATGGTTTTTAATTGATCTAAAATATACTCCTTGAAATAAATTGTAAATTCATTTTGCTTTGCTTTCAGATCATTAACAGATATACTACTCGCAACAGTAGTATTATGCACAATATTAATTGAAGATTTATTAGGATCTTTCTTGTTTATTTGCAGAGAATCAAATAATGAGTAAGTTCCGTCTGTTAGTATTTGAAAATACTTTTTTGATGATGATGTTGGAAAGTCTATGCCTCTACAGTGTCTTCTTAATTCTACTCGTACAACACTATACGGATTTTGAGCTTTAAATTGATAATATGCTTTATCAACAATACTATTGTATATAGCTTTTGCTGACATCGAACCTTTATTTTCGCTCAACACTTTAGTTATCGCTTCGACAATTGTTAATTTCATCTTGAAAATTATAATGGCTGAATATGATTATCATATGCTATTCCAAAATTAGAATATAAAGAAGAAATACTATTTTGTATATCATTCCCATGATATTTTCCTAGAACAAATAAAAAAACATCCCGTTTCAACGCTTCATTTTTAGACAACATTTTATCCTTCCAATATATATATTTACATATCGATCCATTTAAATTAAAATCAATCATATTGATCTTATCTGAAAGAGTTTCTAATTCATTGTTCGCAATAAATATGTTATATATTTTAGCGAAAAGATGTTGACCTATTGGTCTTAATATTAAACTTCCACCAGTATCGTTATTTCTGTTAAATAAATCTCCATTATCAAATCTTATTTCAGAACCGTTTAACCACCTATCAATATTGGGGAAAGATGAGAATAAATAGTCCCAAAAATTAGATACCTCAATGAAATATAAATCCAAATCCTCTTGAGTTGGACGTATGGTATAATTTAAATTATGATGCTTTAGAATTTCTTTGTTGATTCGATTAATCATAACAATTGTTGTAAAACTGGTAGAATCAGTTGTAGGTATACTAGGAGAATTCGTGCTTGATATAACATTTTCTATACTTAAAATATAGTGTTCTTCGAGTAGTCTACGTGTTAGAATAGCTGACGCATCATCTTCGTCAAGAATAATTAACTCTGCTTCTTTTGGCTTTTCTGCATATTTATTCAATACTGTGAATAATCTTCGAGTTCTTTCTTTATAATCATTCCTATGTACAACAAAAATTAAAGGAATTTCTTCTTCTGCTAATTCTGAATTTTCGGCAAGAGCAGCTCTAATTCCCATTAATCTGTGCTGACCATCAAGTGCAAATATTTCTTCTCTACCAGATAATGTAAGAACACCTAATTTGTTTTCTATAAAATGAAGTTCATCTTCGTTAACTAATTCATTTTCAATTCGAAATTGAGCTTCAATGTCAAAATCAGACCATATTGGATTTCCATTGTGTATAGCAACAATAATACTACTAAAAAAGCGTTCTGGGTTATCAAGTAGATAACTTTTAATTTGATTAATTCTTTTTTGATTAATTTCTCTTTGTAGGATATTATTAATTCTTTGTGTGTAAAGCTCTGCAGACTCAGAAACTGTAATAATACGATTATCTTCAACAATATCCTTAATTTTCATTACAGTACTAAAAAATGACCAGTCGCCAATGCTTCCACGTAGACACGGGAGGTTTATTCTTTTCATGATAATTAATTTAATGGTATATACTCCGGCTCTGTTGAGCACTTTTGGCTTTAAACTTATTATTCATAGGAGGAACAATGTTGTCTATCAGATTATCTTCTATCGCTGTAATTTCATCATCTGGTAGAGTCAATTCATATATATAAACCCATGTTTTTGTCGGCCATAAATTTGTAAGTAATTGAATGTTTCTACGTTCATTTTTCTTGCCAATACAATTCACATAATCATAGAAACGTTTTTTGAAATTATTATTTCCTATTACTCTTCCAACATACATAAGATACTTTGCTTTAGGAAGGAATGGAAATTCTGGTTCAACAAAAAACATATATATACCTTTACTTTCAGACAAGGATATCCTTATGTTTTCATCGAATTGTAATTTTCTTGGATTTTGCAGGATAGTATTAAAATCTTCACGAATGTTACTCCATGTGTTATTATTTAATACACATGGTATTTGATATATTTTTTCTGGATTTAAGTTGTTTAACTCTTCTGTTGATAATACTGCCATATTTTTATCTTTTGTAAAATTGGTTAACCTCAAATAACTCTGCTTTGTGGAATTCCTTAATGTTGGTAATAGCTTGCCCAACCTGAATATTCTCTAAGCTCCGTGCTGCTTTAACTCCATCTTTATCGCTGAATCCCATAAATTTACTAATTGATTTTATATTTCCAATATCATTTATTTTTAACAAGAATGAAGTTTCACACTCTTGTGAGAAATCGAAACTTCCTTGGTTGTATTCATTAATGCCTTGAGACAACAAGATTACAGATACTCCGTATGACCGTATCTTGCGTAATAAGACCTCCAGAATTTCCAAAGATTTTTTTTCTCTAAATAAATCATGGGCTTCATCTATCAGTAATACATACCTCATTCCTCTATATTCATTTTCAACAGGACTACCTCCCATATTAGTGAATACATTGAATATGTAATTGATTATCAAAAAGACCGATGTAAATCGGACGGTATTATCTAACTCTCCTGATAAAGATAAATAATAGTTGTTGTTCAAGAATGTACTCTGATTGTTATTCGACTGCTCGAACAGCTCGTATTCGCTCAACCGCTCCATCAATTCCGTTAATGTGTCTCGTTTATCACCCATTCTTTCTATTACAATGGAATAAATGTCCTGCAATGAAGGATAAATTCCCATTGATTTATCTATAAATGATTCTTTTGTTGCATCCTTAAGTAATTGTTGTTGTTTCTTTCCTATGTTTGAATACTTTGCAATAATATCAACAAACTTATTAATTCCGACTAATTTGTTCTTTTCATTTATATTGTCTATGAATGTCAATGGATTGAGTGGGAACGGTTTTGTCGGGGCGTTAACAAAGGTGGTATGTGTTTCATTGAAAAACTTCTCAAATTTAGGTAAATCCTCTTCCTTTAGCCCTTTGAAATCCAAAAAAAGAAAGTTAACCTGTCCTTGCGTTTTAATTGAAAGCTGCCTTAAAAATTCTAAAGCAAATTGAGTTTTTCCTGTACCTGAAGCCCCTGCAACAGCAATATGCTGATTATTGTATAAGCGAGTATTGTTAAACGAGAAATTAATTACCTCTCCGGTGGTAATATTCCGCCCAATTTCTATTGGAATTTCTCCAGTAAAAATTGTTTTATTAATGTTTTGATTAAAGTTGTCTACAGGATCTAATGACACAGGAGCGTCGTCAATAGCATTAATGCCTTTATCTAAATGTTCAACAAGGAAGTCTATGAAACTATAATCTTTATTATTTTCAAACAAGTAATCTAACTGTTCTAGCCCATGATCAATGTGTAGCTTTACGAACTTTCCAATATTTTCATTGTCTTTTCCGACACCATAACACTGGCAAACTAACGCAATATAAAAATCTTTGTGTTTGGGTTCAAATAAAATATGGTCTTTATATTCTTTCCCTTGAGAGTCATATGTATTAAACTCATTAATTGAGAATCGTTTTCCTGAAGCCAAAGAAAACGTTAAAGCTATACGAGCAATTACATTTTCCTTACTACCTTTAGGTAGCTTTAGAGTCAATTTTGATACGACTGCTTGATTTTTTCGTGAAGTGCTTATATTAATCAACATGGTGTACGCTGTTATATTGTTTAAATAACAAATGAGGCTCAACGGTTAAGAATTCTGAGTTTTCAGTACTCTTATTTTCAATTAGATATGCCTTATTTACTTTGCTCTCTATCAAGGTATATTCTTTCTCTGTTAATTCTTTATTTAATAGAGGGAAAATGACTACCTGATTGGAAACATTTGGATAAAAGTGCGTAATTATATTAGCAGAGTGTGTTTCATCAAATTTTTGCATTGGACTGTCAATGAAAACAGGAAAATCTATTTCAGACTCGTCAACCAGAGCACTTAGTAGAGCAGATGCATACATTTGTCGTTCACCCATTGACATAATACCTTTATCAATCTTTTCATTTCGATAATCATAAAGATTAATATCTACATCGTCTCCTGATAGATTAATGTCAACCATTACTTTCTTTACAAATTCTTTTTTATGAAGTAGAGTTTGAAGACGTTCAATCATCTTTTTCTCTAATGATAACTTTTTTTCTTCTTTAAATCGAATCAAGAAGTTCTTGATTTGAGAAATTAATGCTTTAGCCTTATCATCAACTTTCTTATTTTTTAGAGAAACATCTATTTTTTGCGAAAGGATCTCTTTTTTCTGTTTTGCTGCTTTACTTTCAGCGAGCAATCCACCTTTTATTTCGCTAATCGAAACTATCTTATTCTCAATCTCCCTTACTCGTTTGTCAAGCTCATCCTTTTTCATACGAAGAGAGTGGATGTAATCATTTTCTGATTTTTTTTCAGCTTCTCTAATCCGCTTTTCTATGGTATATAATTCTAATTTAGCTTTATTGTATTCAGAGTTAATTGATTCAAAAGAATCCTTAAACGACGCTTGAAGAGTGTGGACTAACTCATTAAATGAACGAGACTCAGCATCAGTGAAATCATGTAATATTTGAATATTTTCAGGGACGTCTATTATATCACTATAGAAATGCTTTTTAATTAAATACTTAAACTGACTTTCGTAAAAGTCTCTAATTTTGATATTATCAAACATTAGGTTTGAAGTCGATTTAGCTCGTTCTAAATCATTAAATATTAACGTTGTTTTTTCTTCAATACCGTCCTGTTTTAATTTATTCTGTTTTAAGTTTGCTTCATTTTCTAATTGAATTACAATTTCAGATAAAATGTTCCCTGCAAGTCCTAATGGTATTAAATCATATAAATTTTTCAATTCACTTTGAAGATTTTTCAATCGCTCGTCCAACTGGGATTTTTCTATTCTTAATTCTTCAAGTTGCTCTACGGTCAGCAGGTTACCCTCTCTAATCAGTTTTTCTTGGATAATACTAGACTCATGTTTTTTCTCAACTTTTTCAGCTTCTAACAGCTTCTCTTCTTCTTCAATATCATCAAGTTTAATGGCTATTTTGTCTATAGTTGCCATTAAATTGATGAACTCCTCTTTGTCTTTAGGCTTAGCGGACTCTCGCCTATACTCATCTTGAATTCTTTCTAAATGTTGACGTAAATCTTCATATTTCTGTATGCCAAGAACTTCTGAATATGCTATACTAAGATTTTTGCGCTGCTCTAATGAGTTTATCTCTGCAAGAGAAACTATTTTCTCTGCATCAAAAAAGAAAAATTTAGCCACCTCAATTGGCAGAATGAAATCTCTAATGAATATCTCTTCACCACTATTTTTATCATCTCCAAGTGCTGCAATTAATTCATTCTGATACCCATCAATAAGAATTTCCAATACGTCAGAAGTGTTGGTGGCAGTATCATAAGATCTCTTAATTGTTACCTCATTACAAGTGATGTCAGGAATTTTTACATTAGAAAAAGTAATCGAAACTGAAAACCTAGATTCTCCCTCCACTTTTGCCAGCCGATTTAGACTATTTCCAATGTATTTGCCATAACCGCCCTTATCTTCTATCTCCTTTTTGTATAATTCATCAACTTTATCCATGTGGCTGCCATATAGACACCAAACTAAAGACATGAGGAATGTAGTTTTCCCATAGCCATTACGACCGCTTATAATTATTATATTCTTATCTCCTTCTGGGAGTAAGTTAATTCTATTAATCCCCTTATAAATGCGGAAATTGGTAAGCTCAATATCTTTTATTAGCATTACTTTTCATTTTTAACGTGTTCTTCAATTCTCCTTTCTATATCATTTTTCAACCCCCATCTTTTTTTAAGAAGAGACTTGTTTTTTTGAAGGATGAGCAACTGCTGAATTAAATCAAAATCATCTGGAGCATCTTTGCAAACTTCCTTGAGAAGTTCTGCTTCCAACCTGAATTTATCATCTTGATCTTTCATATTGAGGGTTTTATTATAAACTTTATTGTAAATATCAGAAACTCTAAATTCAAAATTAAAATCTCTATACCAATTAACTTGTATTGCAATTAATTCTTGGTCTGTAATTAACTCTATTTTCGGATCTGTTTTTTGTAACATATGTTGTATTTCAAGCAAGCGTCTTAAAATACTAGCTCTGTATGCATATTTATACGAACCCATATCATTAATTGCTTGTGAGCCATCTCTTCTTGTTGTCAACCTATTTTCAGGCAAATTACGCTCATTAACCAATTCGGCCCTAAAGTCATAGAGTGGTTTCATCCATTCTCTGCCGTTATTAACAAGAGCTCTCATTGATTTGTCATCTTTGACTACCGTGCAAGTCCAACATCCGAATCTACTCTGCCCACAAGATCCATGACTTTTATCGGTAACAACTGTTGGGCATTCATAGTCATCTGCGCTTGCATCCATATATATTTTGAAAAGAACGGAGTTTTCAGCTCCCCAAGGAGAAGGCATAGTATTAATAATGTACCATATTTCCTCTAACAACAATCCTTTTATAGGGGCATAAACGTATGTATTTTTAAGAAGCGTATGGTTAGTTAATCTTTTTCCTCTAATCTCATGTTTTTTTATTGATTTTGCCCTTGTTGAACTTTCATCACTTCTAGTTCCAATCAATATGATTGCCTCACCATTCTCATCTACCTGCTCGGTGATAAACCTTGAAGTTGGTTTTATCTTTAATTTCTCAGTACACCATCTAAATGCATTATTTGGGACCGGATAACCTTTTCCAATTATATTAACCCAAAATGAATCTTCTAATCTTGGTATCGTTTTGCGTACAAATATTGGAATATCTTGTTCTCTTGCCGCTATTTCAATTTTTGCTAAGACTTTGTCGACATAAGAAGCAATAATGGGGTTTTCAACCATTGTGTCATTGCATACAACGTATATAGGTCTTCGTAGCTGAAAAGCTAAAGGAATCTCTTCTTTTATTTTAATCAGTGCTTTCCAAACGAGAGTAAGTAAAACAGTCGAGTCTTTTCCTCCGCTAAAGCCTATTATCCAAGGCTTATAAGATGTGTCTGCATATAGATACTGGTCTAATATTTCGTTTATTATATGGCTTATTCTATTTGACATTTTCACTGTTTTAATCTATTAAACTACAAAAGTACTAAAACTTCTCCATTATATACTATCAAAAAACTTGAATGTAAAGTATAGAATTATGGAAATTGAATAATTATTTTATTGATATAACCTTTTCTTTACTCCTTATTTAGGTATTATGATTTTCTCTCAAAAATCTACTTAACCGTTCCTTATACAAACGTTTATACATTAGTTTCGTTTTCTTATCCAAAAAGGAATGGTCTATCAATTCATTAATGAGTGGGCTTTCTGTAGAGAACATTGTGATAATTTCATCCCTTTTCTTTGGTAATACACCAATGCGATTAGCAAACCTGATAAAATCCTCTTTGCACGGATGCCCGCTATTTTTATATATTTCTGAATGTTCACTTTCTGGTATTAATCCATCTTGGAGGGCAAAATCCCCGTCATTTACATGAATAGAGATATTCATCAAATCATATGCAGGAGATAACAAGTAGTCTCCATTGGGGGACTGTTGAAGCGAGAAATTTTTTAAGTGCGCGTCGCCATTGCCAAATAGATAGTTGAAAACAATGAGCGTAAATAACTTGCTCATTTCCACTTGCCACGCCGAAACATTTTGTTTTAATAGTGCCGCTACATCCTCGTAGCTACCAGTATATTTAAAATCTTTACCGTGTGTAAGTGATGTTTTTTGAGCCAGCGATGAGAAATCCTCTTGTTTGATTTTATTTCCATCTGTATCAAAATCAAATCGCTTCGTAATGTAAGCGATACCGCCATTAGCAAAGAATGCAAGTCCATTTTCGGCTACATTCATTTTGTACACCTGTTTTGCTATCTGCATCGTCAAATGCTCATTCGCCGGCATAAAATTACGGAGTCGCAGATGTTTATAGCATGGTATTGGTTTTATTATATAATGTCCCTGTTGTCCAGTAGGGGTGAGGATTATCTTTCCTTGCTTGACAAGTGCTGATAATTTTTCCTGTACTCCTGAAACGGATATTCGATTGATACTATCGGCAAGGTCTAAACTGTCTGCATCATTGTCAAAGTCCAATATAGGAGAGGTCGTTTTACCTTCGAACAATTTTCGAATACAACTTGGGCTGTATGTGCTAAATCCCGGAGTTAGATTGCCCGGGCAAACTTCTATCTTTTTCATATCTTTTTCACGGTTATGGCTCCGATGGTATCGGTATGCGCCGTTGCTATTAATAATCCGAAAGCATCGTTTTCGTCAATTTTTAAGCTTTGACATTGCACCGCCTTATTTGCTCCCTCAGATAGCATGTTGTAGAAAAAAGGAAAAAGCGTTGCTGATATAAATTCTCGCTGGCTCTTTGGAAATGATAAGCTGATTGCAGTCTGCATTTCATCAACCAAGAAAGATTCATCATAGCGGAAAATATAGTTTCTACTATCAATTTCTGTCAGAATACCTGCGAAAATACCATTGCTAAATATTTGTGCCTGTCTCATTTGTTCATCTCTTTTACCTTTAAAATAATATCCAAACCAAGAACTTCTGCTATTTTAGTTAGTGTTCCCACTGATGGATTACCTTTGCCTACCTCAATACTTTTAATATTTCGCAAACTTACCCCTGTATAATCTGCCAAATCTTGTTGAGTTAATCCTAACAAGGTGCGACGCTCTCGTATAATTGAATAAAAACTCATGGTGCAATATATTGCCTTATTTGAGCAAATATAGTATTTTATTTATTATAAACAAAGGGAAAAGTGCAATTTATTTCACTTATAGCATTTTTCTTTATGACCTTTTCAGATAGCTTTTAATAATTCCATCGTTTCCGAAAAATCATCTCTATGAAAATTTTCAATACATTCATAGAGATGATATCTTTATTGTTAATTGACTGATGTTGTAATAATAAAATAATCGTTATATTTGAAAACGGAATGTTGGTGTTCAATAGCTTTCTCAATTTGAATCAATAATTGGAAAATTGTTTTATGAACATAATAATAATTTTATGATTTTAAATATTCGTTTTTGGCTATAATCAATGAATTTTATAGATAAATAATGCCTTATTATGAAAAATCAAATTTTAGTTTTTATGATTGCGGGGTCACTCCTGGGTTGTAGTTCCAAAAGCAACCAGACAGATACAGCGCAAAATGTAACACAGAATGAACCGGTCGAGTTTTATTCTATTGATGTTAGTAACTCAATTAAGAATCCGGAAGAGGTAGTCACTCCCTTTAGCGATTTTGTGGAAAGTATAGAATATGTTCCGTTACAGACTACATCGTTAAGTCTTATTAATGAGGGGAGGCATGGAATTATATCTGATATTTCACAAAAACTGATTATTGCCGATATGAATGTTTTTGATCGTAATACAGGGCAATTTTTATTCAAATTGGGAACCAGAGGACAAGGTCCTGAGGAATATACCTATGTTGTTGACGTGGAGATTGACGATGAACGGAAAGAAATTTATGTTTTGAACGCAGAACCTTCTAAAATATTAACATACAGTTTTGATAATAAATATAAATATACGGTTAGTGCTTTAGGTAGTGAATCGTTCTATGCCATGGGTAATGGAAATTTGTTGTTATCCAGGTCTGGATCAATAAAAAATAGTTATTACGATTATTGCGTGGTTAATGTAGATTCGAAAGAAACAGTATACAAACATATATCCTCTATTGTTAAAGAATCCGGTGATTTTAGTAAATGCAAAGGAATTATGAAAGCTGGATCAGTAGACGAACCCTATTTTATTGTTACAGGTAAGAATCAATTTTGGAAATATAACAAAAAATGGTGTTATTATGAATATCTGTCCGACTCTCTCTTTGTCCTTAACAATCGTTTTGAACCGGTTCCGAGGGGATCTTTAGATATGGAGGGCTTAAAAATAACGGAAGAGCAGTGGGAGGTTGGGTTTTTTAAGCAGAACTTTTTTACTTGGATAATAAAAAGCATATCGGAAACAAAAGAGAATATTACCATTGATCTTTTGGGGAGTAACATCGTAAAGAAGATATTTGATAATTATCTTATTACATATTCAAAAAGCGATAAAAAAACAAAGTCAATATTGAATCCGGTATATGAAGATGATCTGGCAAAAGGTGTTGCAAAATCTTTTTTACTAAAAATCTCCAATGAAAATAGCAAATATTACTTTATATCACCTGATGAAATGAAAGATGAAATTGGGAAAAAGGGAGTAGAAGCCTTTTCAACGGGAAAAGCGAAAGAATTTAAAGAGATTGCAAATCGCCTCAAGGAAGATGATAACAATGTTACCTGTATTCTGAAACTGAAATAAGTCCGGAACTTAATCAACAAAGCTGTTTTAGTATGTTGCAACCCACCATTTTCGCGACCTCACGAAAATGGTGGGTTTTCTATTTTACACGTGTGTTTGTGTTAATATGAATGTTACAAATCATATAGGTATTTTAACCAAGTTCATAATTTTTCTGAAAACATATCCCGCTGCAAAGCAAAGTGGAATACCTATACCTAGCTCTATTACCAAACGATGGAATGGAGAAACTGGCATCATCTCAACTAAAAATGTACAGCCTACTAAAACAACCGGATGAATGATATAGAATGAATAGGATTGTTTAGAAAGCCATCCGATCAATTTAGATTTATAATTGAAATACCTTTTTGAAAATGCCAATAAGAAATAACATATACCTACACACATGATGGGCTCCCACATAGCGTAGGCTGCTGCGAATCTGTTCCATCCTCCGTTTATCAAATTTCCATCTGGACAATCTTTTAAAGCGAATAAAAAGAATGGCATTACTACCAAAAACAAGATCGTTAGCCAGATATATCCATCCCTTAACCTAAGTTCATCTAACCATCTGTTTCTGTAGGCAATAATTCCTAAAAAGTACATACCGATATATAATGGATAATATCCTAACTGTAAGCCAAACAGATCTTTTCCTGTAGGAAAGATTAGCCTTACTCCAAAAGCCCATATGCCCATAAACAGAATAAAGAAGAGAGTCGGCAATATTTTAGGGAGTTTCCATTGAATCGCAATCCTATTAGAGAGTGATCTATAAAATATATACGTCATCTCGAAGAGCAGAAGTGTGAAGACAAACCACATGGGACCAAAACCTACCTCATAAGGTGAATTGTAAATCCAATGCACAACGAGTGGATTGATAATAAAATAATAAATTAGCAATGGTATGAGAAGACGCCTAATCCTATCCTCTATGAATAGAGCTGGGCCTTTCCTATCGTAAGAACCAGGCATAAGAAAAGCTGATATGAAGAAAAACAGGCTCATAAAATAGGACTGATCAATCCCCATGTTTATGGAAAGCAGACCTTGGAGATTACTGCTAACCAACTCTGTCGATTTATAATACCATCCTCCAGATGCTCCGAATGCAATAGCTGAATGGTGATAAAAAACTAATATAGTAAGAAAAACTCTCAATAAATCTATATAGAATAGATGCTGTTTTGATGACTCTTGTTTCATAATAATCTATTTAGTGGTAAAAACATACTTACAAAAGAAACTTGTCAGAGAAAAGATCTCTTGACAATCGGCCTCATTTATGTGGTTGCTTTGTAAATTTATTGTATTATAAGTACAAAGTTAGCTATAATTATATGGCTAAGTGCATACGTTCGTCATTTTTATGCTTTTAAACGTGTTCAGTATGTAAATCAATTTGTAGATAATCTGGTTTGCTATACAAATACGGGTCGCATTGCGACCCGTATTGATGTTTTAATTTATATCTGCTTGTTCTATTTATTGGGGTTGGAAATATGCTTCATCATTTTCTGAAAGAAACTCTTTTTGATTCTTTTACTTCATCATCTCCGGCTTTTAGAGGTCTGATGATGAAGGTATAAGAACGTTCAATGGGGGAGATGGTGTATTCAGAGTGAACCGGTGCTCCCCATGTATTGTCTCCTCCAACTCCTTGTTGCATCAAATCAACATTTAACCAAACCAAATCGCGTTTTTCAAGTGAGCCTCCATGTCGGTGTTCAATATCGGCGGGAACATATTCAAGATCTTCCTGCAATAAATTCCAAGCACTTACAGAAAGGGGTACATTGCTGCTCGCGATAATTCCGGATCCGTCCGGATCTCTTAATGATACCCATTCTACATCACATTTATTTCCAGTTTCTTGCGGACGGTTGTAACGATGAAGCTGACTCCAAACATCGCCATTATACAGCCCGATCAGTTCTCCGCTCTTACGGTCCATATAACTTTCTCCTGGTCCCCTGCCTAGCCATGTAAACTGGTCAAAGGCCTTATTAAGAATCGCCCGCATCCCAAATCTTGGCATTTCGGAAAACTCTTTGTCGGATGCTGGCGTAAAATGCATCTTAACCCGCATGGCTCCATCGCCAGAAATGCAATATTGAATTTCTATTTTGCAATTATTTACCTCGTAGGTCGAACTTATCTTTACATTGTTGTCTTCGTTTGCTGTCTTAAAATCAGAGAGGTTATATTCCGGCTTATGCCATTCTTTACAACGCAAATGGGTTTTATTGGCTACATCATTATCAGTCATCCCTCTCCAGAAATTAGGAACGAATCCACTTTTTATCAATTCCTTTCCTTCAATGATCATCGAGGTAAGTTCTCCGCTTACCGAAGAGAATCCGTACTTCGCTTTGGAGGTTGTAACCGTTACCGTCGTATCGTTTTGCTCAAACGTAGCTTGCTCCTTTACCTCTTTATATTCTGGTTCTTTATACCAGGGAAGCTGCCATTGTTCTACAGAGACAATAAAATCTTTATCAGCATAAACTGTTGCCTCTTTCAAGCGTGCGGTAAGTGTAAGGTAATAATGTGTAGCCGGAGCAATAAGCGGTTTTTTGAAATCAATTGATACCACTGAACTGCCATGAGGTTCGATGGATGGAAAATCCATTGATCCCGACTCCAATGTTTTACCATCGGCCTCTAGTTTCCACTCCAGTCTGTAATTGTCTAACGTTATAAAGTCGAAATAATTCTTTACTCTAACCTCGTTTGCCGAAAACTGTACCGGCTCAAACTGTATGCCTGCATATGTTTTTTTAACCTGCGAAGCGTGGGGATGAGGAGTTCTGTCGGCCGCCATTAATCCATTCTGACAAAACGTAGTGTCGTTCTTAACTCCCACAAAACCTAAATCGCCTCCGTACAACCAGATATCGTTCCCTTTTTCGTCTTTTCCCTTAAAGCCCTGATCAACCCAATCCCAGATAAAGCCTCCCTGAAGTTGATCGTGCGCACGGATTATGTTCCAGTAATCATCGAAATTTCCAACACTGTTACCCATTGCATGCGCGTATTCACATAAAATAAGTGGGCGGGGTTGACGGGAGTTGACGTATTGCAACAGGGCCCAGGGGCGTGTATACATCGGGCAGTAAATATCAGACACTCCCGTAATTCCTCCGCCTTCATACTGAACCGGACGTGTAGGATCATATTTCTTTGTCCAATGATATATTGTTTCAAAGTTTTTACCATAGCCCGATTCATTCCCCAGCGACCAGGTGATAACCGACGTGTGGTTTCTGTCACGTTTAACCATACGGCTCATACGGCTCATAAATGCACCTTCCCAGTCGGCATAATTTGCAAGTGTCTCATCCGGGTGGTTCTCCATACCATGACTCTCTATATTTGCTTCATCCACAACGTATAATCCATATTCGGTACATAGTTCGTACCATTCTGAATAATTGGGATAGTGACAGGTCCTAACCGCATTTATTCCAAGCTGTTTCATCAGTACAATATCTTGAATCATGCTCTCTCGGGTGATGGTACGTCCTTCCAGCGGATCATGTTCATGTCTGTTTACACCCTTAATTTCTACGGCAACCCCATTTACCTGAAGCTGTCCCTGATGGATCCGAACATTCCGGAAGCCAAAATTATGTGCAAAGGATTCTAGCACCTTTCCTTTTTCCGTTAAGGTAGTAACTCTTAACGTATAAATATGGGGAGTTTCGGCATTCCATGGTTTCACGTTATTAAACGTTGTAGAAACTGAAAGTATAGAATCCTTTGCCGTACGATAAGTGAGGAGGTTTTTTAAAAGAGTTCTGTTGCCGTCAAGAACCTCAACCATGATTCTGACACCCTTTTTACATTCGGTATTCGGCATAAGTTCAAGTATAAAGTCTCCATTTGTATAGTTATCTTTCAGATCGGCAATCAGTTTATAATCTTCCACACGCGAGGTAGCCCGCTCTTCTATATACACATTTCGTTCTATGCCGCTATATTTCCAATAATCCTGATCTTCTAAATAGGAGCCATCACTATATCTGAAAACCTTTACGGCCAACGTGTTTTTTCCGTCACGCAAAAGGTTTGTCACCCTAAAGCGGGCTTCTAACCGGCTATCTTCGCTGTAACCTACCTCAACGCCATTCAGATACACATAAAAAGCCGACTCAACCCCTTCGAACGTAAGAAAGAATTCGGATTTTTTGTCACCCCCATTAAAGTCAAACGTACGTACATACGAACCTACCGGATTATATGTTGTAGGAACATAGGGTGGATCTGCCGGAAAAGGATAGCGTGTGTCTGTATAAATTGGAGCATCAAATTTTTGCAATTCCCAACTTCCGGGAACCTTGATATCACTCCATTTAGAAACATCGTAGCCTGTTTCATAGAAATTTTGAGGAGCTTCCTGGTTGTTTTTTGCAAAGAAAAATTTCCAGATTCCGTTAAGGGAGGTACGTCTAACATCCAAACGGGTTACAGCTCCTTCGATTGAAGCACATGGAACAATCCGCGCATACATAGGTTCACGGTTTTGTTGCCAGATTTTAGCATCCTGCCAGGGCTGGGCATAGCTTCCCGTTGTAATAAACAGTATAGCCAAAGAAAAAAGAATGTGTTTCATATTTCATAATTTAGATTGAACAAAATAAAGTAACCAGTACAGGAACACTGAAGTCCAGTACACAGCCATGATAGATTGAGACCACCGCATACTCTTTGCCGGCACAGCGGGTTATAATGGGTAGCGTGGTATCAAAAGTTGTTGCTCCGCCAACGGATATGGCCGCTAACGGTCCAAACCAGCGATATATCACCGGAATAAAAAGCAATGCAAATATTTCACGCATTACGTTACAGAGCAAAGCGATGGTTCCCAGTTCAATACCCTTGAGTTCGGAGATGAAAATACTGGAAAGTGAATAGTAGGCAAAACCAGATCCCACAGCCATCGACTCTGACCAGGAGTAGTGTATTAATATCGATACCACCAGGCTGCCGGTCAAAGTGCCTGCAATAGTCATCACAGGCAACAGTATCAACCGGAGATTGAGACTTCGAAGCTGAGCAATAAGTGTTTTATCGTTACCAAGGGTTATTCCCACGCAGAACATCAGCAAGTAAAGTATATATTTGCTTAGTGATGATCCTTCCAGATTATACGGAATCCAGTTCCATATACCTGCTAAACATCCTAAAACAAAAAAACCGACAATAACCAGACTCCCTTTCATACGCTTTTCTTTATTGGACTTGTCCGTCTGATTATACACCATAGTAGCCACGACGCAATTATACTGCCGGCAACGGAAAAAAGAAAAATCAGAAAAGCGGTCAGCCCAAGTGTCCCGATTCCTTTTATAACTTCAGGATTGGAGCCCACTTCAATACCCAGCAAAAGCAGAAGAGCCCAGATAATAAAGGTAATTATCCGCGGTAAATATTTAAGATTCCGATTGGAAAGTATACGACCTAAAATGATTCCGCCGGCAATCACTGCAAAAATAGTCAGCATAAGTACACTCTCTTTTTGTGTGAATAATTAAGGGGATTACCACGAGGTAACCCCCTTTTTTGATACTGTGTAATTATTACAATGCTCCGTTGCTGTTAAGTTCCGTACGAGGAATCGGGTAAAAATTGTGCTTCGACGCGTCGAAATTAGTCCGTCCTACCGATTCCAGTGCCGATTTGGCTGTACCCCAACGACGCAAATCATAGAAACGGAAGTTCTCCAACGGAAACTCTACGATACGTTCATGTTCAATCTGAGCCTTCACTGCATCGTACGAAGATCCGGTCATAGCCGGCATATTGCCATGCACTAAGCGTATATCGTTAATTAAAGTAACTGCCTCACTGCTTCGTTTCAGTTCATTCAAGGCTTCAGCCTTCATCAATAATACGTTGGAGTAGCGCATCAATGGAATATTGTAACCAGATTCCTCCTGATCAATAGTACTGTAATCCGGTAAAAACTTACGGAATACGGCACGACGGTCGGTTGTAAAATAATGGTCGTAATTCTGACTAAAAATCTTATTACCAGACATAAAATACGCGTCGTCAAAAATAAGCGTGGCATAGCATCGCTCGTCGTAACCACCCGAAAGGGACGTTTTACCCTCTTTTTTCAACTCTTCAACCAGTTTGCCTGCAGGAGCAATTTCGTCCCATCCGCCAATCTCTTCCGAAGCAATCCAGTAATGAAGTTCGGTAAAGTAACGCGCTCCGTTACTTCTGTCAAGCGTGAATTGAAGTTCGAAAACCGATTCTTTGCTGTTTTCGTTGGTCCCATTAAACATGCCAAGGAAATTACTCTCCAGCGAATACCCCTTTACATTATCAAATGCTTCGAGGGCCACCTTCAGATCTGCGTCTTTTGTAGCAGGCTGTTCGTACGCACGTGTAAGGTAAGCCCAACCCAGATAAGCCCAGGCAGCACCCGAAGTGGCACGACCGGTACGGGCGCTGGTTTGTGTGGCTGGCAGTTTGGTAGCCTGTTTTAAATCGCGGATTACCGACTCCCAGCAAACTGCGCGTTCCGAAAGAGGAATATCCAACTGATTTGTAGAATTAATATACTCTTCACGCAGGATTATCTTTTCCCAGTTAAGAAGCAATTTCATGTGATAATAACCTCTCAGAAATGTGGCTTCGTTTATGATTTGGTCCCGGTAAGCCGGATCCATATCAATCTTTGAAACCATGGCAATCACCTGGTTGCAATAATTAAGACCCTTATAATGAATGCGCCAGTATTGAGAAAACTGTGTATTTGAATCGTTGTATGTAAAGTCGAACAACTTCACCCAATCTTCGTAGTTGGAAGCATCGCGGCCCATAAGGATCATATCTTCGCGGTACGCTTCCACGGGCCATTTCACTTCGGCAAATGCCCAGGTATCTATGGAACATTCAAGCTGAGAATAGGCTGCGGCAAGACCAGCTTCCGCATCTGTGGCATTGCGCCAAAAACTATCCGACGTTATCTTGTCCGGCGATTCCACCGTGAGGAAATCATCGCATGAAACAAAAGCCACTGATGCGAATATCAGGAATAAATATATTATTTTTTTCATAACTGAAATCATTTAAAGGTTTTTAGAATGAAAGTTGAATGCCAAACAGATAAGACCGTGTAAAAGGGAAGATGTAATTATCAACACCGGTATCCAATACACTTTTACGAGAAAATTCCGGATCGATTCCTGAATAACCGGTAAGCGTACACAGATTGTTTACACTGGCATATAAGCGCAAACGTTCCAGTTGCATCTTTTGCGTTAATGCTTTGGGAAGGGTATAACCCAGCTGAATCTGGCGAATCTTAACAAAGTCGGCTTTTTCGAGGTAACGGGTGCTTTCTCGTGTGTTTCCATTCGGATCACTTAGAATGGCACGAGGCATTGTATTGCTATGATTGGATTCCGTCCACGCATTCAGGGTGGAAGACAAGAAGTTACTTCCGGAACTCATGGCTTCATAAAAGTAGTTTGTACCGTTATAGATTTCCGATCCCCATGCACTGCCGATGGTTGCCGAAAAATCAAACCCCTTCCAGCCCAGATTTAAAAGCATGTTGACTTCGAGTGTTGGAATACCCGACCCCGAATAAACCATATCATCTTCGGTTAGCAGACCGTCGCCGTTTATATCCTTGAATCGTATATCCCCTGCAGCTGCATCCGGCTGAATAAGCACCTTCTTTCCGTCAATCGTAGTAGAATGGTTCTGTACCTCAGCTTCACTTTGGAAAATACCATCCATCTGGTATAAATAATAAGCTCCGATAGGCTTTCCAACGCGTGTCTGTGTAGGGAAATGAGCATCTCCGTATTTAAGGCCCGTACCATAAAGTACCTGGTTTTGATTCGCAAGCTCAAGTACACGATTTCTGGTTGTGGACAGGTTCATGCCTATTCCGTAAGTGATTTCGCCTCCGGTTTCATTCCATTTTAAATCAATTTCGAAACCTGAGTTGCGAATCTTTCCCACATTCAGCGTTGGATTGTCTAAACCAGCCGATGGAGCAAGCACTTTGGTAATAAGTAAATCGCTTGTGGTAGAATTGTAATAGTTTACAGAACCTGTAAGACGGTTGTTAAACAATCCGTAGTCAAAGCCAATATTCTTTGAATCTGTAGTTTCCCACTGCAAGTCGTTGTTAGCCATTCCGGTAGAGATACTACCCGGCCAGGGAGTCTTGGTGTCGCCCTGTACATAACCTTGTGATTTTTTGTTGACGGTAGTAACCAAAGTCTGGAAGTCATAATATCCAAGAGCACTTTCGTTACCCAAACGTCCCCATGATGCGCGGAACTTCAACGTATTAAACAGGCCCTCCCTGGGGAAAAATTCTTCCTCCGAGATAGCCCAACCGATGGCAACCGATGGGAAAAATCCCCAGCGGCGAGCTGACCCGAACTTGGATGATCCGTCGCGGCGAGCTGTTACCTGAAGCAGGTATTTATGATC
>Ga0209639_1000541_pt1 | contig 51718 bp, 51 predicted proteins | sample EPASupsiteHSE605_FD_187268 | JGI IMG/M metagenome (GOLD analysis project Ga0209639, IMG submission 187268) | Bioremediated contaminated groundwater from EPA Superfund site, New Mexico - Sample HSE6-05 (SPAdes) (version 2) | ecosystem: Environmental > Aquatic > Deep subsurface > Groundwater >... | reverse complement strand
GATCTTGAAGATGCACTGACAATGTTTATGGCAGGAATTAGTCTTGCGGTTGCCGCCATACCTGAGGGTCTTCCTGCTATTGTAACGGTTGTATTGGCTCTGGGAGTACAAAGAATGGCGAAAAGAAATGCCATAGTAAGAAAACTGCCCGCGGTTGAAACGCTTGGTTGTACAACAGTTATATGCTCTGATAAAACCGGTACGTTAACTCGTAATCAAATGACGGTTAAAAAAGTGGCAACTGCGGATAAGATTATAGACGTAGAAGGTGATGGGTACCAGCCAAATGGCAGATTTATTTGTAATGATCACCGTAACCCATTACCAGACAAAACTGTCAGTTTACTATTGGATATTGCCATTAACTGTAATAATTCCGACTTGAGAAAAGTTAATGGAAGCTACGAAATACAGGGTGATCCAACTGAGGCAGCATTATTAGTTATGGCTTCTAAAGCCGATGTTCAGAAAAAGAAAAGGCTGATGAGAGAGATTCCGTTTGATTCTGAACGTAAGAAAATGAGTGTGGTAATTGAAGATAATGGGCCATTCCTGCTTGTTAAAGGTGCGCTGGATGTAGTTATCAATTCCTGTTCTTATGTTATGAAAAATGAGAAAATTACCAGAATTAATAATGAGGATAGACAATATTTCCTGCGGATGCAAGAAGAATGGGCCTCCAGTGCATTGCGTATCCTGGGGTTTGCTTGCAGGGACCTGAAAAATACCAATTGGGAGCAGCAGGAGGAGAAAAGTTTAGAATCTGATTTGATTCTGGTAGGTATGTGCGGAATGATCGATCCTCCTCGGCCAGGATCGGCAAAATCAGTCAAGAGATGCCTTAGTGCCGGGATTGTACCAATTATGATAACGGGTGATCATCCTTTAACTGCGGCTGCTATTGCGAAGGAAATAGGTATAACTAACAGCTCTACAGTGATTACAGGTAAAGAAATAGACGATTTATCCGATGATATGCTTTATTCAAGAGCGATGCGGGAAAGGGTCTTTGCGAGGGTATCACCGCAACATAAAAATCGTATTGTAACAGTCCTTAAAAATAGAAATCAGGTAGTTGCTATGACCGGAGATGGGGTTAACGATGCACCGGCAATTAAAGCGGCTGATATTGGTATAGCAATGGGGATAAGCGGTACTCAGGTAAGTAAAGAAGCTTCATCGATGATACTAACAGATGATGATTTTTCTACTATTGTGCAGGCAGTTTATGAAGGAAGAGCCATATATGACAACATTAGAAAGTTCATCAGATATTTACTTGGCTGTAATATCGGCGAAGTTCTAGTAATGTTTTTGTCCTCTTTAATGGGCCTTCCCCTGCCAATGCTGCCTATACAGCTTCTCTGGGTTAACCTGGTAACGGATGGTCTGCCAGCTATGGCTCTGGGAATTGAACCGCCTGAACCTGGCATCATGAACCGTAAACCACGACCAAAAAATGAAAGTATATTTGCAAATGGGCTGGGATTCATTATATTCAGCCGGGGAACTTACATTGCAGCAATTTCTATTGCTGCCTTTCTAGCCGGATTTTTATGGGCTCGGATAAATGGCGCAGATGGACTGCCTCTGGCGAGAAGCATGGCCTTTACTACTCTGGTTTTCGCTCAGCTCTTTTATGTTTTCGAGTGTCGTTCCGAGAAATATTCACCGTTTGAACTTGGTTTCTTTAGAAACAAATTTCTGGTTGCGGCAGTTTTGTGCTCAGTGCTAATGCAGCTCTCAGCTCTTTATATTCCCTTTATGCAAGGAGTATTCAAAACCGTAGCCCTATCTTGGTGGGAATGGTTGGTTATTATCGGTCTTTCAGGAGTTAAGCTGATCTGGCGATTTATCTTGTATACTTGTAAGGATATTTTTACCTCCAAGTTGGATTATGTTAGACCCAAACCGTGATGTGGTGCGTGATTGTGCATGTTTTCGTTTCGTTTCGGTTTATCTTTCAAAATTCATGAGGCTTGATGTTATTTGGGCTTTCTCATATAATTAAAGTAGATTACGGTGTATCCTAAGCTGATATTCATTTATGCTGTTTAGTTGGATAGCTCCTATCAAAATATGATGGGAGCTATTTATAAGTTGAGATGAAATTAATGGTTAGGCTGCTGTTGCTGATAGCATATCAATTAAGTATCATCACATAAGCATTATATATTCAAGGAGGCCGCACAATGACCCTTGGCAATGAAGTCAAAGGACAAGCTTGTGTTCTACAGGATAATGTAGAAGATAGGTTGAATGAATTACTATTCTCATTGGATAGTGATAATAAGAAAGCACCTAAATATTCAATGGATGAAAGACATAGTATTGCCGCAAAAAATATGCTGCAGCAATTTATTCTACAGAAACAAGCACTTCTTATTCCATTTGATGTTCTAAGATCAAAAATCGAATCTTTCATAGAGTTCCTAGTAAAAGTTGATATAGCCCAAAAAGAAGCTGAAAGCCAACTGGATTATGATTTAATATTTATTTTAAATAATTCTGATAAGTATGCTTGTAGACTTAAAAAGCAGGCTGTGTTGCAGATACTGCGTATAGTTGAAAAAGGTTATTTCGATAACTACTATGAGTGTGCTGAAGAGCTTCAATATGTTCTTAAAAACAGTTTAAAACAAGGAACCGCAGAGGTTATGGGTCCTTACTCCCATAGTATGGATGAATATGTTATAGAGAAATATAATTATGTTCAAGAATGTTTTTTAAATCGTATTATAAATATTATAGAGAACATACATCAACAAGCAGCACAGTTATTTGGATTATACTGGGATGGTGAGATTGAGAAACCCTCTTTAACCCAAATTAATATAAACCACAATGATATTAATGAGCGTATTGGTTTAGAAACATCATTATCACCTTTAAATGACCAATTGCCAGAATCTATATTAAACCCCTTAGTTTTAAAGGAAATGAAAATGTGTATACCTGTTGAAGTAGAAAAGAATTTCGAGGTTTTACACTATTATTATCAGGATTACCTACAGAAAACAGCCTGTGAATTAAAGAATACCATGCGGACGATGTTAGAGGAAGCTAAGAACCAGATCCAATTGCCGCTAGATACAGCTATAAAGCAAAGGAAAGGTAATCATGGTTCTTTTTAAGTTAAATTAAATGAATTGGAGCATGATATACACGAATTAGAACATATAGCACATAAAAAATAAAGTGATTAAATCTCTGTGTTATGTCGAAAAGCAGTTCAATCATCCAACTCTGTTTGGTGATAACTGCTTTTCTTTTTAGTTAATATTTCACTATTATCCATTAGCAAGCGGCCTCATCCCTAAAAAGTTCAAGGCTTAGGATATTTATGCCCTTAGGCTGCTTCTGAATAAGTCTTGTTGTATTTCTTTCTCAAGCGTAGTGCCACATTCACCAGGGCAATCCGTACTACATCCATAGCTTGAGTGGAACCGCAGACTGCGCGAGCAACAGAAGCATTAGTCGCTCAGTCTGGCGTCCCCCTATGAAAGGTAAGCAATACCAGCCTTTTTCAGTGGATTTTTAGATTACCAATGCTTTTGTGGCTTCAATGATATATGAGGCTACAAAGTCTTCAATATTGCTATCAGGTACCCAAGTCTTGATGAGCTCTCTACTGTTATCTTTTGATATCATGTGAATCTCTGTGAAGCCAGCATTTTGAAGCATAACCCTCAAATCTTCAACATATTCAGCTCCACCTATACAGCTTGCAATAAGCTGTAAATCCTGTTTTATATTTTCAGGCAACCGTGCTATAGCAACAACGTCAGAGGTAGAGAGCCTTCCTCCAGGCTTAAGGACTCTAAACGCTTCTCTAAAGACCTGTTCTTTATCCAGTGATAAATTAATGACACAGTTTGAGATGATTACGTCTACAGATTCATCCGCAACCGGCAGATGCTCGATTTCCCCTAATCTAAATTCTATATTTGGATAGCCGCTTTTTACCGCATTATTTCTAGCCAGCTTGACCATTTCGGGTGTCATATCAACACCTATTACATACCCGGTTTCGCCTACCTGTCCTCTAGCAAGGAAACAGTCAAAACCACCCCCGCTTCCGAGGTCAAGAACGACTTCACCTTCTTTTAGACCTGCTAGTGCAAGAGGATTACCACAGCCCAGTCCCATATTGGCTTCAGATGGTACATTGGCAAGCTCCTCCTCCGAATATCCAATTCCAACAGAGATTTCCTTAATATCTATCGGTACACCATTGGAAGTACAAGTGCAACCACTCCCACAACAACCACCTGATCCGTTGTTTAGAGCAACATCTGCATAATTGCTTCGAATAAATGCTCTAATTTCTTCTTTATCCTTAGTCATGAATAACCCTCCAATTATCTTTATTTTTTGGAGCCTTACAGACCATTTTGTTTTCCTTAGGCTCTTCAACAATATAGACGCGAAATTTGCAAAAAGGACGCATTAACATTTGATTTTTTTAGCAATATTTACAATCATTACTTTTATGTTCATAGTCAATGATGTTTCCCAGCCGATCAAACTCTAGTTGACAACAACCTAAAAGCATTGCCTTTAATTTTTCTCTGCCCCGCTGCACTCTTGATTTTGCACCCGACAATGATAAACCCAATTTTTGACTTAGCTCTTTTTGGGTTAAGTTTTGAAATTCAGTCAGTAATACGGCTTGTTTATACTTTTCTGGTAAAGAATTTATCATAGATTTTAAACAAGCTGCAATTTCCGTATTGAAAGTCATGTCATTATCAAGCTCCATTGCTAGCTCTTCAGAAAAATCTGATAACAACTCAATAGATTTATCATGTCTTCTATAATAATCTACAATTGCATTGCGCGTTATCCTATATACCCAAGCATGGATTTTATCATCATGTGATACATCACTAATATTATTGTTAATTTTTATGAAAACTTCCTGTAGAATATCATCAGCATCTGCCTCGTTTGCTACTCGCTTCATTGTGAAGTTTTTAAGCGGAACACTAAGTTCCTCCCAAATATAGTTTATACAAACCGCCATGCACTATCATCTCCAATATGTTCATTTAGTCTCTAAAGCCATATTATTCTACTGCAATGGCACTATCATAGATGTGCTGTTTTTCTTTATCACTTAAAAGCTTTTCCGTCACATAGGCTATTAATGCGATTCCGGGAATATCTATTAGAAATCGCAGGATCATAAATCTCCATCCCATTGCAGTCGCCTCAAAGAGAAGAAGGGGTACCTTGGTTGTGGACCAGGCACCAATAAATATAAGCACATTGGACAGCTTACTGCCTTTTTTCAAAAGAACCCCGGCCAGAGGAAAGGCTGCATATAGTGGGCCTGCCGCGGCAGAACCCAGGAAGAAAGCCAATGCAACGCCTAACAAACCTGATTGCTCTCCCATCAGCTTGATCATGGTTTCGCGCTCTACCCAAACATCTAATAGTCCTAAAAGTATAAATATAGGCGGAATTACTGAGAGCATTTCCCATGTACTGCCCCATGTTATTTTTATGGACTTAAGCCCAATTGATGGGTATATTGCTGCAACAACTATGTCAATAAACGCCAGTAGAATAACAAATTTATATCGTTTCATGATTATTTTCATAATGTTACCCCTATGACGATCGCCACAATGAATGAAAATACATACGCCAGAGCATTTCTTAAGATGGTAGCTTTTTTGCCAAAGTATTTGATCTCCACGGGTATTGTAACAATTCCAACCATCATTAAGGTTGAAATAAATACTGCCAATTGTGTTAGACCTGCTCCGCTTTTAAGCAGCGCAGCAGCCAGCGGAAAAGCAACAAAACCAGGTATCAAGGTAATGGAACCAATCAATGAAGCCAAGACTATGCCCAGCAATCCTGTCTGCCGTCCTATAAGTCTTGATATCATTTCAGGATTTAACAGAGCAAGCATTATTCCAATGATAATTAAAATAGAGAGGAATTGAGGAAGTATATTTTCAAAGGACTTGCAGGCTTTTTTAATGGCCATTTTTGTCTTCTGTTTATCTTTTAAAAAGGAAAAGGTCAGCAGTCCCAGGGCGAGGACATAGAGAGTGATTGTAAACAAGTTTTATCCCACCTTTACTAAATCGAATTAACTATTTCTGTATATTTAGAGGCAATATATGCAAAGTAAAAATCAGACACTTATAATTTAATTCCAGTTGTCTCCTCCATTATATTATTCCATTTGGTAAAGCTGTCAATACGGGTAATGATTCCCGTGAAATTACCTGCCAATATAAATTATCCACAAACTAAGTAACAAATAATTTACCATAATAATATAAGCATAAACTTATTGAAGAGCATTTGCTAGTAAAATCTAAGAAAGAAGATGATAATAATGTTGCATTGGTTTGCAGATCTGGTCTCTTATCAATGGTCTAATTTAGAGAAAAGCAGTTTAAATAGAGATTGTTAAATAATACGATGAGCGAATTCATGGAGTATATTATAAAACCGCTCGAAGATATTCCTGAATTATCAGAGAAGTATTCACGCCTGCCTGCTATTGATGGGGAAGTCTGTATGAGAAAGATGTGTAAAAAAGATATATAGAAACAATTAAATAGGGAGGATGGGCTTGTAGTCACACCGAAATCGCATCATGGATTTCATGGCTGAGAGAATAATTGTCCTACAAGGCCATCCGTTACTATGAAGGCGTGACCGGGGATTTTTCAAGGATTTTGAATAAAGTCCAGGTTTAACACAAAATTGATATGATCTCGGCAATCCTAGTATATACTTTAAACTATTTTTGGATAAGCTTGTGCGATTTATGATAGCGTTCACACAGACCCTGATAAAGCTCTATTGCAATTTTATTAAAGTTACTATGCTGTTCAGTCACATCTTTGATAACTCTGGCGGGATTACCCAGGACCAATTTATTGGGAGGAATCACCACGTTAGGAGTTAGCAAACTACCCGCTCCTATGAAGCTTCCTGTGCCCACCTCACAGCCATCACATATGATTGAGCCCATCCCTACAGTAACATTGCTTTTTATGGTACAAGGACCATGAATAATAGATCCATGACCAATATCGACGTTTTCCTCTATGGCAGCGGTGGTATCAGGTTGAGCATGCAAAATACAGTTTTCTTGTACATTAGATCCATCACCGATAACTATACTTCCATAATCTCCGCGCAAGACTGCACCAGTGCCAATGAAACACTTTTCCCCGATGATTACATCGCCAATAAGCCTTGCGTCAGGATGCACAAAGCTAGAATGTGCTATTTGGGGACTTTTTCCTTCAAATTTATAGTGAGACATAAAAAAACCTCCATTAAATATCCATCGTATATATTCACTCGCTTTCCAGGAGAGTATTTAATTTCTATGTATCAAAACATTTCTACTGCCTCTACCAGTCTCATAAAAGCAGCGTGGAGATTTTGCTGGCTTAGTTCCCATACCGTATGCCCCTCCAGGGGCAAATCATGAATCCTTTCTCACGTGGGAAGGGGATCAGCTATCTTTTCATAACGAAAATAATCAGCCAGGGCAAATAATTGCTGGCTGTTATGTTTCCATTCTTTGGTGTTGATTTTATTTGGTAGGATAAGATCGATGCTATTTGCTTTTCCCATTGAGGCTTGCAGGCATTTCTCCAGGGCTAGTAATTCCTCCAGTTCGTTAGCATGACTAAGATCCGTACAAGCAATCACAGCATCAGCGATAGTATTCAGCCGCCTGCAATCTTCTTCATAAGTTGGCTGGAGCAGCAGATAATCATATTCAAGCTTCCCCAGGTCGGATACACATACTATTGTTTCAGGAAAATTCCCGGGTCTCAGAAACAAATCTAGCAGATCTATACCCATCCGAGAGTTAAGTATCTTTATTGGAGCATTATTTTTAATGTTATGTAAGTCTATGGTCTGGTCTGCCTGCTGGTTGATGCCCAGCCAATTATGGAGTTTTCCATTTTGACCCGTATCCCCAATCAATACCCGGTAGCCTTTGTGGAGTAAACCGCTGGCTAGATTAACTGCCACCGTTGTCTGTCCACAACCAGAATGCTTGGAAATTATTAGTATAACTTTGATCAAACTAACTCTCCTAACGAGTAAGAGGGAGAGGGGATACCCGCTCCCTTTTACTTATTACCATTATTTGTTCTGCATGTTATTGGGCGAGTTTAAACCGCGGCTCCGGCCGCCCCCTGAGGATCCAAAAGCTTTACCACCAGCGCGCCTTCGTTCCTGCGGGTTGCTATTATTATTTGCGTTGTTTTTGTGATCAATTAAACAGAATCCTCTAAACCGACCTGTTCCAGATCCTTTACCCAGAGGACCAGTTCCATCTCTGTTTGGCATTAGTATCACTCCTTCCATCTTAAACAACAGTTAACTGCTCTACAATATTTTCCCAGAGGGGAAAAAGCATTTCTTTTATCTCACTATTTGATCCTGGAATCTGGGCATCAGTAATCGATTGGGCTATCTGAATACTGAAGGGTATTTTACCCATCAACGTTATTTTGTTTTTTTGTGCCCATTCTTCTATTTCCTCGCAGATTCCTGGATTCAGATCCCATTTATTAATGATCAATACACCCTTTATACCACGCAGGTGCATTAATTGACTTACCCGCTGCAAATCATTAAAACCTGACCGGCTGGGTTCTGCTACCAGAACTACCAGGTCAACCCCCACCATTGAAGATATTACTGCACATCCGATTCCCGGAGGACCATCGGCAATAATAAGGGGAATCTGTTTTTCCGCGGCCATTTTACGAGCCATCATTTTCACCTGAGCCACTAGCTTGCCTGAGTTCTCTTCACCAGGTCGCAGCTCTGCAAAAAATACTGCCTGATCATGTTTAGAAATTCCACCAAACCAACGTCCGGATGATCTAGGTTGCATGGTTATAGCTTGCACCGGACAGACATGCATACAAAAACCACAACCCTCACATGGAAGGGTTAAAACCTGGTATTTCGAGTTAATGGCATCAAAACGGCAAATGTCTGCACAAAGTCCACAGCTGATACAAGATTGTTCGTCAATGCAGGCAGTTTCACCTGCGCTAAAGTCATAGCCGTTGAGTTTTTGCGGTTGCAAGAGTATGGGAAGATTAGAGGCATCCACATCATAATCACAGGCGATGCAGTTATCTGTAAAGTGTATAAAGGAGGAAGTTAACGAGGTTTTGCCTGTACCTCCTTTGCCGCTTATAACTAGTATCTCCTTCATGATAATGCCCCCTTAATCTGGCTAAAAATTTCAGTTAAAATACTGCGTAAATACGGCATAGCTTCCAGTGGATCTTGACCCTGCATATAAGCCCGGGCCAATTCCGGACTGAAAGGGATTCGTGCCAGGATAGGAACTCCTGTTCTTTTGGACAAAGCGACTAGTTTTTGCTCTTCTCCCTGCCAGCGGTTTATTACCAATCCAGCAGGTATACCTAGTAGTCCCACTGCTTCCAGGGAAAGTTCCAGATCATGCAAACCAAAAGGGGTAGGCTCAGTTACCAGCAGGCAATAGTCGCTGTCTTTTATTGCTTCGATCATGGCACAAGTGGTTCCGGGAGGGCAATCAATAATCCTTAACTCTGCTTCTTTCTTTTTATTCTTGGTTGCGTTGATAAGGGGTGGGCTCTGGGCTTCCCCAACTGTCAGTCTGCCGGTTAATAATGTTCCATATTCCGGTAACTTAGCCTCTTCTATAATTCCAATAGGATGTTCTTTTTCCTTTATGGCAGCCCGTGGGCAAAGATAAGCACATGCGCCGCAGGAATGACAAAGTTCATTAAAAACCAGAACCTTATCTGCCATTACCACCAAGGCATTAAACTTACATATCTCAGCACATTTTTCACACAAAGTACATTTTTGGAGGTCGATTTCGGGAACGGGCCGATTAACGTTAGTAGTTTCTATTGTTTGCTGTATTAATACCAATCCAGCATTAGGTTCTTCTACATCGGCATCAATTAGCACCGGGTTATATTCGGCAAGAACCTTCATCAAACCGGTGGATAATAGAGTCTTACCCGTGCCGCCTTTACCACTGGCTACTGCGATTTGCATGCTTGACTCCCTTCTATTAACTGTGACAATCTCCTGCATGGGAATGTTCAGAACAAACCGATCCAGTACTGATTAATTCACCTTTCTCGTATAAGACAATAACATCTTTGATCTTACCAGAAGCACCAACAATTACCTGTACATCTTGAGATGTAAATAGATTCTGGGCACTTCCTCCCATGCCGCCGGCTATAACCAATTCAACACCTAATTGTTTCAAAAAAACAGGTAAGGCTCCGGGTACATGTCCAGGACTGGGTACGGATTTCAAAGATTTGTTATTTGTATCATACAGAGCAAATTCTGCACAATGCCCGAAATGGGGACATACCATATTACCTTCACTAGGAATAGCAATTAGCATAATAAAATTACCTCCAAATTATTATTTGTTTGAACAGTTTTGGACAGCTTCACAAGCCAACAATTTAAAAATAAACCAGAATCAACTGTTAGGGGCCAGCAACTCATGTAGTTCGTCAGCCTGGTAGCTTTGCAGGGCTGCTTCAACAGTTTTACCTGCTACACCGGAAAAAATCTTGATTCCACCTTGCGCCAAAGCCTCAAAGGCTTTAGGACCCACCCGATGGGATATAATTAGCCCTACATTGCTTTTTATCAGAGCCTGAGTGGCGCCAGTCCCAGCACCGTGAGCCGCCTCAATTCCATTGTTAGATAGCGGCTCATATTGTTTAGTTTCTGGATCCCAGACCATAAAAAAGGCACAGCGGCCAAACCGTTCGTCCACCAGGGAAGATGGGGACGAACCCGTAGAACAAATTGCTATCTTCTTAGACATGTTCTCACTTCCTTTCTTACTCATCTAAACAAAAGGCTCCAATAGAGCATATGCTCAAAACAATTGTAGAATTATAATGGGCATATGTCAATAAAAAATTATTCCTTTAGTCATATTACAGATACTATTCCAAAGTCACGGGGGTTAAGAGACTGATAAAGAGAAGCCAGCACTGGTTGACTTCTAAGACTGGTTATAAAATGTGCGGGGTATAGCTTTGTCAAGATGAATTTAAGGTTTTTATTGTCAGGATTTCGTAGAGAACGGGTTTAGTTTGGAAGAATTCGTTCAGGTTGGTTGCTTGATTGCCGATGCCGTATACACGCGATTGAATTGAGCGGTGGATTGCTCGCTGGAGATAAATAAACTCCCAGCCGACCTGGGATCAACTCTAAAGATAAAGAAGCCTATCACAGGGAAGAAGCTTTTTTCTTTAAGCAGAAAATAGGAATTCCTTTAATCTTAGTAGGAGGTATACAGTCCTTTGATGTTGCCGAGAACCTGGTTGAAGGTGGAATCGCAGATTATATGTCAATAAGTAGGCCTTTTATAAGGAAACCTGAACCATCTCAAGTACATACATCATTTGGATCTGTGGGCAACCAAAAATCACGACCCTCTGTTCCCGTAAGAAACATCATACCCAGGAATTGCATCAATAATAAAATTAGTTTTTGATTTATTCATACCAAACCTCCAAACAAAAAAGCCTTGATCTTATAACTGAAAACATTCCAATAGCTAATTTGCTCCTACATTGTTGGCAGTTTTAATGGGCGACAATTCTCCTGCACGGTACTGCTTTAGGACAAATTTTATATCCAGGCCTTCTCCTGAGCCAAATACCTTGCCCCCGGCTCTATTAAAAACAGCTAAGGCATTAGGACCAATGCGATTGCAAATCAATATGCCCACTCCTCGACGGAGCAGTTCATGAACTGCTTCGGTTCCGGCCTCCTGATTTAACTCCGGCCCATTATTACTTACCACTTCAAATTTGCCTTGTTCCTCATCACAGAGTATAAAATAAGCGCAGCGTCCAAAACGACCGTCCACCGAAGCTGACGGTGAGTTACCGCTGGCACAAATCGCAATTTTTGAACCCGCCATCTCTGTTCCTACATTACATTGTTCCTCTCCAGTAATATCTTCCAAGTATGGGCAATGTTCAGTTCTTTTTTTAAAACGTTCTATTTTTCTGCAATGCCCTTGTCCCAGGCAGTAGTCTCCTCCTTCAATGCGAATAGCTTTGCCCTCAATTAAAGCTCCGGCAATTTTTTCTCGGCCCTCGATCAGAATACGCTGAAAGGTAGGCCGTGAAACTCCCATTCGTTCAGCACATTCCTCCTGCTCCAAGCCCAGAAGATCCTTAAGGCGAATAGCTTCCAGTTCTTCAACTTTAACAATGATTTCTTCCAGGCAGGAGCGTGGTATTCCCACCGGTTTAAATACTTTAACCTTAGGAATGGATTCTACTCGCCGGCATTTTGGTTCTCTAGCCATGTTTTCCCTCCTAGCAATATATCAATACACTGATATAGTACCAGAAGATCTTTAAGAAAATAATAAGAAAGATTCTTTTCTTAATAATAGGTTTAACTTTCTTCTGGTTTAATGATTATCTTTTCCACGATTCTAGCCAATTCAGCAGAATAATATTCTTCAACTTGACCTTGATCCACCAATTGGTTTAAGTGGATATCCCAGGGTAAGCTGCCCAGAAAATTAATTTCCATCTTTTTTGCTGCCGCTTCACCTTGACTATCACCAAATATTTTAAGTGCTTCCCCACAATGGGGGCAAATAAGCTCGCTCATATTTTCTATCAAACCTAAAATAGGTATCTTCATTTGATTAGCCATTTTAACTGCCTTCATTACTACCATATAGGCCAGGTCCTGTGGGGAGGAAACAATGACCAGTCCGTCAACGGGTAAGGACTGAAGGACGGTCAATGGTACATCACCCGTTCCAGGAGGAAGGTCTACTACCAGGTAATCCAGGTCCTGCCAGTCAGTTTCTTCCCAAAACTGCTTCACTGCTCCCGCCAGCAATGGACCTCTCCAGACTACCGGGTCGTCTTCTTCCTTAAGCATGAAATTAGTGGAAATCATCTTTATTCCGCTTCTGGTTTGTATAGGTGTAATTCCATACATACCCCCATTTAAACCCTGGCTTTTAAGGCCAAACGCCCTGGGCTGACTAGGACCGGTAATATCAGCGTCCAATATTCCAACCCGGAAGCCAGATTTAGCTAGAGCACTAGCAATCAGAGCCGTTACTGTAGATTTACCGACTCCACCTTTTCCGCTCATAACAGCAATTACTTTATCAATACTATTAAGGGAACCAATCAGGGTCTGTTCAAATTCAGGTAACTTTATTTCCATTCCATTTTTAGCCATAAAAATTCTCCATCTCCTTTTCGTAATTCCTACTCTTCAAAATATATTAATGCGATATAGCTCACCTCCAGAACACAAATGGACATATGCTCATAAAACAAATCTATATTAATTATGAATATATGTCAAGCTTAGTTGTATTGTAGGTATATAGAACATGATTATAATTAATATATGCTCATATAAAGATTGAAATTTAAATGCTCATAATGTTTAAAATAGGGTAAAATAATGACAGCAGGTGAAAATATAAATAAATATTTGGAGGCTAAGGTTAATGAAAATAGCAATGCCTAAAGACGGAGAAATGCTGAACCAACATTTTGGTCAAAGTAAAAGTTTTCTAATTGTATCTGTAGATAAACAGCAGATTGTTGAGAGGAAAGAGATAAGCAGCGATTCTTTACAGCATAATCATGCAGGCCTTTCTGGTTTATTTTTAACAGAAGGAGTTTCACTGGTTATTACTGGAGGAATAGGCAAACCGGCATTGGATGCGCTGAAAGAGAAAGGGCTCGAGGTTATAAAGGGAGCATCCGGTACATGTGAAGAAGTCCTGGAAAAGTACCTAGCTGGTAATCTTGATGACCGAAATGTTACCTGTAATCATCATGGTGAACATCATCATCAGTAAGTAAAGGCTACCCAGGATTGTCAGGCTCTAAATTTAGTAACCACAACTTAACAGTTTATGTAAGCCATTATGTTGTATTTCCGGAATCTACTAATAATTACGAAGATTTTTGTTAAAGCCCTGTATTTATCACGTTGGATAGATACAGGGCTTTAACGTATTATGTGATTTATAGATCAGATTCTATAAATGATATTTCTATAACCAACCATACGGTTTATTTTGTATACCTGTAAGAGCTTTTTGTTTCCCGGTTTGATTATGTTAGAATATGATAGGAAATTAGTAAGACATGGACATATTAACAAAGCTTTACGTCAGGGGGAAAACAGATGGATTTTGTTAAAATGCAAGGGTTGGGGAATGATTTCGTAATTGTTGAGGCGAATTCGTGGGATGAAGCTGATGCCCTGCAGCCATACGCACAGAAGGTATGCGACCGTAATTTTGGTATTGGGGCCGATGGGCTGATTGTTATAGGTAAGGATCTTGAAATGGATGTGTTTATGCGCATTTTTAATTCTGACGGATCAGAACCGGAAATGTGCGGGAATGGCATTCGATGTGTAGCTCGTTATGTTTTCGAACACAATTTAGTGGAAAAAACAAGTATTTCGGTGAGAACCCTGGCCGGGCCTAAATACCCTGAGGTCAAAGTCCTGGATGGCCAGGTGGTATCGGTTACTGTGGATATGGGTGAACCGATTTTAGATAGGGGTTTAATTCCCATGACAGGTACGGGGGATACGATAAAAAGTAAAGCTAGTACTTCTTACGGGGAAGTTGAATTGACAGCAGTATCTATGGGCAATCCTCATTGTATAATATTTGTGCCTGATATTGCACAAGTACCAGTTTCAGTGTGGGGTTCTGAATTGGAGACTCACAGCCTGTTTCCTGCGAAAACTAATGTTGAATTCGTCCAGGTAGTAGGTCGAAATGAGATGATTATGAGGGTTTGGGAAAGAGGAGCGGGGATAACTTTAGCCTGTGGTACGGGGGCATGTGCTACTCTGGTTGCCGCTGTTCTAAATGGTCATACGGATCGGACAGCTACTATTCATCTAATGGGTGGGGATTTATTTATAGAATGGAAAGAGCAAGACAACCATATTTATATGACTGGCCCTGCTGTCGAGGTATTTTCAGGCCAAATAACATTTAGGTTATAGGTAAAATTATTATAATTTTTAGGAGGTACATAACATGAAAGAAAATCAAGCTATGCAGAATCTACCCCCTTACTTATTTGCCAGAATCGAGCAGAAAGTTAGTGAAGCAAAGGAACAAGGAATTGATATTATCAATCTTGGAATAGGGGATCCCGACCTTCCCACTCCGCAGCATATTATTGACAGAATGGCTGCCAGTATCAATGATCCAGCCAACCACCAGTATCCCAGTTCGGTCGGATTGCTCGAGTACCGGCAGGCTGTTGCTGAGTGGTATAAGCGTCGTTTCAATGTAGATCTCAATCCCAAAACAGAGGTAGTATCTTTGTTGGGTTCAAAAGAAGGTATAGCACATATTTCGTTTGCCTACCTGGACAAGGGAGATATCAACTTAGTTCCTGACCCTGGTTATCCAGTTTATAGCATTGGAACCTTATTAGCCGGAGGAAAATCATATTTTATGCCCCTGAAGGCAGAAAATAGTTATCTGCCTGTACTGGAGGATATTCCTGTCGAAGTTGCCCAACAGGCCAAGCTAATGTTTATTAATTATCCCAATAATCCAATTGGTGTTATCGCCGACATGGCTTTTTATGAAAAAGTGGTTGAGTTTACCCGGAACTACGATATTTTAGTAGTCCATGATGCTGCTTATTCAGAAATGGCTTACGATGGTATAAAGCCTCTCAGTTTCCTACAGGTTCCTGGAGCAAAGGATGTAGGTATAGAGTTCCACTCACTTTCCAAAACTTATAATATGACTGGATGGAGAATTGGCTGGGCAGCTGGAAATAGTTCTGCTATTGAGGTTTTAGGCAGATTTAAATCCAATGTTGATTCTGGTGTTTTCCAGGCAATTCAATATGCAGGAATTGAAGCTCTGCGTGGTCCCCAGGACTGTGTCGATAAGTCTAACGAAATATACACCGAACGAAGGAAGATAGCTTTAGCCGGTTTAGAAAGAATGGGCTGGAAGGTAAACCCGCCGCAGGCCAGTTTCTATTTTTGGGCACCGGTACCCCGGGGTTATAGTTCAGCTTCATTTGCTGAGTTAGTTTTGGAAAAGACTGGGGTTATTATCACCCCTGGGAATGGATATGGCGAATACGGAGAGGGATATTTCAGAATAGCATTAACTGTTGATAAAGTAAGAATGCAGGAGGCATTTGACAGGATGTATGCCGCCTTAGGAAAGGTTGAATTTTAATGGTTAAAAGTATGACAGGTTTTGGCCGAAGTCAGGTAAATGATAATGGTTATGAGATAAGCTGTGAGTTAAAGAGCGTTAATCACCGATATTTTGACCTTCATTCCCGTATCTCACGTCGCTATGGGTTTCTGGAGGATAAAATAAAGGAGGAACTCAAAAAGAATCTTAACCGGGGTAGACTTGAAATCAGCATTAATATCGAGAAAACTAATGAAACAGCGAGAAATATCAAGGTTGACAAAGGTCTGGCAATGGCTTATTATGAATCTCTGAAGGATTTAGCAGAAATACTAAATATTTCACCGGATTTTAAGGTTGTTGACGTTTTTAGACTACCAGATGTTTTTAACCTGGCAGACGAACAGGAAGATCCCGAAATAATTTGGCAGGTACTACATAAAGCATTAGACGAGGCTGTTAATAGTTTGGTTGAAATGCGCAGCAAAGAAGGGGCAAACCTAGCTAAAGACATTTTAGAAAGGAATGCTTATATTTTATCAGCTGTGGAAATACTGGAAAAGAGATCACCTCTGGTAGCACAAGAATACCAAGATAAAATGTGTAACCGAATTTTGGATATGTTAAATACAGCTACAGTTGACGAAGGCAGACTACTCCAAGAAGCAGCAATATTTGCAGATAAAGCAAGTATTACGGAAGAGATTGTAAGACTGAAGAGTCATATTAAGCATCTCAATGAGTTGATGCACGATGGGGACTCAATTGGACGTAAATGTGATTTCCTGGTTCAAGAAATGTTCCGTGAGATAAATACTATTGCATCAAAAGCAAATGATATTGAGATGAGCCAAATAGTAGTTGACGTAAAAGCGGAATTGGAAAAGATAAGAGAACAAATGCAAAACATTGAATAATATATGGAGGTGAATCCGGTTAATCCGGGAGCATAATGGAAATAAAGCTGGTAAACATCGGTTTTGGAAATATTGTAGCTGCCAATAGAATCGTGGCAATTGTAAGCCCTGAATCAGCTCCTATTAAGCGAATTATTCAAGAGGCCCGTGAGAAAGGGGTCTTGATTGATGCCACCTATGGGCGTAGAACCAGAGCGGTTATTGTGGTTGATAGCGGGCATGTTATACTATCAGCGGTACAGCCTGAAACGGTTGCCAATAGACTTACTTCCAAAGATACAGCCAACGAAGAGGTGTAATTTACAGGATGTGTGGTTCTAACATGGTCAGAAAGGGAATATTATTTGTGATTTCAGGCCCGTCGGGGGTTGGTAAAGGAACTATAAAGGATGCGCTCCTACGGGAATTACAGGATATCAAGCTGTCCATTTCGACTACTACTCGACCTATGAGAGCAGGGGAAGTAGAGGGCCGGGATTATTTTTTTCTTAGCCCGGAGGAATTTTCAGACAAACTGGCTAATGACGAATTTCTTGAAAATGCTCGAGTTTACTCAAATATGTATGGTACTCCGAGAAAATATGTGATGGATAACCTGCAAAACGGATATGATGTATTGTTGGAGATTGATATCCAAGGTGCTTTAAAGGTGAAAGAAAAAATGCCCGAAGGGGTGTTTATTTTTATTCAACCACCTGATTTTGAGGCATTGAAACAGAGAATTAAAGGCCGAGGCAAGGATTCACCGCAAACTATTCAGACCAGATTGGCAGCTAGCCAGGATGAAATGGATATGGTGATTCATTATGATTATGCGATTATCAATGATGATTTGGATGAGGCAGTTAACAAAGTGCAGTCAATAATTATAGCCGAGCGCTGTAGGGTTAAAAATATAATTTAAGGGGTGATTTGTTTGATTCCACCTTCAACCAGGGATCTTATCAATATCGGGCAAAGCAAATATGCAGTGGTAGTTGCTGCAGCTCAAAGAGCTCGGTTATTATCTGAGAAGAAGAAGAATGATGAAAATTACCGTTTATCCAGCATGGTAACTGAAGCACTGGACGATATAATCAACTCTAAAGTAATTATATGCAGTAAAACAGGGAGCTTGCCTCGCAAGGAGGATTAATATGTCAAAAACTGTAGGTATTGGAATCGCCGGGGGTATTGCATCCTACAAAATAGCTGATCTGGTAAGCAAATTGAAAAAAAATGATATGGATGTCATCGTAATGATGACCGATGGAGCCACCAAATTTATAACACCATTAACCTTTAAAACATTATCAGGCAGAGAGGTTGCAACTGATCTGTGGTCTGAATCTCTGGAATGGAAAGTGCAGCATATTGGAATAGCTGAACAACTGGATGTTCTGGTAATAGCTCCTGCAACGGCTAATTTTATTGCTAAAATGGCCCATGGTTTAGCTGATGATTTATTATCAACGGTCGTTTTGGCCAATACGGCTCCTGTCCTGGTAGTACCCTCAATGAATACCAACATGTACGAAAACCCCATTGTTCAGGATAACATTAAAAAACTTCAGGGATATGGTTATCATATTGCTGATCCCGACAGCGGTCTTCTAGCCTGTGGAGTGACGGGAAAAGGCAGGCTGCCAGAGATAGAGGATATATATCAACAGATTATGAAAATTCTATCCCCGAAAAATGATTTATCCAATAAAACACTGATGGTAAATGCAGGTTCTACCTGTGAAGATATAGATCCAGTCAGGTTTATTACCAACCGAGGAACTGGGAAGATGGGATTTGCATTAGCCCGGGAAGCAGCTGAACGGGGAGCCGATGTTATCCTTGTGAGTGGTCCGTCACAGCTTAAGGCCCCTCCAAAGGTAAAATATATTCCTATATGGAGTGCCCAGGAGATGTGTGATGTTATGTTAGAGTACCAGCCTGTCTGCGATATTATTATAGGTGCAGCAGCGGTGGGAGATTTCCGGACTAATAATATAGCTAATCAGAAGATAAAGAAAACCGAAGATAAATCAGGAAAATTTACTCTGGATCTTATTGAGAACCCAGATATACTAAAGGAGTTAGGTAAGAGAAAGCGGGATAAGCTTATAATGGTTGGGTTCGCTGCTGAAACGGAGAATGTTCTGGAAAATGCTCGCAAAAAGCTGATATCCAAGAATCTTGATTTGATTGTAGCAAACGATGTAACGATGGAAGGGGCAGGTTTTGCTACCGATACTAATATTGTTACTATAATAAATAGAGCCGGGGAGGCAAAAGCCTTACCAAAAATGAGCAAAGAAGAAGTTGCCGCTGCAATTATTGATACGGTAATTGAATTAATATAGTCGAACATTGGGAAAGGAAGGGTTAAGGTGACTAAAAAGTTATTTACTTCTGAGTCGGTTACTGAAGGGCATCCCGATAAGATGGCTGACCAGATATCCGATGCAATACTAGATGCAATGTTAACCCAGGATCCTTTTGCCAGGGTAGCTGCTGAAACTCTGGTAACTACGGGTTTAGTATTAGTATCTGGAGAGATTACTACCAATTGTTATGTGGACATTCCGCGCTTGGTTCGCAGCACTATAGCTGAAATCGGGTATACACGTGCTAAATATGGTTTTGATTGTGAGACTTGTGCGGTATTAACTTCTATAGATGAGCAATCAAGTGATATTGCTATGGGAGTTGATCAGGCCTATGAAGCCAAAACGGGCGAAATGTCATCCAGTGAATTGGAGACAATCGGAGCTGGCGACCAGGGAATGATGTTTGGTTATGCTACTAATGAAACCGAAGAGTTTATGCCTATGCCAGCCTTCCTGGCGAGCAAAATGGCTCGACGTTTAACTGAAGTCAGGAAAGGTAATATTATCGATTATCTTCGTCCAGATGGAAAGACTCAGGTTACGGTAGAATATGTGGGGGGTAAACCGGTTAGAGTAGATACGGTGGTCGTTTCTACTCAACACCATCCAGATGTAAATCATGAAACTATTGAGAGAGATATAATAGAAAAGGTGGTCAAGGCAGTTATTCCCTCAGATATGCTTGATAACAAAACGAAATATTATATAAATCCTACCGGTCGCTTTGTTATAGGTGGTCCCCAGGGAGACTGCGGTTTAACTGGCCGGAAAATTATTGTTGATACTTATGGAGGTATGGCGCGTCACGGTGGAGGTGCCTTCTCAGGTAAGGATCCCACCAAAGTGGACCGCTCGGCAGCCTATGCAGCCAGGTATGTGGCTAAGAATCTTGTTGCTGCGGGACTGGCTGATCGACTAGAGGTTCAGCTGGCTTATGCTATTGGAGTAGCTCGTCCGGTATCTATTTCAGTAGACACATTTAATACGAATAAGATACCAGAGGAAAAAATAGTTGAGCTGATCAATAAACATTTTGATTTACGGCCAGCTGCGATTATAAAGAATCTGAACTTAAGAAGACCCATTTATAAAAAGACTGCAGCTTATGGTCACTTCGGAAGGAATGACCCTGATTTTACTTGGGAAAAGATCGATAAAATCGGAGTAATCAGAGAGTCTGTCAGCCTCTAGTAGGGATTTCTTTTCGAACTGGATAAAAGATAGAAGGGCGGGTATCCCCCGCCTTTTATTATACAAATCTTATTTTAATTTCTAAATTCTACCAACATAACGGTTTGCGTAAGGGGGGGTGTAAATGAAATGTGTAGAAGTTGTCATTAATTTACCCGCCAGCAAATTAAATACCGCCTATACTTATACAGTGCCGGAGAAATTATGTGCTGAGGCGGCTCTTGGCAAACGTGTTTTGGTAGATTTTAGCGGCAAGAGAGTAGAAGGATATATCGTAGGTGAATTAGAAGAAGGCGAACCTGCAGGTATGAAACCCTTAATAAAGGTGTTGGATTTAGAGCCTGTTTTAAATCAATCTTTACTGGATCTGGCTCGTTGGATGGCAGAGTATTATCTGTGCCCTCTGTCACTAGTCCTTAATCTTATGGTACCTAGGATCCTGCATAATAAAAAGGATCAAATCATTTTACCAGTGATTGATGAAGATAAATTTAAGACCTTAATCGATCAAGGATTTAGGCTTAACCATAGCTTGTTTGCTGAGTTGTGGAATCAAGGTGAATTGGGGATAACTCAAGCTTTAAAGTATGCCAGCAGGGAAGAACTAATTGATTGGGAAAAGAACGGTTTTATAACTGGATCAGGCATCTACCGGATGGGTCAAGAATTTAAAAAGGGTTATTATTATGCATTGGGAGATTTTAATCACGAGAAAGACCTGCCTGTTCTCAAGCGAAAGGCCCCCATCCAGGCTAAGATAATGGAACTTTTATTAGAATCTGTTGAGTTGGAGAGAAGCATTCTGGACAAGATGGTATCTCCGGCCAGTATAAAGGCCTTAATTAATAAGGGTTATGTCAAAGTTCAGCGCAAGGCAAACCATTTAGTTAAAAGCACTTTTAATTTGAATGATGAGCAGAATCTGGCAGTAAAACAGGTGGAAAAAGCCCTTCTGGATAAAAAAAACTCTGAACTGCTTTTGTTTGGGGTAACTGGTAGCGGTAAAACCGAAGTTTATTTGCGAGCTGCTGAGCTCTCCATAGCAAATGGACGGGGAGTTATTGTATTGGTTCCTGAGATAGCCCTAACGCGTCAGTTTGTAGATGTATTCGCCTCGCGTATTGACAGAATTGCAGTTCTCCATAGTGGTATGTCTCCGAGCGAACGCTATGATGAATGGAGAAGAATAAAGAATGGGGATGCCAGAATTGTTCTCGGGGCCCGTTCAGCTGTTTTTGCACCGGTACCCGATTTGGGACTTATTATCATTGACGAGGAGCAAGAGGGTAGTTTTAAACAAGAAGAACTGCCTCGTTATCACACCAGGGAAGTGGCACGGCAGAGAGCTAGCTTGGAGTCGGCAGTTGTGCTGTCAGGGAGTGCTACACCCTCCATTGAAACCTTCTATAATGCCCACAAAGGCTCAGTAAAATTATTAGTCCTAAGAAAGCGAGTAGGCGGAGGCAAAATACCCAGTGTCATGATAGAGGATCTTCGACATTCGTTTGCGAATCAGCCCCGCGGGCTTATTTCACCTTTCTTAAGGGACAAAATTAATCATAATTTACGCCGGGGCGAACAAATTATACTATTCATAAACCGCCGAGGATATTCTCCAATGACTATATGCTGGGAATGTGGTAATATTGCTTCGTGTCCTTCTTGTTCAGTGGGGATGAGCTATCATCAGGATATTCAGCAAAATGTTTGTCATTATTGCAATTGCCATTTACAACAAGAATCCAAATGCAGTCATTGTGGCAGTAAACATCTGCAGTTGGTTGGTGCAGGCACGCAAAGGGTAGAGGAGGAAATAAGGCGGCTATTTCCAGAAGCATTAGTGGAACGGTTGGACATGGACAGCAGTAAAAAGAAAGGTGTCCAAAAATCTATCCTGGACCGCATGAAGAATAAAAAAATAGATATACTTATAGGCACACAAATGGTTGCCAAAGGACTAGATTTTCCTTATGTTTCTTTGGTAGGCATCGTTGATGCTGACAGTGTTTTAAATTTGCCTGATTTCAGGGCTGGAGAAAGGTGTTTTCAATTACTGGTTCAAGCAGCTGGAAGGGCAGGCAGAAGCAATGATCAGGGCGAGGTAGTTATTCAAACCTACAATCCTGAAAACCCGATTATTAAAATGGCTGCCAGACAAGATTACCGAAGCTTTTTCGAGCAGGAAATTCGGCTGCGTAGACTATTGAATTATCCACCATTCACCCAGTTGTTAAGAATTGTTTTCAGCAGCGGAAGTGAGGAGCAGGTACAAGCATTTGCAGTGGGTACAGCACGATATATAGACGATATCATTGATGCCAGCGAAGAAGAAATTGCAGTGCTTGGGCCAGCACCCTGTCCAATTAATAAAGTTCGAAACCGCTTTAGGTACCAGGTTATAATTAAAAGTGGCAGTTTAACTCTGCTGCGAAGTATTGGCAGATATATTCTCGCCAGAGGAGCTCCTAAAGATGTTAAAATGGATATGGATTTTAATCCTATTACTACTATTTAAGGAGGTCAGCTATGTCTGTATATAAAATACTTACTGAACCTAATCCAGTATTGAGACAAAAGGCGTCAGCCGTAAAAAATATCAATGCCGGGGTTCTACGAGTATTGGAAAACATGCGCGATACCATGTATGCAGCTGATGGAGTCGGATTAGCAGCGCCGCAGATTGGTATTTCCAAACGCATTATCGTTGTTGATCCAGGAGATAATTTTATTGAAATTATTAATCCAGAAATAATTCTTAGTGAAGGTGAGCAAGGCGGAAGTGAAGGCTGTTTGAGCGTGCCGGGCAAGGTGGGCTGGCTCAACCGGGCGCAGAAAATAACAGTAAAAGGGTTAAACTCCAAGGGGGAAAACATTGAGATAGAAGCAATGAATATGCTAGCCAGAGTCATACAACACGAAATAGACCACCTGGATGGTATACTTTTTCCAGATAAGGCCATAAGAATCAGAGTGGACCAAAAATAGGAGAGAAGGGGGATAAGATTTGAAAGTTGTCTTTATGGGCACCTCCGATTTTGCTGTACCTTCATTAGAAAAACTTATTGATTCCCAGCATGATATTATTGGGGTGGTTACTCAGCCGGATAGGCCTAAAGGCCGCGGTAAGAAGATTCTATCTTCTCCTATCAAGGATTTAGCCTTAAAACATGGTCTCGAGATTTATCAGCCAATTCGAGTTAGGGATGAGGCTGCTGTTGATATGCTGCGCAATTGGGAAGCTGATATAATTGTGGTGGCTTCTTATGGGCAGATACTTCCCGCAGAGATTTTGGATTTGCCCCGGTTGGGATGTATTAATGTACATGCATCTTTGCTGCCTCATTATCGGGGGGCGGCCCCTATTCAGAGTGCAATCATGTCAGGAGATAAGCTTAGCGGGGTTACTACAATGTTTATGAATACAGGACTTGACACAGGTGATATTATCCTGCAAATGCCGGTTGATATCGATGATGATGTGGATCATGGAGAACTTGAAAATATATTGGCATTAGCGGGAGCTGATTTATTAATAGATACTATCGCAGTTCTGGCAAGTGGCTCTTGTCCCAGAAGAAAGCAGGATAACAATCGCAGCAGCTATGCTCCGATGTTGACCAGAGAGCATGAGAAAATTAATTGGAATGATGCAGCTGCAGCCATAAAAAATCAGATTAGAGCATTAAGTCCTAAACCGGCAGCCTATACTTCCTTTAACGGTAACCAATTTAAGATATTTAGATGTCAATTAGCAGATAATGAAGCAACAGGGGTTGCTGGACAGATTATTGAAATTACCAAAAAGGGATTTTATGTCCAGACTGGTCACGGTATCTTGGAGATATTAGAGGTTCAGAAGGAAGGAAAAAAACGAATTCCATGCAATGAATTTCTAAAGGGTTTTGAACTGAAGCCGGGAGACATTCTCTCCTAGGAGGAAATAGAAATGGAGACCAAAAAGCGGGTTTATGTAGGACTTCTGGTGGGCAGTCTGCTTTTGGCAACCTTATTGGCAGCAGCTAGTTGGTACTTAGTGCATAACCGGGATATTATTTTGGGCAGGATACTGCTAATTAGTATTATTTCAATACTTGGATCAATATTTATCGTTTTAGGCATTGGAATAATTGCGATTGTTATCATGATTATAAGATCTAAGAGTATACCTTCATTAGAGAGTGTTACACGTATAGCCAATGACATACTTTTCCCTATTACTATAATGACGGGGCGATTGGCAGGGATCAGTAAAGATAAGATACTTCGTTCATATATAGAAGTTAACAATAATCTGGTAAAATCAAAGAAACTATTGCTGGCAGGCAATCAAGTTATGATTCTACTTCCTCACTGCCTGCAGGATTCAGAATGTCCTCATAAAATTACGATGGATATTAAAAACTGCAAGCATTGTGGTAAATGCTGCATATGTGAACTTATTGATCTTAGCGAAAAATACCATGCTGTTCTCAAAGTGGCAACTGGTGGAACTCTAGCAAGAAAGTTCATTGAAGAATGCAAGCCCGGCGGAGTCGTTGCTGTTGCATGTGAAAGGGATCTATCTGCGGGAATTCAGGATGCTGGTTATTTACCGGTTATAGGAGTTCTGAATTGCAGGCCTAATGGTCCCTGTATAAATACCAATGTAGAGCTGGATAAAGTTGAACAGGCATTGATGACAATTTGTAAAGGAGGCTAAAGTAATGGGATATTTGATAATCATTCTTCCGGCATTTTTACTATCGTTATATGCGCAGTTTAAGGTGAAATCAACATTCAATAAGTATTCTCAAGTAAGATCACTGCGTGGGAACACCGGGGCAGATGTTGCTGCCGCTCTTCTGCAGAGGAATGGAATGGCGAACAAGGTTCAGATTGAACCAATTGCTGGCAGCCTTTCTGATAATTATGATCCCCGATCCCATACTCTGCATTTATCAGAGACAGTGTATGGGAACAATTCGATTGCTGCTATCGGGGTTGCAGCGCATGAAGTAGGCCACGCTATACAGCACAACCAGCAATACGGTCCTCTTGAATTACGCCATGCGATTGTACCCGTAACAAACTTCGCGTCATCAGCATCATTTCCAATATTATTAGTGGGAATGTTAATGAATAGTTTGAATCTGATACTAGTTGGAATTATCTTGTTTTCTGCAGTAGTTATATTTCACCTGGTAACCCTGCCGGTAGAGTTCAATGCATCACGAAGAGCAGTATTGCAATTGAGTGAGGCTGGACTGATAAGTAACGACGAAGTACCTATGGTAAAGAAGGTTTTGGGAGCAGCAGCGCTTACTTATTTAGCGGCAACTCTAATGGCAGTTGCCAATCTGCTTTATTATGTAATGATTTTTATGGGCAATAGTGATGAATAGCCTATATTAAATAGATCAGACTGGAGTGGTTGTTATACAACGCAAGCAGCAAGATAAAGGTGAAAGCGACCCGCGCGCAATTTCATTGGAAGTAGTTTACAATGTCATGGAGAAAGGTGCTTATACAAATATAGCTCTTGACCGCTATCTTAAAAGGTCAGATTTATCACCGGGTGACAGGCACCTGGTCACAGAGATTGTAAATGGATCTATAAGAATGATGAAGCACCTGGATTGGGTGCTTAATCTTTTTTTGCAAAAGCCGCTGCACACTCAAAACCCCTGGTTGAAAAACGTTTTGCGAGTTTCCCTGTATCAAATGTTATTTATGAACAAAATACCTGATTACGCATGTGTAAATAGTGCCGTTGATTTGACTCGAAAGAAAGCAGGAAATAAATTATCAGGGGTAGCTAATGGGGTTTTGAGAAATGTATCCAGAAATCGCGATTCAATAAAATATCCTGAACCAGTGGACAGTATAGAATACCTGGCAGTCTATTACTCTCAACCCGAATGGCTGGTACAAAAATGCGTACATGATTACGGTCCTGAATACACTGCAAATATGCTCCAATATTTCAACCATAGGCCAACTCTGATTCTACGTAATAATTGTTTATCAGGGAGCAGGAACGAACTGATTGATGCCTTAAGAACAGAAGGTATCAATTGCCAGGCGAGCAATAGAACTCCCTGGGGATTATCGGTAGAGGGAATGGATAAGAGCTTGGAAAACCTGACAGCATATCAAGAAGGCAGGTTTTATGTTCAAAATGAAGCGTCAATGCTAGCTGTTTCCATACTTAATCCGCAAATAGGCGAGAATATTATAGACCTTTGTTCCGGCGTAGGCGGTAAGACCAGTTTCATTGCGGAGCAAATGAACAATATAGGCAAGATAGATGCATATGAAATTTATGAGCATAAACTCGAGTTATTAGCAGCTAATTGTGCCCGTTTACATATTAGTATTGTTGAAGGACATCATCAGGATATCCTGGGTACAATTGAAGGCTTGAAAGTTGCCCAGGGGGTTTTGCTAGATGTTCCATGTTCAGGTTTAGGGGTCTTAAACCGCCGGGCTGATTCTCGTTGGAGGAAAACTCCAGACAGTATCTCCGATTTACATCGAATACAATATAGTCTACTTGAGAGAGCTAGTCAAATGGTGGCTCGCAATGGCAGATTAGTTTACTCCACCTGTACATTTAACCACGAAGAAAACCAACAGATTGTAACAGAATTTTTGGGCAATAACCCCGCTTTCGAATTGGATGGATTTGCCGGTGAAGTTGCATTTTTTCCTTTTGATGACCAGGACATAGAGAGCGCAGCCGAAGGTATGTTAACATTACTACCCGGGAAATATGATACCGATGGCATGTTTTATGCGCGTATGAGGAGGATAAGAAGCAATTAGTATGGATATGAAAAATAAAACAGAACTTCTGGGCATGGATATAATAACCCTGGAGAATTTTCTAATGTCGCTCGGCGAGCCTAGGTTTAGGGCCAGCCAGATTTTCACATGGATATATCGGAAGGAAGTAAACTCGTTTTACGATATGAGTGATATACCTAAGGAACTAAGAGTGAGGCTTGATGAAGCAGCAGAGGTATCGATACCGCGTGTTCTCAAACAACGAGTTTCCAGGGATTGTACTCGTAAATTTCTTCTTGAAATGAATGATAAAAAGAAGGTGGAAACGGTTGTTATACCTCAGAGCAAAGATAAGGATACCCGCTACTCGTTGTGTATTTCTACCCAGGTAGGCTGCCCTGTGGGGTGCAGTTTCTGCGCAACTGGTCTTTCCGGTTTTCAAAGGAACTTACAGGCTTATGAGATGGCTGGGCAGGTTCTGGGATCACGTCGGGAATTAGCAAAAAGGCTCAAGTCGAAGGATGAACAGTTAATTACCAACGTGGTTTACATGGGGATGGGAGAACCGTTGTTAAATTACGATGAAATGATAAAGTCAATTTATATCCTTAACGATCATAAAGGAATTAATATAGGTCAGAGACATATTACCGTATCCACTTCTGGTGAGGTGCAGGGTATAGATCGACTGGCCCAGGAGGATCTGCAGGTCACCCTGGCCATATCCCTGCACGCGTGTAATAATGAATTAAGGAATAAACTGATTCCGCTTAACCGTAAATACCCGCTGGAAATGCTTTTGGAATCAGTTAAGAACTACATCAAGCATAGTAATCGAAGGGTAACTTTTGAGTATATCATGTTAGATGAAGTGAATATAAATTCAGATGATGCCGAAGCTATGATTAAATTAATAAAACCTTTACTGGCGAACGTTAACCTTATTCCTTATAATGAAGTTAATGGCTTGGACTTCAAAAAACCGCCCATCACTAAAATAAGACAGTTTTACAAATGGCTTATGGATGGGGGTTTGAACGTTACTCTGAGGGAGGAACGGGGATCAGATATTGAAGCAGCATGTGGCCAGTTGAGTGCAAAACGAGAACGCTAGAAGGAAAATAGAAATAATTATAGTAGAATAATATTATAATTTTGGTATCTAAGTTATCGAGGTGTATTATGAGGGTTGCTGGTATTACAGATATTGGACTGCATCGAAAAAGAAATGAAGATCATTACTATACCGACGAGGGCAGACATGTTTTCGTAGTTTGTGACGGAATGGGCGGACATAAAGGTGGAGATGTGGCTTCACAGCTGGCTGTTGAAACGATAAAAAACAATGTTTTATTTAATACCCCTCAGGAAATAATTCCGTCCCTTGACAATGCCGTAAAACTTGCCAATAAAATGATCTATGAAAAGGGCAGATCTGATGAAACATTATTTGAAATGGGAACCACTCTTACTGCAGCGGTAATGTACGATAGCAACATGTTTGTAGCTCATGTAGGTGACAGCAGTCTGTTCCTATTTAAGGCTGGTAAATTGATTAAGATAACCAAAGATCACACTCTGGCAGAACAGATGCTGCAGGATGGATTACTGAAGCAGGAAGATATGCAGTCAAATGTTTATAATCATGTACTAACAAGAGCAGTAGGAGTAGAAAATCAAGTGGAAATTGATTTTTACCAGGAAGAAGTAACTGCTGGTGACTGGGTCTTGATGTGTACAGATGGGTTAACCGATTTAGTAACAAATGAGGAAATTTATGAATATCTCAGTTCAGCAAATGATCCTCAAAAAACTGCCCGGGCGCTCTTGGATTTGGCACTAAAAAAGGGTGGATTTGATAATATAACTATTGTGCTTTTATGTGTTTAATTAGGAGGTACTGATTTTGAACGGCACGACATTAGGCGGTCGCTATGAGTTAATCGAGATCATCGGGGAAGGCGGTATGTCAACCGTATATAAAGCCCGAGATAGAATTTTGGATCGCATTGTAGCGGTCAAAGTACTAAAGGACGAGTTTTCTAAAGATAAAGGATTTGTAGAAAAATTTAAGACTGAGGCCTTATCTGCGGCCAGCATATCACATCCTAATATTGTAAATATATATGATGTTGGACAGGAAAACGATGTTCATTATATTGTTATGGAATATGTAGATGGAAAAACCTTGAAGGACATTATTCGTAATCAGGCTCCGCTCAAAATAGACCAGGCGGTTGACATTGCTGTTATGGTATGTGATGGAGTTCATCACGCGCATGAGAAAGGAATTATTCATCGTGATATCAAACCCCATAACATTCTAATCACCGAACAGGGCATGGTAAAAGTCGCTGACTTCGGTATAGCTCGGGCGGTTAGCACCGGAACTATTACCTATGGAAATAATATTGTTGGTTCAGTCCACTATTTTTCACCAGAACAAGCTCGGGGAGAAGCAATTAATAGAACGACTGATATATATTCCATAGGATGCATTCTTTATGAGATGCTAACCGGGAAAGTGCCATTTGATGCGGAAAGTCCGATTACAGTTGCACTAAGACATATTCATGATGATCCTCCTTCAGCACGTTCAATTAATCCTGAAATACCGTCAGCACTTGAAGGAATAATATTTAAAGCAATGGAGAAGGTTCCCGCCCATAGATTTAAAACGGCCCAGGATATGCGTAATGCGCTTCTTAATATACACAAAGGGGCTAATGCTGTATATGCCGGGAAAGGTATAAATGACAGGGCCGTCTCTTCCGGGCTGGAGGAAAGGGATGAAGCTAAATTGAAAAAAAGGAAAATACGTCCGATAGGCATAGCATTGATAGCTATAGCCGTTATTGGGCTTCTGTCGGGAGTACTGTTCATGACGGGAGGTAATCTCTTTGGCAAAGAAGTCGCGGTACCGGATATTGTAGGTATGAACATTGACGAGGCTAACGAAGAACTCACCAAACTAGGTTTAGTGATGAATGTAATTGCCAGACAAAGTGATGCTGATGTAGAAAAGGACGCGGTTATTTCCCAGGATCCGGGTAAAGGCCGCAAAGTTAAAACCGGGCGCGAGATAAATGTAGTTATAAGTGAGGGCAGCGAAAAGGTTAAAGTACCTAATATTACCGGAATTAATATTAAGGAAGCTGGTGTCCGACTAGGAAATAAAGGATTAAACCTCGGGAAAGTCGATGAAGTTAATGATGAAAAATATGAAGCCGGAATGGTTATTTCGCAAAAACCGTCTGCGGACAGCAACGTGGACCCTGGTACAAGTATTGATGTTGTGGTAAGTAAAGGTAAAGCTAACAGAATAACTATGCCAGATCTGAGGGGATTGTCACAAAGCAGTGCCCGTAAAAAGCTAGAGGATAATAAACTTGTTCTAGGTGATGTTAAACGGCAAGAAAGTACTTCATATATCTCCGATCAGGTATCCGCTCAGGATATTGCTGCTGGTGTCCTGGTGGATGAGGGGACTAAGGTTAACATTACTATTAGTACAGGACCGGGGCCTTCATCAAAAACAAAGAATCTGGATATTAAACTGCCTTCTGATCAACAATACTATAAAGTAGTTATAAGGTTAAGTGATGCCCAGGGGGAGAGGGATGTATACAACGTGATGCATAGGGCCGGTGACACCGTTAGTGTAGCAATTAATTATTTTGGTAATGCAACGGCTGAAGTGCTGCTTAATGAAAAGCACTTTAAGACTTACAACCTTCAATAAATAAATGTAATAAGTTGGAGGGAAAGAATGACCCTAACTCAAGAAGAAGGCCTGATAATAAAAAATTACAGCGGGTTTTATTATGTACAGGACAAGACCCATAGTATTTTTGAATGCAAAGTAAGAGGCAAGGTAAAGGAAAAACTCCTTAGTGGAGACCGGGTAATTTTTACACCCCTGGAAGTTGGTAAAGGGATATTAGAAAAGGTACTTCAACGCGATAATCAGCTTTACCGACCCCGGGTTGCCAATGTAACCCGGGTATTAATTGTTATGGCCTATGATCAGCCTAAACCTGACCTAATTTTGCTCGATCGCTTACTCTTTTTAGCTGAGTTTAATAGAATTATTCCATATATCATTTTAAATAAATGTGACCTGACCGTTGATGAGCATGCCCAAAAGATAATTAATTATTACTCGAATAGTTTTAAAGTGATCAGGACATCTGCTCGGCAGAATGTGGGCATGGAAATATTGAGTGATGCAATTGCCGGCGAAATAGCCGTTTTTGCAGGGCCGTCGGGAACAGGAAAATCCAGTATGTTGAAAAAACTTACCGGCGAAGTAAAAGTGCGAACTCAAGAGGTCAGCAGCAAGATTGGCCGTGGTAAACATACTACCCGGCACGTAGAACTATATCCTTTGCCCAGTGGGGGTTGGATAGTTGATACTCCCGGGTTTAGCGTTTTAGATATGCCTGCAATTAAAAGAGAAGAATTTGTTCAGTATTTTCCCGATTTTACAAGATATGTGCAAAATTGCAAGTTTAATAACTGCTTGCATTATAAAGAAAAGGAATGTGGTGTCAAAACGGCGGTCGAGCAAGATAAGATACTTCCTACGCGTTACCAGAATTATATATCTATGTTAGAAGAAATTATGGAAAAGGAGAGGTGCTACTAGTGGTTTTGATTGCACCTTCGATATTGTCAGCCAATTTTACTCACCTGGCTGAAGATATCCAGAAAGTAGAGATAGCCGGAGCCGATTGGCTCCATATTGATGTAATGGATGGTCACTTCGTACCTAATCTAACAATAGGACCGCAGGTAGTAGCAGATATACACAAGGAGACTAAACTATTTCTGGATGTTCATTTAATGATTGAGAAACCGGAGAACATGATTCCTAATTTTGTTCAAGCCGGAGCCGGCCTGATCACTGTTCATGCTGAAACCTGTAAGCACCTGCATAGAGTAATACATATGATTAAGGATATGGGGATTATGGCAGGTGTTGCCCTCAATCCCGCCAGTCCGGTATCATTAATAGAGAATGTACTGAATGATGTTGATCTTGTCTTAACCATGAGCGTGAATCCGGGTTTTGGTGGTCAGAGATTTATTGACTCTGTGGCAGGCAAGCTGGCGAAAATTAAATCTATGCTTCAGGTTGCCGGTTCATCTGCTTATTTACAAGTTGATGGAGGTATAAATATTCAAACTGGCCAAGAGGTAATTAAGTCAGGTGCTAATGTTCTAGTTGCAGGCTCCTATATTTTTAATGCCGTTGATGTCGGACAGGCCGTACAGTCCTTAAAGAACATAGTACCTTAGTCGTTTTCGTCCAACCCTCATTACACCAAAGAGGGTTGAATGAAAAAACATCTTAAGAACCTTTAGGTGTTAATTCCCTGGTTACCCTATCTACTTCAATATTATAGTCCAACATGGGCTTTCCCTGCGCAATACCTTGATACACAATTTTAATTTGCGAAACAATATTAATGTCTGAAGTTACCCGGACAGTATAGCCGCCAGACTCTAATCTTTTTACTCGATCTATTACATTTTTCTCAATCCTGTAGGAATCCTGTTTATCAATATCTGATCCCAGATCTAAACCTATATAGATAACTTTGTCTGTAACAAATGCAGCAGCCTTATTATGTCCTATAACCTTATTTGCCTCTGCCACTGCCTGGTTAGTTATTTCTAAAGGTGAGTCTGGATTAGGCAAAGGTGCTTTTGAGCTTGTTGGGGCGGGCGAAGCATTTTGTGAGGTTTGCGGAGCAGCAGGGGTGCTGCGTATCGGTTGTACAGGCTTTTTAGCTGTGCTGCTGCAGCCAACAGTACTTAGACAGGCTCCAACCAAAAATGTTATTAATATAATCACAGTATTTTTAGATATCTTCAAACAGCTGCCTCCTTTATATTTATAAGGTATATTATTTCTATGATTTTCAGGGCTATGCAATATATAAAATTAGATTGTAAATACCAAATTGGACAAGAGTAAATAAACACCAAGTTTTTAAATTTGGTGAGTTACTTTTGTTTTGGCTGCATTTGGTGTAATATTAATCAAAAATTAAGGATGAAAACATATGATGGTAGAACCTCATAAGATTGGTGAAAAACTGACCTATCAAATTTTAACCTATGGCTGCCAGATGAACGTCCGCGATTCGGAAATTATCTCGGGTCTGCTTGCTAATATGGGTTATGAGGAACAGTCCAGCATCGAACAAGCTGACCTGATTATATTTAATACCTGCAGCGTCAGGCATTCTGCGGAAAATAAAGTATATAGCAAACTGGGACAATATACCAAATTAAAAAAATCCCGGCCGCATATGATAATCGCTTTTGGTGGCTGTATGGCGCAGCTGCCTGAGGTAATAAAAAAGGTGAAGAAAATGGGTGTGGATATTATTTTCGGAACCCACAATCTTCATGAAATACCTTACCTCGTAGAGAAGTTTAGGGAAACTAATAAGAAGGTTATACAGGTTTGGCAGGAGCATGGAGAAGTGATTGAATCTTTACCTTCCCACCGCAAAGAAGGTCTGAGTGCTTTTGTAAATATCATGTATGGATGTAATAACTTCTGCAGTTACTGTATTGTTCCATATACTCGGGGGCGGGAAAGAAGCAGACACCCTCGCGATATTATTACTGAAGTGGAAAAACTGGCCGGTTCTGGATTTAAAGAAGTTACTTTTCTTGGTCAGAATGTTAATTCCTATGGAAAAGGATTAAGCGAATCATTTGACTTCGCAGACCTCCTGATGATGGCTGATAAAGTGGAAGGCCTTGAAAGAGTAAGGTTTATGACCTCACATCCTAAAGATATGTCAGATAAACTTATTGATACTATCGCTAATGGCAATAAACTTTGCGAACACATCCATGTTCCCTTGCAGGCAGGAAGCAATAAGATTTTAAGGAAAATGAACCGCAGCTACACGAAGGAACATTATCTCGACCTGGTTGGTAAGATGAGAGAGCGGATACCTGGAGTTGCAATTACCAGTGATCTGATTGTGGGATTTCCAGGAGAAACAGAAGATGATTTTTTAGAGACCCTGGACATGGTGCAAAAGGTGAGATTTGATGCTGCTTTCACCTTTTTATATTCAATTCGGAGTGGTACGAAAGCAGCTCTGATGGGTGAACAGGTTGATCAGGCAGCTAAAAAGAATCGACTGCTTCGGCTTAACCAACTGCAATACAGTATCGCAGCAGAATTAAACCGGGGTCTGGAGGGAAGTATTCAGAAGGTTCTGGTAGAGGGGTTGAGTAAGACCAATGAAGACAAATTAATGGCTCGAACCAGAAATAACCGAATTGTGATATTTTCTGGACCAAAAAGCTTAATAGGAAAATTGATAAGTGTTAGAATAACAAAAGGAAAAACCTTTTCTATGTTTGCTGAGACAATTGGAGATCAGGTATAAGAAATATACAGGAGGTATTACATTGACTACTGACAAAATTATTGAAATGGCTATCGATCTGGGCAATGCTATTGCACAATCCAAAGAGGTAGATGCCCTAAAAGAGATGCAGGCCAAGCTGGATGCGGACCCGGAAGCTTCTTCATTGATTTCGCGTTATCAGGAAGCACGAACTAAGATTGAAAATAAACTGCATGACGGCCTCGAGATCATGCCCAATGAAGAGAATCATTTGCAAATACTGCAGCAACAGCTTAATAGCAATCCAATGGTACAAGAACTCATACAGGTACAAGAGAAGTTTAACAATCTCATGCAAGGTGTATATTTTGCTTTGAATCAAGGTATTTCAGGGGACGATTGTTCATCTGACTGCAGTACCTGCGGCGGAAGCTGTGGTTGTAGTTAAAGAAGACGAAACCTTTCAAATGAGGCTTAGTAAAGTTCTTAGAATTACTGCAATTAATTAGCTGCAAGGCGCTATAACAGGATTAAGAATTAGGGCACGGGAAAAGCCCGTGGTTGAGACGATGGGACAGGGGGACATGTCCGTTGTCCCAGGGATATCCTGGGACAATGGACCTGTCCCCCTGTCTCGCTAAATGGTTCTATAGTAATTTATCTTTTAATCTCCAAGGAGGTATCATATTCTTGGCAGGCTATACACCCATGATAGAGCAATATTTAAGTATTAAAAGGGAGCAGCAGGAAGCTATACTCCTCTTTCGGCTGGGGGATTTCTATGAGATGTTTTTTGAGGACGCCCAAACCGCATCACGCGAGTTGGATATTGTTCTTACTTCTCGAGATGGTGGAGCTGCAAAGATTCCTATGTGCGGAGTACCACATCATGCAGTTAATAACTATATATCAAGACTGATAAACAAGGGTTATAAAGTGGCAATCTGCGATCAGGTAGAAAATCCTAAAAATTCTACAGGCATCGTAAAGCGTGAAGTGACTAAGATTATTACACCTGGAACAATTTTAGATGATACGATGCTGGATGAAGGTAAAAACAATTTTCTGGCTGCCGTAGTTGATGAAGATGGCGTGATTGGATTAGCACACATTGATATTTCTACAGGTGCTTTCTTGGTGACAGAAATGAGTGGTCCTGAAAGTAAAAGTTTGCTGGATTGTGAGTTGCAGCGTCTGGAGCCGGCGGAATGCCTGTTGCCTGCTGGAAGTAGTCTGGACTCATTATGGCAGGATAACTTCTCATACCAGGGTATGATAATCACCAAACTGGTTGAGGGTACTGGCAGCCTGGAGGATGCAGGGCAAATATTGAAGAAGCATTTAGGGGTGGTATCCCTGGATGGATATGGATTAGAGAGTTATACTGCCGGGGTTAAAGCGGCGAGTACTATCATTTCTTTTTTAAACGCTACTCAAAAAACCAAGCTGAATCACATTCGTACTATTTCTATATATAATAACAACAGTTTCATGGAATTGGACGCCTTTACCCGACGAAACCTGGAATTGACTTCTTCCCTGAGGGAGGGGAAGAAAGAAGGTACTCTGCTGGAAATCCTGGACCAATGCCGTACACCTATGGGTAAAAGGACGATAAGAAAATGGCTGGAACAGCCTTTAACCGATATTAATCAGATAAATAAGAGGTTGGAAGCAACAGAAGAACTTGTAAACGTTATGAAACTCCGACAGGAAAGCCGCGAACTGCTTAATAAAATTTATGATCTTGAACGTCTGGCGGGTAAACTTGGCAGTGGAATAGTAACTCCTAAAGATTTATTAGCCTTAAAATATTCTCTGCTGGTACTCCCGGTACTTAAAGATGTTTTGAGCAATTGTACCAGCCCATTACTTAAAGAACTTTCTGGATTAAATCCTCTTCCTGATGTTTATGAAATCATTGATAAGGCAGTAAGTGAAGATGCTCCTCTGTCTATCAAAGAGGGCGGGATCATAAAAGAGGGTTACAATGACGAAATTGATGAATTGAAGCATCTAAGTTCCGAGGGGAAATCATGGTTGGTTGATTATGAAAATCGGGAAAAAGAACGGACTGGTATTCGATCATTAAAAGTAGGATTCAACCGGGTTTTTGGTTATTATATAGAAATAGGAAATGCTAACCGGAACCTAATTCCGCAAGATTACATAAGAAAACAGACCCTGGTTAATGCTGAACGCTTTATAACTGAAGAACTTAAAAATTATGAAGAGAAAATACTGGGAGCCCGAGAGAAATTATATGAATTAGAATACAATTGTTTTTTGGATATTCGCAGCCAACTGCAAGAGTATATCGGTTCTATTCAGGAAAGTGCCCGAGTGATAGCTATTCTGGATGTATTAGCATCTCTGGCACAGGTTGCTTATCTAAATGATTATATCCGACCGGTCTTAAGCCAGGATGGTAAAATACAAGTCAAATCAGGACGCCATCCAGTTGTAGAAAAATCACTACAGAATATCCGTTTTGTGCCTAACGACATAAATATGGATAATGATAACGCTCGTTTTGCAATAATCACCGGACCTAATATGGGTGGTAAGAGCACCTATATGAGGCAAACAGCTATTCTGGTTATTATGGCGCAAATGGGAAGCTTCATTCCCGCCGATGAGGCAAAAATAGGCATTGTAGATCGTATATTTACCCGCGTGGGAGCTTCAGATGACCTTGCTGCAGGACAAAGCACATTTATGGTAGAGATGCTTGAACTCGCTAAAATCATAAATAGTGCAAGCAAGGACAGCCTGGTTATTTTAGATGAAATCGGTCGGGGGACCAGCACTTATGATGGGCTAAGTATTGCTCAGGCAGCCAGCGAGTTTATTCATGATAAAATTGGATCTAAAACTCTTTTTGCTACTCACTATCATGAACTAACCCGCTTGGCGGAGGAATATCGGGGAATATTTAATCTATCTGTATCAGTAGTCGAGTCCGGGGAGAATGTCACCTTCCTAAAGAAAGTGTTACCGGGCAAGGCCGATAAAAGTTATGGTATTCATGTTGCAAAACTAGCGGGGGTACCCAATAAAGTAATCTCTAGAGCCTATGATATTTTAATCGGTTTAGAAAAGGATGAGAGCAAACATACAAAAATTGACTTTCAACAAATGAGCCTGTTTCAGGAAGACACAAGCCCCATAGTTGCAGAGTTAAAAGAACTAAATGTCGATAGTCTCAGTCCGCGCGAAGCATTAATGATCCTGTATCGTTGGAAAGAGGAGAACAGTAAGTAAATAATAGATAAGGGGGCGTTATGAATTGTTAATCGGCATTGATGTCGGGGGAACTTTTACCGATGGTGTTCTGTTTAATGGTCAGACAGTGATTACCGCGGTAAAACATCCTACAGATAACCGTGACTTGAAAGCCACCTTGCTCAAAGTACTTGATAAACTATTGACAGAAGTGAAAGGCGAAGATATTCATCGAATCGTTTTGAGCACTACCCTGGTTACTAATTTATTAGCTACCGAAAGCGGCGAAAGAACAGCCCTGCTGCTGCTGCCTGGTCCGGGCTTACCCCTGGATACCTACCGCTTGTTTGCTGATACCTATTTTTTAAAGGGAAATATAGATTTCAAAGGCAGGAAAACAGAAGCAGTGGACTGGCATGAGGTAGAAAAAGCCGTTGAGGAGATCAATTCTCTGGGTATTAAAAAGATAGCAGTAGTCGGAAAATTCTCTAACCGAAATAGTGTATATGAAAAGGAAGTGCGAAAAATTATTGTGGATCGATATCCACAAATTGAAGTAGCAATTGGCAGTGAGACGGCTGGCCAGCTTAATTATCTGCGCCGGATTGTGACTACTTATTATTCGGTAATGACCCAATCAGCCTGGAAAGAATTTGTAGGCGAGATAGAAACGGCCCTGGAGGAGAGAGAAATTAGATCCGAGGTAGATGTTTTGAAGGCTGATGGTGGAACAATGCCTTTGCATTTATCACTTTCCAAGCCCTGTGAAACAGTCTTTTCTGGGCCAGCAGCCAGTACAATGGGTGCGGTAGCCCTTGCCATGGACACCAAGAACTCAGTTGTTATTGATATCGGCGGAACTACGGCAGATATATCGCTTTTAATAGACGGACATCCATTATATGCTTCGAAGGGAGCAAGAATCAAAGGGCATTACACCCATATAAATGCATTTTCTGTCTTTTCTCTTCCTTTGGGTGGGGATAGTCCGATTGTTATAACTAATGGCAAAATCTCCGTTGAAAGCAGACGCAGAGATAAAGCAGCTTGTTTCGGTGGAGATTATGCCACAGTTACTGATGTTTTTAATTATAAGTACGCACTGGGTATTGGAGATCCGTCGCATTCAACTGAAAAAATATCCAGGATCATAGATGGATCAGACTGGGATATAGAAAAATTCTGCTCTGATGTTGAAGATATAGTAGTAGACCGCCTAAGAAAAGCAATTCAATCAATGTTTCAGGAGTGGGAAAACGAACCTGCCTATCGAGTGTGGGAAGTAGTACACGGACGCAAATTTATTGTCCAGGAGATAATAGGAATTGGCGCAGCCTCAGCTGCAATTATACCGGTTCTTGCCCGCCGTATGAATGTGGATTATATAATACCCAAACATGCGGCAGTAGCCAATGCTCTTGGAGCATGTGTGGCGCGTCCTACATTGGCACTAAAAGTTCATTTGGATACTCAGAATGGATATTTCGTTATAGACCAGGATGGAATAAGCGGCAGCCTACAAGCCGGACGATCCTTCCAGATTCAGGACGCCAAAGAGCTGGCACAGAAGTATTTAACAGAAATGGCGAATACCAGAGGCATGGACCAATATTCAGGAGAGGCTGAATTCTATCTGGAAGAACAATTTAACGTAATAAGAGGTTGGAATACTGCAGGTAAAATATTTGATATAGGAATTCAAATAGCACCCGGTTTTATAAAAGAATATCAGGGGGTGAGGAAATGAAACATACAGGCCTGGTTTTCTTCCCTGCGTTTGATTGGGCCATTTCTCCAACTCATCCGGAACGGGAAGAGAGGCTGCTATATACACGCGACCAAATATTTGAAGAGGGTATTATGGACTTACCGCAGATTAGGGAATATAAAACTCGCATGGCAGAGAGAAAAGATATTGCCCGGGTTCATTTTTGTGTACCCGACATAGATGCACAGATAACTGAAGCTCATCTGGTATCTGCAGGTTCATCCCTGGTTATTGCTGATGCGGTAATAAAGGGTGAAGTGGACAATGGGTTTGCCCTTGTGAGACCGCCTGGGCATCATGCCATGACAGTTGCGCATGGAAACAGGGGTTTTTGCAATATTAACAACGAAGCTATTATGGTTGAATACCTGCGTAAGAAATATGGTTTGCGCAAGATAGCTATCGTAGATACTGATGTACATCATGGGGACGGAACCCAGGAGATATTCTGGCATGACCCTGACATACTTTTTATCTCTTTTCATCAGGATGGCAGAACTTTATATCCGGGGACTGGATTTATCGAAGAACTGGGAGGACCTTTGGCCCATGGATCTACTATTAATATTCCCCTGCCGCCACGTACGACCGATGAGGGGATTCATTATGTATTAGATAACCTGGTTCTGCCAATCCTGGCGGAATTTAAACCCGAGTTAGTAGTTAATTCTGCAGGGCAGGATAATCATTATAGCGATCCTTTAGCAAATATGTGTTTTTCTGCCCAGGGTTATGCTGTGCTTAATAGTAAATTAGCACCGGATATAGCAGTTTTGGAAGGCGGTTACTCAGTAGAATCCGCTCTGCCTTATGTTAATATGGGGATTATTATGGCAATGGCAGGGATAGATTATTCTAACTTAAGGGAGCCGGATTACTCGGCGGCCCAGTTTAAAGAATCACCAGGAAACATGGAATATATTGAAAAGCTAGTGCAGACCCAGCTGCGCAATTTCAGGCATAGAGATGATATCATCAATCAGAATCGACTAAAACATCCTCAAACATATTCCTACCATAAAAAAATATTTTATGATATGGACGGTATTCACGAGGAACAATCGACACAGCTGCATATGTGCGAAAACTGTGCAGGGTACCGGATTATTACATCCAGTGCACAGAATAGGTGGAATCTAAACCGGGTATTTTGTCTGAGCGTACCAACCTATGGATGTCCTGAATGCCAAAAAGAAGCACAGCGTCACTATATTGAGATGTGTAATAAGCCAAACAATTATAACTATATCTATTTGCAGGACAGAGTCAAAGATGTATACAAGTGCATGGAACCTGCCCGCAGTTTGGAGACGGTTTTATAAGATGGCAATTAAATTGTTAGATGATGGACTTATTAACAAAATTGCTGCAGGAGAGGTGATCGAAAGGCCTGCTTCAGTTGTAAAGGAACTCGTGGAGAATGCTATTGATGCCGGCAGCAGTAGGATAAACGTACATATAACCGCTGGAGGTACTGAGCGGATTGAGGTAGTGGATAATGGAGCAGGGATAGCTGCTAGTGATGTAGAGATGGCCTTCCAACGCCACGCTACCAGCAAAATAACTGAGGAAGCTGATTTATCTCGTATTCATACCATGGGGTTCAGAGGAGAGGCTCTCCCAAGTATTGCTTCGGTCAGCCGGCTGGAACTATATACCCAGTGTGGATCACATACGGGAGTAAGGGCAATACTGGAGGGAGGTAAGGATTATAAAGTTGAACCTTATCCCACTGCACCTGGAACGAAGATTATCGTGCGTGATATTTTTTTCAATACTCCGGCCCGTAAAAAGTTCTTGAAATCAACCGTAAGTGAGGGTATTCATATTCATGAAGTCATAAGCAAACTGGCACTTTCGCGGCCAGATATCTCTTTCTCGTTCTCTAACGAGAAGAAGCTTTATTTTAAAACGCCGGGTAACAATAGTTTGCGAGACACGGTTATTTCTATATATGGCCATGATTTTGCTGATAACTTTTTTGATTTGGAATGGCATGGGGAAAGCTACACTTTAAAGGGTATCATCTCAAAACCAGAGTTTAGAAGGATGAACCGCAAGAACCAGATATTTTTTGTGAATAATAGATTGGTTAAAAGCCCTATGCTGGCAAAGGCAGTCGATGAAGCCTACCGAGGTCTTCTGCTCTCTCGTGAATACCCAGCATTGATTCTGTTCCTTACAATTGAGAATGAAGAGGTGGACGTGAATGTACATCCACAGAAAACCGAAGTACGCTTCCGAGATGAAAAGGTCGTTTTTCGGTTGATAAGTCGGGGTATTAGGGATAGACTTGATAATTACCCACTTCACGGTAGTAATTTGGAGAGACAAGAACCGGTATTTCAATCTCTATCCAGCAATACACGAAATGAAGGCTATAACCAGGGAATTCTAAAAGTTCCCCTTCAGCATGTAAGTGAACCATATATACCTTTTAGTGATACATCTTTAAATGCAAATAGTCCTTATGATATAACAGGTCTGGATAATAAAGTTTTGACATACTCAGATTGTGGATTTGCTATAATCGGGCAGTGTTTTGAATCCTATATTCTGCTGGAAAAAGATGAATCCCTCTGGCTGGTAGACCAGCATGCTGCCCATGAAAGAGTAATGTACAACCGGCTGCTTGAAAATAACGCCTTAAAAGAATCTCATTCTCAATTGTTAGCTTTTCCGCTGGCTTTTGATCTTTCTACCGCCCAGATGGATAGGTTAGAAGAAAAGATGGAAATACTTCGCGAAATAGGATTTCATATTGAGGCAATGGGGCCTAATACCGCAATAATAAGGTCAGCTCCATTACTGCTTAAAGGGCACGAGATCGAGGTTATAAACAACTGTTTAGAACTGATGCAAGATGAACATTTGACCGACCTTAAAAAAGAAATATTCTCTATGATGGCTTGTAAGCAGGCTGTAAAGGCTGGACAGAGTTTAACTCGACAGGAAATGGCAATTATTATAAATGAATGGCTTCAGGTTGATAATTTTAAGAACTGCCCTCACGGAAGACCAACTATATTGGAGTTAAGTCACCTGGAACTGGATAAACGATTTAAGAGGAAATAAGAATGAAGTTTGTTATTACGACTACACAGTCAAAAAGCAATATAAGCAAAACTATGGAGGAGTTTATAGATGCAACCCGGCTTGAATACGTTCAACGTCAAAGAAGCAGCCTCACCAAAATAGCTGATGAACATAATGCAGAAGGGGTTATAGTCTGGGAAACAGAAGGGCCGGTTTTATACATTGGAAACGAAAAATTCTTTTTTCATCCCAGTATGGCTAAATGCAGGATTGCAGCTTACCGTAAAAAAGGCCGCCAAGACTTAATGATCAGAGCCTGCCAATTGAATAGGGGAGACAGTTTTCTGGATTGTACCCTAGGCATGGGAGCCGATACTATTGTAGCTTCCTATTTTTCTGAGACAGGTAAAATTACCGGTCTGGAATCTCAGTCAATCGTTGCTCATTTAATCAGTTGGGGAATGAAACTGTACAATGGTAATATGCCATGGCTCAACCGGGCTATCAACCATATAGAAGTAGTGAACAGTGATAATAAATTGTTTCTAAGCCAGCAGGCGGATAAATCTTATGATATTGTCTATTTTGATCCTATGTTCCCAAGACCTTTACTTAACAGTCAGCCTATTTCGTCCCTCAGGAAATTAGCTAATCATACACCCATTGATATGATTACCGTTGAGGAAGCCTGCCGTGTTGCCAAAAAACGAGTGGTCCTGAAAACCCTGGCTTCAGGTGGAGAGATTGAGCGGCTCGGGTTTCAAAAAGAAATGGGCAGCAAACATAACCCTATTGCATATGGTGTCATAAACATGAAATAAGCTAAAGATTATGTCGTAAACAAACGATTAGGAGAATTATATGCTGAAATTGGCTGCACTTGTAGGGCCTACGGCTGTGGGTAAAACCGAGATATCAATAAGTCTGGCGCAAAAGTTGGGCGGGGAAATAATATCCTGTGATTCCATGCAGGTCTACAAGGGAATGGACATTGGTACCGCTAAAGCAAATTCTGCTGACCGAAATCGGGTTCCCCACCATCTTATTGATATTGTAGAACCTAGTTTGAACTTTACTGTAGCTGATTATCAGAAGATAGCTCAGCGGGAGATACAGAACATAACCGGGAGGGGAGGGATTCCTATTCTGGTAGGTGGAACCGGACTATATTACCAGTCCGTAGTAGATAACTTCGATTTCTTTCCCATGGAATCTAAAGAAGCGGTGCGCCGAAAATGGGAAGAAGTATATATTGAAAAAGGATTAGGTTATATTTATGAACAAGTTCTTAAGATAGATAATGAATATGCCTTGAAAATAGGTCCAAATGATAAAAAGCGAATTATTCGAGCTCTCGAGGTATATGACCTCACCGGCCAACCTTTTTCCGAATTTCAGAACCGTAATAAAAATACTTATCTTCTTTCCGCAGTAGGTATTTATATGGATAGGGCCCAGCTTTACAGTCGTATTGAGGAAAGAGTCGATAAAATGATAGAGGATGGGTTGGTGGAGGAAGTCAAACGACTTAGAGAGAATGGCTGCGATTTATCGCTGAACTCCATGCAGGCTCTAGGTTATAAGCAAATATTCTGTTACCTGGAGGGCATGCTCACCTGGGACCAAACTTTGCAGGAAATTAAAAAAGAGACTCGTCATTTTGCTAAAAGGCAATATACTTGGTTTAATAAAGACAAACGTATCAAGTGGGTATATGTGGATGAATATTCCAACTCTTCGCTTTTGCTGGAAAAAATATGTGAACTAATGGAAGGACAATTATTTGGAATGTAGAATACATTTAAGGTATTATATATATTAATAGATAGAATTTTATGAGTGGAGGGTCGTACCTTGATGAGCAAAAACCAGTTTAATTTGCAGGATGCTTTTCTGAACCAGGTAAGAAAAGACAAAATATTGGTTACTATTTACCTTGTCAACGGATTTCAGATAAAAGGGCAGGTAAGGGGATTTGATAACTTTACTGTTATTGTGGAATTAGAAGGGCGGCAGCAGCTGGTATATAAACACGCCATATCAACGGTAGCACCCATAAAACCTATAAACATAATTAATATGGAAGGCAGAATGGAGAACGAATAACTGACAAGCTGGTATGGAATATAACAAAAATATTATATGACTCTCCGGAAGTGATGATTTACCGGGGAGTTATTTTTTGGGTTATCATTATTGACATTAATGAAAAAATGCTAAGCTATAAAGAAAGCTGGGTCTTATCGAAAATGAAGAATATTATTCCGAGTGTAACCACTTCTGTCTATTTATCATATATATAGGGTACATTTGATATAAAGTGGTGATGTGAATGGAAATATCCATGAAGTTTAAGAACGTTGCCAATCAAAACCAGGGAATTGAGGCTGTCGAAGCAGCACCCCTTTCTTTTACCCGCACAGATGCTTTTCATGAGTTAGAGCAGTTGATCGGTTTGAAACAGGTTAAAAGAACCATCGCAGAAGTAACGGCTTTTTCTCTGATTCAAAAACAACGAACAGAGAAGCAGTTAAAAGCTTGCCCTACTGTTCTTCATGCGATTTTCAAGGGTAACCCTGGAACCGGTAAAACAACAGTTGCCAGAATCCTTGGCAAAGTATTTCACGATATTGGAGTTTTAAGCAGAGGACATTTGGTAGAGGTTGAAAGAGCCGACCTGGTTGGTGAGTATATAGGTCATACTGCTCAAAAGACTAAGGAAATTTTAAAAAAATCTTTAGGTGGAGTTCTTTTTGTAGATGAAGCATATACACTTGCTCAGGGGGGAGAGAAGGATTTTGGTAAAGAAGCTGTTGCTACCCTGGTTAAGGCTATGGAGGATCAGCGTGATAATCTTATTGTAATTCTAGCCGGTTATTGCCATGAAATGGATTACTTCGTAAAATCTAATCCGGGACTCAGATCGCGATTTCCTTTACAGATTGATTTTTCCGATTATAATAGTGATGAGCTTTTTCAGATTGCATTACAAATGTATATAGAAAGAGACTATGAATTAAGTAATAAATGCCGTTGGAAGTTAAAATGCAGCCTGGATGAATTCGTGAAAAAGCATCACCCACATAGTGGTAATGCTCGTTATGTCCGCAATTTAGTTGAAAAGTCTATCAGGCTGCAGGCCTTACGTATTGTGGATAAAGATTTTCTTTCCCGCAAGGATTTAATGAGTATCAAAGACGTAGATCTGCCAGATGGACTGATTTAGTAAGATGTATTATTAATAATTTACGAAAGTGGTGTAAACAATTTGGATGCGCTTAATATGATTCGCCAGGCAGAAGATTCTTTGCGTGATATTTTTTACCTTTTTGAAGAGAAATCCTTTTACAATCAGGAGAAGATATTAAAAGCCTTCCAGAGGCACAGAGTAAGAGAGAGTTTTTTTAATTCCTCATCTGGGTATGGGTATGGCGATATGGGCAGGGATGAACTTGAAAGTATTTATGCAGAGGTATTAGGAACGGAAGATGCTATGGTTCGCTCTCAAATAGTATCAGGTACTCATGCGATATCTGCCTGCCTCTCAGCTCTCTTGAGGCCTAATGACGAAATGATATCAGTATTAGGCAGTCCTTATGATACCCTTTGCAAAGTTATTGGCAAAAATTCTCCAGATAAGGGAACACTATTAAATAGGGGAATCAGATATAAGGAAGTAGGTCTCAATAATGAAGGAAGGCCTGATTTGCAGGCAATTAGCAGCAGTATTGGGTTAAACACCCGACTTGTCCTTATACAGAGATCACGAGGATATAGTATAAGACCTTCAATGCGTATTGAGGATATTAAGATCTTAGTTGAAACTATACGTAATGCTAACCCCGAAACCATTATATTTGTTGATAATTGCTATGGTGAATTTACTGATGATCGTGAACCATCACAGGTCGGGATAGATCTCATGGCAGGATCACTGATTAAGAATCCGGGAGGAGGATTAGCGCCATCAGGCGGATATATAGCAGGTCGAAAAGATTTGGTAGAAGAGGTATCCTATTATCTTACAGCACCCGGATTGGGTAAAGCATTAGGTGCTAGTCTTATTAATAATCGCTTATTATACCAGGGGCTTTTCATGGCTCCTCATACGGTTCTGCAAGCAATGAAAGGTGCCGCCTTGTTAGCATATATATTTGAGCAATATGGCTGTGAGGTTTATCCTCGTTGGCAAGAAAAGCGAGGAGACATTGTACAAGCAATTAAGATGGACAGCGCAGAGAAGGTAATAAACTTCTGTCAGATTGTCCAGAGCAGCTCCCCGGTGGATAGTGATGTAAGATTGGAATATGGACAAGTTCCCGGATATAGTGACCAAATTGTAATGGCTGCCGGAACATTCATTCAGGGATCATCCATTGAATTATCCTGTGATGCTCCTCTAAGAGAGCCTTATGTAGTTTACTTCCAGGGAGGCCTGACTTATGAACATTGTCGGTTCGTGGCCAGGCAACTAATAGAGGGTTTACTTGACCCAAGTAATACTTAACTGAAAGGGGAACGTTAATGAATGTTTTGATATTGGTAATTACCCTGGGGGTAATTCTATTAGGTATTGCAGGAACATTTCTACCGATTATACCCGGTATTCCCCTGGTCTTTGCTGCCATTTCGGCTTATGGATGGTATGAGGGATTTCAAGCTGTAACCCCCAAGTATTTAGTAATCATAGCAGGGGTAACGGTTTTGTCTTTGTTTATCGATTATCTGGCTACTTATCTTGGTGCAAAGTATTTCAAGTCTAGTAAAAAGGGACTTTATGGAGCCGTGATAGGGAGCTTTGCAGGGCTTTTTATATTTCCACCGGTTGGACTCTTAATTTTTCCATGGGTAGGAGCTATTGTCGGCGAGCTAATTGAGGGCAATGACTGGCAAAAAGCAATGCATTCAGGAATGGGCTCAGTTGTAGGTCTGTTTACAGGGATAATATTCAAGGTTTTCCTGGCAATTGGAATGCTTATTTCATTTCTAATAGTAATCTTCTGATTGATAGAAGAGTTCATATGTGGTAACCTAATTTGGTTGACAAAAGAATAATTTACAGGAGGGGATATTTTGAATAGCAACGATGTTATCAGAATAGTCCAAGAGGAAAATGTAAAATTTATACGACTTCAATTCACCGATATCTTGGGAGTGCTCAAGAGCATATCTATCCCAGTTGAACAACTGGAAAAGGCTCTTAACGGAGAATTAATGTTTGACGGTTCATCAATTGAAGGATTTGTTCGTATTGAAGAGTCAGATATGTACTTGAGGCCCGATATCAATTCATTTCTGGTACTTCCATGGGTAAGCCCCACCTCATCTGGTAAAACAGCCCGGCTTATTTGCGACATATATGATTCCGAAGGCAACCCTTTCCATGGCTGTCCACGTTTTGCCCTTTCCAACGTTTTGCACGAGGCCAAAGATATGGGTTATACTATGCAAGTTGGCCCGGAACCCGAGTTCTTTATGTTTCAGGTTGATGAGAATGGTACTCCCAGCCTGCAAACTAATGATAAGGCCAGCTATTTCGACCTGCCGCCAGTTGACAAGGGTGAAGATGCCCGTAGGGATATGGTTGAAACGCTGCAGAGCATAGGTTTTGAAATTGAAGCTGCCCATCATGAAGTAGCCCCTGGTCAACATGAGATTGATTTTAAATATATGGATGCGCTTAGAACAGCTGATAATATCATGACTTTTAGGATTGTGGTCAGAACAGTTGCCCAGCGTCATGGTCTACATGCGACATTTATGCCTAAACCGGTATTTGGTATAAATGGTTCCGGGATGCATCTGCATATTTCTTTATTTAAAGACGGAAAAAACATATTCAATGATGCTGCGAAGGAGGACGGGCTGAGTGAGGAATGCCGCCATTTCATCGCAGGAGTTTTGAAACATGCTCCGGCTATCTCTGCAATCACCAGTCCAACGGTCAATTCTTATAAGAGGCTGGTACCTGGATATGAAGCACCAGTCTATATTGCCTGGTCTTATAAGAATCGCAGCCCGTTGATAAGGATACCGGCTAAACGTGGGATTAGTACCCGAATAGAAGTGCGCAGCCCGGATCCTAGCTGCAATCCTTACCTGGGTATGGCGGTTATTCTTAAAGCCGGTTTAGAGGGTATACGTGAAAAATTAACACCTCCTCCATCAGTAGAACAGAATATTTATGACATGGATTTAGCCAGCCGCAACGAGATGGGAATAGCATCATTGCCTGAAAATTTGTACGAAGCAATAAAAGAATTGAAGCAGGATAAATTAATACAGGAAGCACTGGGGAAGCATATTTATTCACGTTTCGTTATGGCCAAGATCAAAGAATGGGAAAGTTACAGTTCGAGGGTTTATGATTGGGAATTGGAAGAATATTTGGAGAAATTCTAATTTGCATCAATCTTTATAAACAAAAACCACTAGGAAGCATTCAATTGCTTTCTAGTGGTTTTTTAAATGCCCAAGTCTACATGTGACGTAAGAGTCCGGTTACTTTTCCGAGAATAGCAACTTCCGGTGAAATAATAGGCTGCATGGAGCTGTTTTCAGGTTTCAATTCGATGTATTGATCTCGCTTGTAATACCTTTTTACAGTCGCTTCATCTTCTAGCATAGCAACTATTATTTCCCCATTGGAGGCATCAGCCTGCTCCCTGACGATCAAATAGTCACCATCTAATATTCCCGCTTCAATCATACTCTCACCTTTGACCCGGAGTATGTAATGGTTACCACTGCCAATAAAATCGACAGGTACGGGAAAATAGGTTTCGATATTTTCGATAGCCAGAATAGGACTCCCAGCTGCTACATTCCCCACCACTGGAAGGCTTATTGTGGAGAGATTAGGTTCTATATCCTCTTCTTTATTTATTGGTATGATAGCTCGCGGTTTCGAAGGATCTTTCCTAATATAGCCCTTTTCTTCTAACTGAACCAGATGGGCATGTACAGTTGAACTCGACTTAAGTCCAACAGCCTCACCTATCTCTCTTACCGATGGCGGGTATCCCTTGGTCTTTATTCTTTCCTGAATGAAATCAAGAATGATTTGCTGACGTTGATTAAGACCATTCAAGCTATTCATTAAGCAACCTCCACAGCTTTTTGGCTAAATTATAACACAGAACAAACATAAAACAAATGTTCGCAGGAATATAAGACCAAAAAGTTTACCCAAATACGTAAGTTGTATTTAAGCAAAAATTAATGCTTGTAGCTTTTGCTCAATAGTTCCACCGGGTGAACTACTTCTGCATTCAAACCGCGTCTGTTGACCCCGTATCTCAATTGCATCATACAACTTGGGCAGCAGGTGGCAATTTTAGCGGCTCCTGTCTCGGCGGCATTATTCATCTTTTTATCCAATACCTGCATGGATAAATCGTAATGAGTAAGGCTGTAAGTTCCGGACCCTCCGCAGCAACGATTAGCATCCTTCATTTCCACCAGTTTCACTCCAGGAATACGTTTAAGCAATTCCCGTGGTTCTGCCTTTATACCCTGAGCATTTGCGAGATGACAGGGATCATGATAGGTAACCTTAACTTTGTTGGCCTTATCATTTGCAGTTGGTTTTATATCCAGCACATTGATTAAAAATTTCGTTAGATCGATTACCTTGTTGGAAAATTTCTTAACCTCACCCTCAAGTTGTGTACCACCTAATAAGAATTCCATATTTTTGGCTGATAAAGCTGAGGAACAGGAGGCACAATCAGTAACGATATAATCAAAGTTATAGGAGTTAAATATCTTCACGTTTTCAGATGCAAGCTGCTGGGCGGTGTCCATTTTGCCATTAGCTATATGGGGCAGACCGCAGCATTTCATATCTCGCGGGATAATTACTTCGCAGCCATTGCGAGTAAGAACATCCACCGTTGCCATGGCCACATTAGGGTTTAATAAATCGGTACCACAACCCAGAAAGTAACCTACAGTATATTTCCTCTCACCCCGAGCCTCATTTACTTCTAATAGTTGGCTTTTGGCAGACCGATAGGGAACATTGCTCATGATTTGCTCAGCTTTGGGCATATCTCCGGGCAATAATTTGGTTAGCCCCATACTGCGGGCGATCTTCTGAGCACCGGATTTCTGTGCTCCCCATATCATACGTACAACGTTCTTTAAATATCTAGGGTTAACCCACATAGTGTCAAACAGCAGATCCTTTACCAGGCTTGGTTTGTTTTTATATACATAAGAACGGGCGGCTGCATTTAATTCATGAACATCAATTCCTGATGGACAGTTTACACTGCACGTTTCGCACATGAGACAATTACTAAGATGGTCATAAATTTCCTGATTCGGACTTACCTTTCCGTCTCTTAACATCTGTACCATGAAAACGTGACCACGGGGCGCTGCAGTTTCATTTCTAATTTCGGCAAAGACTGGACATACGCTCCTGCATTTGCCGCAGCGAACACATTTCATTAATTGATCTTTTATTGGCGGTAAATTATTAAATTCCACTATCATTACTCCTTCCTAAAGAATTGAACTCCGTAATAAATATCAAATTAGTTTACCGGGGTTCATAATTCCTTTAGGGTCAAAAGCTTGCTTGGTTTTGAGCATATATTCAAGGGCTGTGCCATGTTCCAATGGTGCATAGCGCCGACGAACAGCACCTACACCATGTTCTCCGGTAGTAGTTCCTTCCATTTCAATAGCCAACAGGTGAATCTCATCAACTAATTTTAAGACCTGCTCTACTTCTTCAGGATTTTCCGGGTTAATAACCGGTGCGGTATGGACGTTGCCGTCCCCAATATGTCCGTAATTAACGACCTTAATGCCAT